>Ga0224501_10000751_pt1 | contig 25143 bp, 16 predicted proteins | sample SF_Oct11_sed_USG_4_FD_169105 | JGI IMG/M metagenome (GOLD analysis project Ga0224501, IMG submission 169105) | Sediment microbial communities from San Francisco Bay, California, United States - SF_Oct11_sed_USGS_8_1 | ecosystem: Environmental > Aquatic > Marine > Sediment | place: USA... | reverse complement strand
AAAGGCCCGCTGACAGTTGTTTATTACGACTATACTATGCAAGAAAGTTGCTGCCTGGGCATGATTGGCATAGTAGCTTCACCAGAGCACCCACTAATCCAGTGCAAAGCAGGAGCTACAAGCCTATGGTAAGATACAAGTAATTGTATGAAATAATCACACATTATGTACAAAGAGCATGCTTGATACATTCTGTTAGTGTTTTGTTTTGTCTTGGCATGTTACAACCTGTTATATGACATTTAACAGTCTAACGAAACCAAATCTCCATACAGCTGCTGTGGTCTAGTCCTACAGGTGGTGAAGATATTGGTGCTTCACATTCAGTCCGGAAGGACACCAAAGAATTAGCATCCATTTGAGCAAAATACAATCAAGAGTCCGTACCCCCGACTCCACACAGGAAGAAACCCAGAAAGAGTCATCATTATGGTGATCGAATCTGCGACAAGTCAGTGGAAAGAAGAATGACAACAACCCTAAAGCCGTAATGATGCCAAGAAATAAGCTGGAGCACCACATGGAGGGAGCGGTTACCATGATATGTACTTACTGAGATATGCACAGAAGACAATGAACTGTTGCCTGAATGCCCAATATGTGGTTCCTTCTGGCCTGTGGAGAAATGAATGGGATTATCATATACATAATGCATACACAGCAATTTTACTGTTTAGAATATAACTCAGATGCTTGCTCTAAAGCAAAAAGATGCACTTGATTCAATCTTACATAGCTAAATGGTATATAGTACTAAGCATTACCAAAGACAATGACTTTACGACCACTACTAAATTTAGACGTTGGTCCAGTCACTCCTGTGTAGACCGGAATGTCTCTTTTATTTGAGGTTTTTACAGGCTTGATCATTGTAACTTAGTCTTAGAAACTCAGAAAGTTTCAAAATCTATAAATGTTCCCAATAGCTAGCAAAAGCAATTAGAAGGTTGGAAAGTTCTTATAGAGCTCACCAGACAAGAAATATGCCAGCTGCTGCTGTAGTTATAAAGTGATGAGCCATCCACCACCCTTTAATTCTGCAAGAAAAAGGCAAACAACTTAATAAGTTGTAGTTTTTGTCGCACAGCGACCGACAGTCTGAAAATGTATGCATTGGAAAGAAGTTGAGTACCCGTGTTGTCTACACATTTATCATAGGGATAGTGAGGTAGCTCCGTGCGACCGAAGACGAAGTGACAGCAGCTAGGATTTCCTCTCGGCTCAACTGAGGCTCTGGTCCATAACCATCAGGGTCGTTTCCAAAAGAGCTCGAACTCGAAGCCATGGCGGACCGATGTGAACGAAGTTGAAGTCAGAGCTGGAAATTATTTTAACCAAACTACGGTGAAAGGGACGCCCGGATGTTAACATTCAAATCTCGCTCGGGAGAGACCATTTATTTTTATTTCTTCTGATTGATAAAAATGCTTATTCTAATAAAAAAAACTTGACAACACCCACAATTGAAATTTAGGATATGATATTAAAATTAATTTCGATCGAAACAAAGCGAAAACTACCAGGTACGATCGGCTGCTAGCTCTGTTCAATCGAATTTCACACGGAACTTAAGTCTCTCTCTAAAGCACTGAGCTACAACCGTAAAGGCCAGAGTTCGAATTCCGGGTATGGTGCGAGACCTTTGTGAAAGTGAGCTCCTCACATATATTCCAGCCCCTATAGCTCCAACATGCCTCAGACTTATAAGGTCCGTTAAATACGACGACTAACTGCCAGATTAGAATTAAAAAAATAAAATGACGATACTCACTTTGACCCATTGACAATAAGTATGTGCTCCCTTATGGTAAGTGTGCAGTAGTACCACACAAATAGGAAATGGTACACCGCATCAATCATCCTAAAAAAATTCAACTGCTGTAATTAGTAGGCGGTAATTAGGATGTAAAAGAGGGCTAATGCCGATATGATGCAAAGGTTTGTCATCAACATTTAAAACACATGAAGGCGTTAAATGGTATGGCGCATTGTTACGGCGAAAATGTCAGTGTAAGCGGCATTATGTGCGTCATCTGGTGGCAAAGACTTGCGATAATAAGATCCCCTTTCGGACTTCATTACGTGTGTACCGCTGGCTACAATGAATAACTACATGTATCAGTGACGATAATACCAGCTGATGCGATCATTACCTATCTAACAATGCAAAAATACCATCCATTACAATCTAGACACATCACGGCGAAGTAATCAGGTTACAGAAAGAAACTAGGATAGCAACTTAGAATGTCTGAGGCTTAAAGAAGCCTGGAAAAATGGACAACGTCACAAGGGGGATTGAGCGGCTGCGCATAGACATATGCGGACTCTCAGAGATCAGAGGGGATCAGTCAGGGGAGATAAACACCAATAACTCCCTCTACATTTTGAGCGGAGCCCCAAGCGGGCACCGAGGAGTTGGCTTTGTTGTGAGCAACAAACTCAGAAAGAGCATACTGGGATACAACACTCTCAGTGGGAGGTTGGCCACCCTGCGGCTAAAAGCGACGCCAGTGAACATAACCCTCATACGACTCTACGCTCCCACCCTAGATAAGGACGACGCATTACATGACGAGTTCTAGGAGAGACTACAACAAGCTCTCGACCACACCCCAAAAAGTTACTATATATCCATTCTTGGTGACTTCAACGAAATTCTCGGGAGAATCAGGGAAGACCGAGTCGCAGGTGGCTATGGAACAGGCACAAGAAATTCCAATGGACAAACACTTATTGACTTTTGCTCCGCCAAAGGATTCTTCATCACTAACACCAATTTCCAACACCACCCGAGACGAAAGACAACATGGATATCACCAGGCAATCGAGTGCGGAATGAAATCGATTTCATTCTGGTCAAGGAAAGACTTCTGACTTCAGCCCTGAACTGCAAAACATACCCCAGCGCAGACTGTGGTTCTGACCACAATCTTCTCCGCTTCAGAAAGGCCGAGGACAAAGACCAGAGAACTCAACACGCTGGCATCTAGAAAAGCTCAAATCAGACGAAAGCTGCACTAGAGCCTACAGAGAAGCTGTGAACAAGAACGTCGCCAACCAACTCTTGACAGAGAACATGGAACAACAGTGGTAATCAATCAAAGGGGCTATCACAGAGGCGGCTCACTCCACAATAGGATCGGCTCGATCACAGAAACGACAGGCTTGGATCTCAGAAGACACTCTCAAGCTAATGGGCACAAGACGAGCTCTAAAGCTAAACATCACAGCAGTGCTCATGAACAACAATACAAGGAAGTTGACAAGGCAATCCCCAAGAATTGTAGAAAAGACAAACAAGAGTACCTTGAGTCCATATGCGAAAATCTAGAGAGCAAGAATGACACGCAACGGCATACCCATGTCTACAAACACATCAGACAAATGAAAAAGTCCTTCGCTATAAGAATGCGAACAATCAAGGATGACAAAGGATGTGTTCTACAAAGCGATGATGAGATCAGACAAAGGTGGAAAACCTACAAGGAAGCCCTCTGTGCCCCCGACCCAACAATCCAACCAGAACCACTGAATCTAGGAACAGATGATACACCTCCACCAGAGCTGCTATCACAGGAAGTCAGAAATGCTATCAAGCATATGAACAACAACAAGGCCTGTGGAGTAGACGATCTGCCCATTGAACTGTTCAAGGCGATTGAAGATGATGAAGGCCATTTACAACAATTCACGGCCCTCTGCAACAAGATCATCATGTACCCCGAATGGCCTGAAGATTTCAGCACTTCGCGCTATATCCCGATTTACAAGAAAAGAGACAGCAAGAATGCTCTAATCACAGAACAATCACCCTGATCTCCCACGCTAGTAAAATTGCCCTCTAAAAAATAATACACCGGAGAATGCAACAACAGTACGAAAGGGAAATCAGCGAGTCGCAGGCTGGTTTTAGACGAGACAGCGGCACCAGGGATCAAATCCTGAACCTCAAGCTGGTTAGCAAGAAGGCCTATGAGTACAACAAAACCCTGTATTGTTGTTTTATAGACTACACTAAAGCCTTTGATTGCGTTGACTTCAGCCGTATTTGGAATGGACTAGCCAGTGTAGGAATACCACCTTACCTGGTAAACTGTCTACAGTCCCTCTACAGAGGACAAAAGGCGAAGATCGAAACTCCAGTTGGCACATCTGAGCCTCTCAGCATCGGACGAGGGCTCATCCGAGGCATTGCTACAGCAGCTAGTGGATCGTGTTGGACAGGCTTCCGCAGAATTTGAGCTAAGGTTAAACGGGAAAAAGACCGAAGTGGTGAGCATAGGGAGGAAGCAACAGACAATCAACATCAGGTACAATGGTGAGAGCCTCAACCAAGTTAAGGAGTTTGTCTATCTTGGGGCCCTATTCAAATCTACCTGCACTGAACAAGAACCAAGAAGAAAGATCTCAATGGCAAAAAAAAGCGGCAGGGAGCATCAAAGATGTCTGGCAATGCCGTTCAATCAGCACAAAAATGAAAAGAAGACTTGTTGAGACGCTACTCTGGTCAATTATGAGGTATGGCTCCGAGACGTGGATCTTCAATAAGCCGTTGATGAAGAAAACGACAGCATTTGACGCATGGTGCTACAGGAGAATATTGAAGATATCCTGGCAAGACTTCATCTCAACTAAGCCACTAAGCCCCGACTGTGCCAACACCTGCTAGCACGAAGGATGCGATTCTTCGGACATATAATCCGCAAGAAGGGCCTGGGCTACCGCCTGATCAAGGCCAGAACACATGACACCCGCCCAAGAGGAAGACCCCGCCTAACATGGCTCAAGGACATCTGTGACCACCGCAAGATCAGCCGCAGCCAAGCACTTCGTGCGGCAACAAACAGAGAAGAGTGGAGAGTGAAGTCAGCAACCCTCTAAAGAGGACACCAGCTAACAGAAGAGAGATAATCTAGAATATTCGAACAGGTAATATAGGTGAAATGAAATATTCATAAAATGTATTCACTAATCTGGAAGCTTACCTAAATTGTGGTAGTATCAGTAGAGCACAGGACAGGGCAAAGGTGATAATGTTTAGGACCAGCTTGAAATTTTCATATTCCTGTTTGTAGTTTAGTCTGAAAATGAAAATAAATACAGCCCGAGTGAGTACAAAACTGAGACACAAAAAAAATTTCCGATAAATCAAATTTATACATAAAACAACAATTTTCAGTTGTTGGACATGAAGTAGAGTATTTCTAGCTTACATACCGGTCCGCTTTGCTGAGGAGAGACACATTTACTTGGCCAAGAATGATGCTGAGGTAGGTTCTACAAATACGATGGGAAGACGGTGACTTTTCACCATGTTCAACATTACCAACTTGCCTAAGGTTTCTCACAAATAGAAAATGACTACATGCAGTTTGGGAGTTTTCACAGAATTAGTTGTTTGGTATGTGGTTTTCGCCAATATTACTCATTGATACACAGAAAACATGCCAGCCATGGTGCGATTCAATTCATGAGAAAATGGTTGATATATGCTTACCCGTTTGTATGCGGTAGGAATTCTTCCATCTGTCTAAAGCTAACTTTTCTCTCATCAGTTTTGGCAATCATTTCTTGTCTTGCTTTGGCCTGTTCTTCCGATAGACGCCTAGAGAACATTCCATAATATGGATCGATGGCATATTAAGTTATCGGCTCTTGCTCAATGGGTTGTGTCTACTGGGCAGTAGGCACGGGCTAAACCTGGATGTCTTTTCTACGAGCCGTTGTCATTGAGCAGTTACTTTTCTATGGCAGAACAGCTGCGGGATCCGAAGCCAAGGAGGGTGTTGGAAAGACGAAGTTTTTGCCCGCCCTGGGGATCGAACCAGGGACTCCCATTCGGTAAAGCTGGACGGTAAACACCTATGAGTCCAATGCTTTGCCAGCGCCTTTTTACATGAATGCTACACTTTTTAACTCACTGTTTATCCTCGAATGACTCAACTATTTTCTTCATCCTATATCTCTGCTTGGATATTGTCTTTGAGCATTTTTCTTGCAGAGCTCGCATCTCCTGGATTTTCTTTAGGTATTCACTGTGGTAGCCCTGATAGCAAAAGAACAGCTGTGATTACGCATTGTGTGAACGAAGGGCTAGGTGATGAGAGTTCCGGAGCCTGTGACTGACCATTAGGGTTGAGCACAAATCACATGCCAAACACGCACTCACTCGTCTCAGAATCTCTTGCAGGTGCATACTAGACTTGTAGTTATCCAAGTCTGAATAGAGAAAATACGCAACAAAAATATGGAAATAGGGTTTCAGAGTGCAGTTTTCACCTCTGTCAGTGAGCGCTAGTGCCATTATTGCACAACGATAGAGGCCCGAACGCAACGGCCTCTATTTAGGGCAATTCTCATAAAATCAGTTTTCTCCGATATTTCGTTCAATTCTGAGTTCTACTCGATATTCTGAGGGAGCAAATATCATTAGGTTACTAAGTTATAGTAATTAAATCCCATTTTCATTCGACTTGGCCTATTTGAATGACGGATATTCGCTTTTTGGAAAAAGACCACTCACTATGACTGCAATGAATGCGGATTTGCCTCCCTTTAAGAATGGACTCCGAAAGTGCGCCTACCCTCGACCGTGGCTCAACCCCTTGAATGACTGACCAATATGTGAGGAAGTGAAGTCATTCATGCTTGCAGTCGCAATAACCTCATTCAGTAACTGATAAGATGAGTTAAGTGGATATAGACTAATAGACTTATAGAGACACGGTCTGTTTCGTTGTCCCTTACAAGTTACAGTTACGCCCAGTGAGCCAGTAACTAACTAAGTTACTAACTCAGTTCATTAACTGAGTAACGAAACCCTTTTAATATTCTGTGTCATCACGAGACAGACTGACACAGACAGACTGACACAGTCAGACAGAATCGAAGGTAGAGCCAGAAGCCTCTCCATTTTTTAAGAAGATGAGCATGTCTAGGCAGTTGTTCGCGATGAGTCACTCACTACTCAGTGAGTCACTCACTGACCGAGTGACATTGGAATTGAGTGACCCACTCACAGGTTGGGTCAGTCAGTAAGTAAGTGACTAGGAGTCTGAGCCAGCGAGAGTAACTGTGAGTGTGACTGACTGACTCTGGGTGAGACACTCACTGCCTCACCCCTCCGACTCGGACTCCGAGTCAGTCAGACTCAGAGTCAGTGGAGGGAGTGTCAGACTCAGTGTGAGTGTGTGACTCGTGTGACTGTGAGTGACTGACTCACCTGAAGTTGGCTGTATTCCGCATCTAATTCCGACCATTCATCAATGATAGAGTCAATCCTTGCAAGAGGAGGTTTGGATGGTGGTGTTGTCCGATCGTTGTTCTCGGCCATGACGGAAGAATCCAAGGAGCAGGGCTCGAACAGGCAAAAAGTCTGGAAAATTAAATTGGACAGGTAGCATGTATAAACCGGAAATAATACTGTTCCGGCGATATACGTATAACCAACCGATATAGCTTTGGCGACGCTCAAAAATCCAAACATCCGGTCTTGGAATCCCACTGTTGCTACTGGAATGATTTGTTCTGGACGTTAAATCCGTAGTTTACGTTTGTCGAACTTGAACTTGCTTGGACAAAAAAACGTTCCAATTTACGGGTAAGTTTACACCAGGTTGATTCGATATAAATAGTTGGACACTAAATGACCGGTCAACAGGCCTGTTCAGCGGTCAATCACTCAGCACAGTGATTCAGTTACGACTCACGGAGTTACGTAGTTCCACTAATCTCTTCTGGCAGACTGACAACTTTGTCCCCATAGAAGTAGGAGGCCCCCTTCTTCTATGTTCGTTTCATAAAACAAAACCATGCATCACCCTGTGCTCTTTTCAATCAATACCAGCCCGTGGATACTAGTAGAGGCTCACTAGTAGTCTAACTAATGACTTCACAATGACAGTGTGTACTTGATCGAGGAAGTGAAAAAATAGAAAGATAAGACCTGAGTGACAGTGAGTATTTTCTTTAAACGGTCACTTTCCGCTATAACCGATCAGTGGGTACAGTGTTTCTCGTTGGCTCAGCTGACTGTGGACACCAGTTCACTCAATTTTCGCTGCCTTACCTTCATATGCTCCTGTGCTCTAAAGACTGAATAGGTATATACGGTACTACATATCTCATACCTGTAACACAATTTATATGTATACTGTCTTCCTCATGCACGTTGTTTGAAATTTGCTATGCATTGCTAGGGTGGCGTACACAGTACCAAGGGTTTTGAGCGCAAAATTGTACAGGGTTAGACTGTACATATTCTTTCACTACCTCAGATCTATCCCCTTACGAGAGAAATAACAGCTCTATATAACAATTTTTGCTCTCAGGTCTAAATAATACTCATTTACCACATTGAGAATTTAAAAAACTAGAATATGCTTAACTTTTTATAAAGAGAATGGCAGATTCGAACGACATATTCGCTAAAGTGTGTGAGGAGCTATTTATCCCAGACACTTCTGGCTATGAGTTCTTTGTGGAGTCACATGACGTAACAATATATCGCCAATACAATGAGGTGAGTATAAGTCAAACCAGGACTTGAATCAAACCCTGATGTTGAAGGTCATAGGTTCAAAACAGCTTGTGTGCACTGGATTTTTCAAACACTCTCTCTGCTCACCTAATAATGAATGAGTGCCTGGCTGTCTTCAAAAGGTGGTAAGGAAGAGAAGTAGCAGCCCACCTTAGTTACACCGTAGGTACAAGTTGGCTCTCTAACAGCCACCTGGGTGCCTTCCCACACAGCCATTGGCTAAGAGAAAACCTTTACGTTTTGTCTGTTACAGGAATCAGGTCTTTACACATATAAAGTATATGGATACATCAGAGACGTGCCTCCTGAGATCTGTGCCAGTGTTTACATGGATATAGAATACAGAAAGTGCTGGGATTCCTACGCTTACGGTACGCCTACGGTAAATCTATTGTAGCGGCTGGAAGGGGGCTGTATTTAGAGTTGTGAGCTCCTAGCAATTACATGTACTAAAACTATTGTAATCATGAGTCAAATTCTACAATTCTCACACTGAATTAGGCGAAATAGAGTAGTTTTAAATATGGTTGAGGAGATTAGAGCATCTTAGTTCATCGTGATGGCAGATAAAACAGTTAGTGAGTAAAATGATGATTTTATGCTTTTGAGAGTTAGTGAATGTGATTGGTACCAAAGATGTAGAGTTACCCTTACCTGGCCTTATTATTGATCACAATATTTAGACATTTAATGGGTATTATGTGTTGTTAATGATACTAAGATGATTCTCTTTATAGAGCTACGAGAGATCAAAGATGGAGAAACTGAAGGAATTTACTGGCAGGTTAAATTTCCATTCATGATGTCAAATAGAGATGTATCCTTTCTATATGCTGACTTATAGAAGCCGTATAACCATCGGGCCTTATATATACCTTTTTGTTCAGGTTAGATTTAAGCACAGTATAACGCCATGCGTTTTCTGAAAAGCAGTCAGTTCTGACATCAACGAGTATCTGGCTATTTGCGAGAGCATGCTTTTCTTTTCCGCAAGACGGAAAGTTTTATTTTTGTATTTTGTTCAATTCAATACCATGAGTTTAAAACTTCGCATTAGTTTACGACTTAAATAATCTGATGGTCAAGGCCAAGAACTGCAAGGCAGAAACTCAGCACTCTAGCTTTGTATTCAGGGTTTGGCTCGGAGATATTATTTAACTAGTTAAAGACTGGCTAGACTGCCTGGCTCAAGATCGACAGACATTGGGTTCATGTCCTAGTCAAGTTGAGTTTGGTTTTCGTTTTGTTTAGTTTATTGGGTACTGGTTGCTAAAAACTCCATACTATTTAAGTGGCATTCCTGCATTTGGTACTTAAAAAACTGTAGTGTCATCCTGGTATATAAAACCTATGTAAAATGTGTTTCTTATCAGTTAAAATGGTCCTTGAGGTTTTCAGGATATTTGATTGAAAATATATCACAAATATTGCAGCTAAAATGACATTTTCTAAAAAGACGCATCAAAAGATATAAACCCTTCACATAATTCCTAACTCCTATCACTCCAACAAGCCACAGGGTTAGGGAGTTCTCTAAATAGGATGGCCAAATTCCCTAGTAGAAAAAATACTAGGTGAAAAGGGAACTGTTCCCGTTTATTCCTTAATCAGCACTCAGTATTGCTATCAAAGACAGTACAAGGAGTTGAACCACAATGGAGAGAAGATCTGGTGTGTGTTTGCTGAAGGCATGCCGTTTGCTGGTGAGGAGGAGAGATCTGGTGTTATCAGAGTTACTGATTATCTGCAAAAAATGGTGTTAAAATCTGATGGAAAAGGTGGCACTCAAGGTAATCATCATCACATAGTCTGCGATAGCTGGGTAACTTAAAGCACTTGGGTCAAGATTCAGGGGCCATGCCCTGGGTATGCTAGAGATGCTGAATGCTGTACACTGAAAACCACTTTTTTCACTTACTTTCTGTCAGATTTGTTTTGTTCTATTTTAGCGTATATGCACTATTATGATAACCCTAAAGGAATGATACCAGCGTGGCTTATCAATTGGGGTGCGAAGGTGAGTAGAAGGCTGGCTTAGACAATGGTGTCACTCGAGGCTCCACTTCCAGATCTATGTATCGTACAGTTTATGAGGATAAAAACCTATTAATAAAATACAAAAAGAGAACTATAATAGTAGCACTGCATTTTAATGTAGGTCTGAATTGCAGCACTACTCTTATTGCGTGTTCTAAAACTAAAATGTAGAATTACGGTTTTCCTATTGAGTTTTATCTCCTAATGATAAAGGTTTATTTCATCACCAAACTGAAAGACAGGCGATTCACTCTGCCTTCCGCCACTTCTAGAATTGCAGAGATGACTTCCTTTTTTTTATTTTAGACTGGTGTACCTGCCTTTCTAACTGATATGGAGAAGGCTTGCAAAGGTTATCCCGCTTATCTGGAGAAAAGGCAGAGCAGTTGATCTCAAGAGCATCTCTTAGTCAATATTTAATATTTATTCCTAACCTTAGGTTTACCTACTGGACCGATATATAAATCATAGCTATATTTCCTTCAGTGTGTTATGGACAACCTCAGTATTGTTTTATTAAGCACGTTAAAGTTCAATTTGGTGTCTGCGGCTAATGATTACAATCAACCAATCTTTGCTGATCTTTTCTCATAATGTTTCTTCATTGGCCAGTATTGCTACATAAAGTACCTCGCAACGTCATAGCTTTACATAAGATAAAACCCTTATTCTGTAGCCTACCATATTTGGTAGTAGACTTTCATTCAGGTTAGGTATATCTGCAATGATCTTGAACCCCAGCATAAATTGGAGATGTGCATATTCTACGTAAGGTGTAAAAAGGTGGCGCTCAACTGGGTAGTTAGAACTCCCTTCACTGGCGCTGAAGGTCCTGGGTTCAAGGTGAGTGCTCTCTGATCACCCAGCAAGGAATGGGCACCTAACTCTCTCCAGAGCAGGAAAGGTGAGGAAGGCGAGTGGCACCCCACCTCAACTACACCATTACAATTACAAGTGGGCTCGCATAACAGACACTTCTCCACATGGTCGTTAGCTAAGGGACAGCCTTTACCTGATTAAATAAGGCCTGTAATGCTCATGAATTGGGGAGGATAAGGCAACTATTTATTGTACATGTATTTGGCACAAACATATATCATACACCATGCGAGCTCTTCACAGCATCAGGTTCTCTGTTTAGCGCAAAGCTTACAGAATGTCCTTGAACTACACAACTCTTTCCTTCTAAAGATGGATTGTCTAGCCGAGACACTAGACTAGTAGGTTTGAGATCCTCTGTGCTCATAAAGGCAAGGGCCATACTCCGAGTTGTGTGGCTAAACATTATTTCAACTACAAGTGATCAGAATGAAACTATTATCAGATATCATCAACACACTCCCAGTACCACGTTACCATACCTTCTTGCTTTTCTAGGCTGTAGTGAATTCAAAACCATTTCTAAGAGAATTTTCAACCTGGTAATAACATAGACATATTCAATACATAGCTATATATTATATAATAAGATATTTTATAATGATATATTGTATAATAACCTATCATATACCTTTGATATATAAGTATATCATATTTTTTTATTGATGGGCAATAATATCTCAATTTTTAAAAATCAGACCACTTTCTCAATATTCAGTTGTACACTTATCGCATGTTGATGTGTGAAACAATAGCTTCAAATTAATGTGATAGCAGGACGGCTTAGTGCAGAAAGCACTGGGCTTGCAATGGTGAGAACATGAGTTCAAATCCAGGTCATGGTGGGCCACCGTTCTGAGAATGCGCTCCTCAAATTTATCCTAGCTCCTGCCGCTCCAACAAGCCTCAGGTCCATTAAATCGAATGGCCAAGTGCAACTGCCTGAGTTGAATTTTACCAAATGGCACAGTGATCTTAGCATCTAAAGCGGTTGATAGAATGTCAACAATCTCAACCAAGGTAAAACATACCTTGACCGGAGCTGTCTTCATGTAGAACTACTGCACCCATTAGTTTCAGACTCTCCTGTTTCAAGTGCGGGTGTTCTGAAAAAAGATAGTAGTAGCAATAGTTTATTTTCACACTTCTGATATCGGCAACGGCAGAATTGAAATGCTTACATTGGAGGGAAAAACGAAATTGGATTAAAAAAGACATTAAAGGTCATCCAACTATTCAAATGGTTCACATAATATATAAATAAGCTTTGTCATACTATTTACCCAATTAGTCCTACCCACTGCGCAAAAGCCTGTATTACCAGGTAGACCTTCTGTCTGTATTACAAGTATGTGCAATACTTGTTTTGTCCAAGACCAAAAGAGATTAACCAGACCATTGGTTATACTTCGCTAGTCAATTCTCAACCAAAGGATTCTCCTGCGTCTAAAGTTAGAGATGTGTAAAATGAAGTTCACAAATCAAATAGAACTAACATGGAAAAATATAGTCCGTAGACCCACATAGGCCTAGATAGCCCAGAGGAGACAGTGTCTCGGCCAGTCACCCCATTAGAACTTACCAAGGAATTCGGAGGTAATCGCTGTGTACAGATGAGAAGAAGGTATGGAGTCTGAGTCAGTCTCTCCGATTTTTATCTTTTGAACTATAGACCGAGCGAAGCCGGTTCGGATGATCTGCTCACCGCAGCCTGATGTCACAGCAGCCGTACGCCCCTCTATCCATCCACCACAACCATTCACACACACCTTAGATTTGATAATTTTACTTTACACGCATAACTTAGATGAGACCACAGTTCGTGAAAACCAGCCAAATCAGTTAAAAGCAGAAGGCTGTGCTGAAGAGGGTCCAAGTCATGGTTATAGTGTTTTCACATGCTTGTTTAAATCTGTGCCAAACTTGATGGGAGAGGTTGCATGACTACACCCATCAGGCAACCAAATTGTACAGAACGCTGCAAGATGTCATGAGATCTCATGAGATGTTGTGCATTGCAAGAGAGTGACTGGAAGTGTATCTGAAAAATTCTCCTCATGGTTGAGGATAGGTTAGTTGTTTGTATGGTTTAGGTTGAAAAGTTGTACAAGGTGTTTACACAAGTAAACGGAGAGAATTACGGATAATAAATAAGTACCCCATTTGTGTAACTTTGTTGCGCTAGATTAACCACCACATTTTCTTCTATCATGCTATTTAGGTTGGAAAATCGAAGACTGGGGCTGGGCACTACGGTGATTAATGAGGTTGGAATCATGATTTTATGCTAAAGCTTAAGTCTTTACTCTGTAAATGGCATATTTGGCTGACAATGCTAACATATTGAAATTCGTGTTTTCGTTCTGTCTCTTTTAAGTTGCAAGAAAACCCAGAATTTGTGATCTAAATTTGATTCATATAATTCTGTAAGTGTTGTGTAGTGGAGAGGGCAATCTATATCAGAGGCAGCATATTAAATGATCATACCCCAAGTACCAGGTTCAAATACCTGACCAAGACGCCCACGTCTTTTCAGAGCAATTCCTCCGCTGGACATAGCGGCGGCCATGTTTTTTTCTCCATCCATGCAGATCACCCCTACCGTGTCAAGGGTTACTGATTCAGACACCTAATAAAAACACACAAACTCAGAATATATTTCTCAGTGGTAAGTTTCACTGGCTGACGTTACAAGTCAGAGGACCTATGAATAGGCAAGAGGCTGATGAGTCAAACAAAAAGAGTAATTCGCGACAGAGTATGACTCCGAAGAGGAGTTTCCTGTGATTACTATGTGATTCGCTTACAACCAGTTCACCGTGATCCTTCACCCCCAATGATGCCTTAGATCTAAACTATTCGATTGTATTATTTAAAATACCTCACAGCGGTTTGTGGCGTAGATAAAATCGCCAAATGAGCCGGATTCCACTGTCCTTTTAGTGAAAGTCAACTGTGTTTGTATTCTTCATCATAGGAAATAACGGGACTTCTATATCTGCACACCTTTGGGGATGGGCCACCAGGATTTGTGAGCTCGTCAGAATGGCGTCTTTTCCGTCGTTGAGTTTCGTTCTGACAGCAGCCATTATTTCGGTCAACAATTGACTTATACTTTTTGTAGCTTTTGCTTGTGTGCTCTGCAATAAGGAAAAGTTAAATGACGTGTATACTCAAAAGTTTGTAAAGAACATCCCAATGACGGATTTGCCGGACAGCTATGCAACTAAATACCAAGGTTTTGGAATCTTCATTGACCAGTATTTAAAATCGGAGAGGACACAAACGAGTGGAGTTCCTAAGTATTTTAAGGCAGGAGGATGCTGGGTGATTAGCATTCCCCCCACAGCGTCTCTTTAGTGAGCTTTCCTTTTCCATTTTCTCAATTACGGACTGTTACTCTGACGTCTATTGCGACAACACTTGAACAACTTGAATGTTTTCAAGGAAAAATGGGTTTTAGTACTACTGAAAACTGGGATGATTCTTACCAATCACCATAGCGTCTGGGTCAGTCGTAGGTATCTTCTTTTCTATGGCAAATTGTTTGGCGCCATCAGAGACCAACAAACTGTAAATAGATGCATTATAGTTTGAATAGAACATTTCCTAAGTAAGATATACCTATTATGGCATGCCAAAACCCGTACCGTACGTAGAATGGGGCAATTCGAATCGCTGAGGCAATTCGGACCACTAGGGCAAGTCGGACCACGGGGGCAATTTAGTCCATTTTGCACCGAGTGGAAATCCTATGAGCTGACATCTATAGGTTTTTGTTTAGCAATGCAGTTTTTCTGATAAACAGGATATATGACTGAACAAAAGACATGGGTTGGAAATCGGTTTTGTAATTGAATGTGTTTTTGAACCATTTTTTAATAACAGGGGAAATACCTCCAAAAAAACTAAAGGCATAGAACCTGGTAGGTACATGTCAAACTTTCTCTCCATGAAAGTTCAAATTAGACTTAGGCGACACCATACCTGCTCTCTGTACACAAATCCCACCAATTTCAGGCTAATATAACTATTTTGTCAAATAATTGCATTTCTATTGAATTGTGCAATCAAGGGGGGGGGGTAATTTGGACCGCTTTATTGCACCTGATTATCGCTGTACATGGAGTTAGGATAACTTGATGATGTCTTCGCTGTAAAATAGTGATGTAACATTGGCCTGGTGGCAGACTACACAGATGTCATCAGGTTTGGATGGTACATCACTTCATTCCGAACATACCATCAATTTTTACCATGCCAAAACTGTACCGGTCAGAGTCATGATCTAGTGCCTGTGTATCGTCGCAGCTATGTAACACCAAAGCGAGGCTGACCTCGCGGAGAGCCAGTGCAAAGCATAGTGCCTCATGAGATGGGCTTAAGTGGTGCCTAATGTGATCGAACAGGTCTGTGGGTAGTCATTCGGTAAAAACGGACAGAGCAGAAATGGATCCCGCCAACTTGTGTTCATTGACTGATAATTAGCGAACACAGACTCAACACACAGACCGAGTAATGAATTCCTCACAACAGTCAACCTCAATTATATCCTCTGATATATTATAGACGCGTTCTGTCCCTAAATGCAATCGGTCAGCCTCCGAAATGTCTGTGATTACAATCGTATTACTTCAGCGTGGTTTGATGCCAAGCTTTTTGCAGACCAGACCAAATCAATCCCTCTCCCTTTGCTGAAACTATTGACAAGAAAAATATCCGCAGAGGTACAGAACTAGAGTGACAAGAATATTTATGAACAAAATGAACAGTGACACAAGACTCGAGCATATATATTACATAGAGTTTGCGGGGTGTAACTGCCGAAGCTCTTCCACTTTCGAGACCTCAGGGAGTACATATAAATACGTACCCAAACACGGCCATATCGATTTTTATGTATGGATCTCGATAAAGACAGTTACTCCATAAAGGTGACTTCAATTTACAGGACAAGATTTTTGTGCCGAGGTACCCTTGACAATCTAAGGTCACTTGATGTCGAAATGTCAATAAGATTTTTAATTGGAAGATTTATTTTATTTACCAAGGTGGCACTCTGCCATCTTTGCTGGGCTGTAGTTGATGCTCTGTAAGTTTTTCGGCCACTAATATGGGATTAAGCACCCCAGATAATGCACCTACTGAGCCAAATCCGCCTTGGCTAGTCAGTAAAGCTGCATCACATTCTACTGTTCCTGAAATACAGATAAATTTAAAAGGTGAAGCAATAATCGGTGGTTCCTAATAATTGGTCACTTTCTTTTTTACTCTTGTCGAATTTCGACAGGGGTATTGAATAAAGGGACCATATATAGTTTGTGGTCCAGGCTCTGTCGCAATGATTTCTATACACATAAAAAGTCAATTTCTCTTATCCAGATCGCCGGTTCTCCCCGATTTTAACAAAGTGCATTCCTTTTCTTGAATAAGCTGTCACCAGTGTTTAAAATCTGGTGGGATGCAGGGGGACAGAGTCTCAACATATATTTGGGCAGGAGAACGCTGGGGAACCAACATTCCCCCATTAAAGTGTCTCCTAAGCAAGCCTTTTCACACTTGTGAATGTTTTTACCCCACCTAAATCACTACACTATTATACCACAACTCGGTGCTCCATGGCCCATACTAACTCTGAACTCCAACAGTCCCCAAGCTCAAATTTTACACTCTAACCACTGGCTCTCATGCCAATGAGCAAAACTTTCAGAGAACTATATAGCCTAGAGTTCACCTATACATTATACTTCATACTGCAGAAAAGACTAACCATCAATGGTTAGGCTGGAGCCAATACCAGCATTGGTGAGCGGAGAGTCTTCAAGGATTTTAGTGGCAGCTACAGCAGCTTGTGAAGCTGAGCCACCAGCCAACAGTATATCAATGGCCTACAAGACACAAATTCCAAAAGACGATTTGAAGTTCACACCCTGATGATGACAAATCTTCTACTTTTTTTCAAGTCAAATAATACAACTACCTCACCATACCAGACTCAATTTTAGCTGAAAAGAAACTCATTTTTCTAAGATACTGGTCATATAAAAATGATGAAACTCTAACCATCGTAGAAATAAAAGTGGTATATGGTATATTATTTTGGCTCTAGACATGTCACTGGCTCTAGGGGATTATTTGGTTCTCATACCTTTTTTGCGCTTTCGGCGCAAAGATTTCTGTATATCATTTCCTTAGAGTGAGAATGATATCCTGCTCCTATATAGAATCAAAAAGTAGTCTATTACAACCAAAAATGAGAGGATACTTTATCAGTAAAATGCCCGTTAGGCAGATTAACAGATTACATGCCAATCTAACGATTTATGTTATACCATCAATGGACCTTTGTCTCACCTGCATGCACTATGACAACTCCCCGGTCTACCATGTTGAAACTGGACCTGACAATTATTTATCAACTGGAGGCTTGAGCGAGATCTCTTCGAGTTTTATTCTACTCCTAGTCTAAAACGCAATAAATCAACGCTACATTGGTACACAACAATTTTGCGATTTCAATTCACAATAAGAACAAACCAAACTCAACGCTGCGGTTCATTCTGATCAAACTGACTGACCGACTCCGTAAATGACTGAGTGACTGACCCCGTGACTGGTTGACTTGGTGATTGACTGACATTGATGATTGCGACTGACTCAGTCAGTCAGTGAACGAGGATTACCATACCAGTGGCAGTGAATCAATCAATGACTGTGAGTGAGTGAATGAGTGAGTGACCGAGACACAGAGTGACAGACACTGAGAGTGAGACAGCTATTGAATTGATAATTGAAATTTAATAATTGACCTGAGCTAAGCCTAAACTTAAAGTTAAAGAGAGACTAACTTAAGCTGTAACAGTGTAAGCAGATATAAACAAAAAGTACTAAATTTTAATTTAGAGAATTAGACTAAAACTAGTAAAAGTTAAAGTAAAACCAGTGATACTGAGTGACTGATCAGTGGCGCGGAACTGGGAGTGGAGTGACTGTCACTGTGTCAGTGTGTGAGTTGAGTTGAGTTGAGACAAACGAAACGTTCTGATTCTCGTCATTTCCACGTTGCAGTCAATACTCCTTGTGAAACAAACTGAATTATTTCAGCATTTGCACTTCCAAATAGTTAGGCATGCTTGTGCTTCTATATCTCAGAGCAGTGACATAAAGTTCCTTTATTAATGTCACTGCTCAGCGCACTTTAGTTTAGTTAATGACTTACCATGTGATTTGGCAACCTCCATAGCGAATTAAAAGCGAAAGTAAAAAGGTTATACGACTAAAGCCCTATGTTACGGGCACTAACAGTATTATATGCCACTTTCTATATGGGTCCAAATATGTACCTAGACTTGGTCCTGGGAAACTTCATGTGACCAAGTTGTCTAGTAAATTGATATGAACAGGAGTGAACATGGTTTTGTATGATGGAAGTCTGTGCTAGGAAAGCGTAATGGATTTTCTGCTGCAATCTGAAGATACGGTCCTATGGGGGTCTTCAGACGAAGGAAAACGAATACGAATAGCCGCTCAACAACAAATTTACGAAGCTGTGTACCTAGCTGCAGTCACCGGGCAAGGTAAAGCCTTACCATGATATGATGATACCATTACCATACGATACATTGATACAATGAATGAATGATACATTGTACATACTAACTAACATATTCACTCCAGACTCAAGTCCAGTCGAGTCAGTCTCACGGTCACTCCCAGTGACTGAGTGAGTACAACTTGGTTACTCAGAGTTAGAAGTTAGTTACAAGGACTGGATGAGTTATTGCGACCACTGTATCATTGATATCATACATTAGTTCCTCCGCAATCCACATAGCCACTGACTAGATAGCACTAGCAGTGTTAGTTACTTAGTCACTTAGAGTTGGTGTTATTCTTCGCCGGGTTGATCATCATCAAATCAATACGCCGCCGTAAGATCTCATTCTCTTTGAAGCTGATGTGATTTTTCCCTAGGTGAACTAGTGCTAGCGGTAATCCCCGGTACTGGTAAATGTTCCAGTATCAAGACTGTAGCATGGAAAGAGGCTGGCTATTCCGTTGTGCAGTCACTGGTGTTTGACAGAACTGGATCCTGGTTGGTAGCCATCACGCAGACACAAGCTGTAATCATACCCTTCTCATCATTTATGGTAAGTGTAGCAGTAACTGCCCAGCCTTTCCAGCAGTTTTCCAAGTACTGCTTTTCCACTTAACATGGGATAAAACTTAGATAAGTCAACAGAGAAAATATATTCGAAATGAGGGACTATATCATGGCGCGTGAGAATCTGACAGGCCTTCAGGTATGTCTATCCGTGTCATTTAGCTGAGACAGGATTAATTGCTGCATCACTTTCGCTCAATCTTTTCACGTCTCATGGAGTATAACATTGATACCAAATCCACGTAAAATCAAAATAAAACTTGTCCATTACAGTTCTGTTGCCCCATGCCTTATGAACTTATCTCGGGTTATGATCTTCCCTTAGAAACAAGCTCACAGTGGAGTAGGTAACTGGAGTAAAACGGATGCTACTCCTGTCTCTCTGCCCAGCCTGAGTGGTGAGGTAACGGCCTCCACGTGGTGGTACACAGCTACATGTCAAGATCACTGTCTAATTGGCACCTCAGTGAGTACCTGTAAATCCACTAGCCATAAATCTATCACACAACTTTGATTTTATTTGAAAATTTAATTTTACATGAATAACTTAAAAAATACCACAGGCTCATTGAAATCAGAGATTCTACTAGTCAAACGAAAGCAGGTGCCAAAAAGGAAACAGTCTGTTAGACTGTCCAAGCCAAAATCCGGCATAACAAAAGAGAAACGCCGTTATATAAAAGTGCAAAGCAGAGTTTTAAATTTGTGAAAACTAGTTGCCATTGCTGTTGCAGAATGTGATGTTTTCGATCTAACTCATTTTGAGTTTTCTTTTTATTAACACCTGCCAAGCAGGTAGAGTTGATGTCCATCGGTTGGATACTCCTGGGCTGTGGCATATCCATATATTATATCCATTTTTACGTCAAGTTAGAGACACTGTCTTGTAATTGTTTAACTATTTATGTCAAGCTGATCTCTAAAATTTTTTGGGTTGAACCTGATAGATGACATATGACACTGCGCAGCAGTGCGTGGGTTGCACAGAATTACACCTTCACTACGGGTAGTTTTTCACATACTCACCTTGCTTTCCCATTTCAGAAAGGTGAAATTGCCTTCGTTGACTTAGAGAGGCAGAAGATGGTGCTCAGAACATCTGTGACAGGACACATTACCCGCCTACAAGTGGTGCCTGATGACAGACAACACATCACCTACTTACTGGTCAGTATAAAGAAATGTGTATAAGGAAACGGGCTATCCAATCAACTGCCGACTGGAATAGTTCAAGTGTCAGTGTGTAGCCATGTTAAGAAAATTTTAGGTCAGCTTTATTCATGAATCACTTTGACAGGACTAGTATATTTTAGTTGTCCTAGTATTTTTTTATATACAAACCCGTTTTAGTCAGCCCATGACTGAAACTAAACTAAAACCAAAATTAGATAGATTATTCCAGATTTCGGGTAAAAAAAAACATTAAACGGACAAATTCTTGATGTAACATTCAGCAACATTCACATTTCCCTGATGTGTTTACTGTGCGTTCCTAGGTAACCTGTAAGTCATCAATACAATGGCGATTACTTCTGGATGTTATGGACCTTGACCTACAGATGTCCTTGAGTCGCGAAGAAATGGCAGAGCAAGGCTATTTCTTTTACGGCGGTAAATGTATTGGGAGACTGTCTTGATACATAGCTATCCTCTCCTATTCTAGGGGGATAACTCTATGTTCCACGCAATTGAATAAAAGTGAGGTATAGAGGTTAAAGTGTAAGTGAACTGAAAAAACTTGATCCCAAAATCTACCCTTGTTCAAAATCTGCTGCCTCAAATGCCTGATGAGGTATAACACAATACAACAGTGGGCGGAGCCCAGTGATTCCTGTCGGTTTCGTCCCTATCTAAACACGAATCCGGTAAAGCTGCTGACTAAATATTTAGGCTTATGTGACCTTAACAAAAAATGAAGTTGTTTTTGCTGTTTTAGCAGTTTGCTCGAAAATTCATTCAATCTACAATATAGTTATGATATAAGCAATAGTTTGTGAATTTTTGATCAGAATACAAAATTTAAAAGAAATAATTTGGAGTCAGCATGGCCACTGATTGATCTTTATTAGCAAGGCATCGGGTATAACAATTGTTCGCCGTTAGCAAGGGCTATTGCATGCAAACTGTCATTGGTAGGTATTACCAAAGAACTGACCAACAAGTAACCGCAGGAATCTCATCGCCGTAGCCATCAGGCGTTATAAAATGCCTGCTCGTTAGTAGTAGAAAAACATCACTAGCTTGCTAGATCAACAACTTTTCATGGCCGAAAAAGACGAAGAGTATGACTCACGCCCATGATGTGTCTAACGACTGTCTTAAGTAAAGCCGACGTGACCTTTGATTCAATTTAACATTTGGTTTGATTTGATTTGATAATTTTGTTTTAAATGGATAACTTAAGTAAGACCATAAGTCCTTTTTAACATGGAAACCAACCCCTTGTTTTAATAAATACTTTTCAAGATTTTTAAGGGACAGAGTGCCCAGATTCTGTCCTTATTATCCATTACTGATCGAACCAAAGCTATAAATACCCTGTCTACACCACCCCAAGCAATTACACCTTTGAATCACAGTTATGCGAATTTTGATTGTGTGAATAACTTCACCCTTTTGATTTTGTAGAGAAGCAGTATGTCAAGTCTATACTGCAACCACAAGCTAGCAAGGAGGCGTTTACTGCTAGGCGCATTATAAATGTACCAATATCCTCTACTCTAAGCTACCAGATGGCAAAGGGGTGTCATCTAATGGCTGCAGTTGACAAGAGAGATAAGTCTGTAAAGGTTGGTTTTACCACTTGGTAGGGCTTGGATATATCATCAAGCTTACATCTGAATTGAACTGATGTCGAGCTTTCAGCCCGAGCTTTTGGCACAACCGTTGCATCAACATCAAAGGCAGTGTGACACAACTGTGCTCTGCTGTGTATCACAGGTCACTACCCTTGCTACACGGCCAATCACAGCCAGGCTGGACCAGTCGAACTTTCGTTTCGGACATACTCTATTTTCGATTACAATGTTATGACAATATTGCATTATTAGGTTTTTGCTACATCCATCGGAGTTGCCTTCCATTCCATTATTATTCATTTGTGGAGACAACTCCCGACAAACCTAGGCTCAGCGTGCTGTTTGTCTGGGATAGTACGGACTGCACACTCTGGCCAAAAGCTCGGTTGTTTGAAATCGGCATAAGACAGCCCACTTGCGCCAGCCACTAAGTCGTTGCTTGGCCCCAGCCATCGCCCTGGCATATACAGGAGTCTGTTTTTGACAAAAAATAACTCTTCGGCAGATTTATGACAGCAGTGTGGAGCATCACCCTCTCTATGAATATACTCTACCATACTGGAGTCACCACCTTGTCTATACAGACAGACTAATCTACTGCGTCGCACCAATGGGTATCCTAGTCTTAGCCAATCAGCTTTCAGAGCGGTGTAGGTTGGATCATCAAGTGTCCAATCCCCTGTCAGATCGGACTACTGCTGAACTAGAGACAGAAAAGTTTGTAAGTGTAAAGTTTAGCCATTATTTTAAACCAGTCACGCCAGCATCGCCTATCGCAAGCAACTACCTCTGCAACAAATTGTGGTTGCGAACGATAAGTTGGTAGGCAGGAAAATACCCCTTCCAAAAGAAAGGCGGATTACTTACCTGGAACCTGAACCATGAACCAAAAACCCCAACAACCAACGGAAGACCACAAGCAGTAACGGCAACTGTTGGCAGCTGGAAGGCCTCGTGGGCCGGCTTAGAAACGCGGCACTGGCTGAGAGCTTGAATTGTGGGCAGCAGAGAATGCATTAGAGCAAACCATCTAAGCAGCTTGTTGTCATCTGAATGACACTCGTGTTAGCGTATTGTCATCAGAGTAACCCTCTAATTCGCTGATATTTAGCATAATTACCTTTTAATTTGCATATTGTCAGCAGCACAACCTTCTAATTTGCAAGTCGGTATAAGAACCTTCTAATTTGCATATATTTTATTGCATATTTTCACAGTCCCAGTGGATCACATATGCTGTTTACCATCTCATCTATCATCCTGACTTAGTTATTGCACAAGAACACCTCTGATTTAACTGTCAATTAGAGCTAAGTATGAGGCTTGTGATAACCGATCATGTTTCAAGCGGGGTAGAACAACTCCCGATTCTCATTACTCAATCCTTGCGGTCACCAAAATCTCGTAATCGTAGTCATTTTGAAGTTGTTCTCTCCTGCGTAAGGTCTCCGATACAAACGGCGTAAGAGTTAGAGCCTTCACCTTTTACTGAACAGAAGAATTTCCTGAAAACTGTATCACCTCAATCGCGGTCAATGCGCATGCACAGAATCCTGGTAGCGATCGTCAGGGCGATGCCATTATGAGCGATGCTATTCTGAGTTCCAACTCCAAAGAATGGGTAATAAAACTCTGAAGTTTCCCGTTTTCCAACCAGTCGTTATCCCTTTTAACAGTCCCAGCCGTCCTTCCTGAGGGCCTATGGCACCATTTAGTCATTTATCTACCTTTTCATGCCAAAAAACTGTTCTAGCAGTGCCCCGTTTTGGCTGCAAGTGTGCCCGTTTTGGGTATGGTTTTCGGATATTTGTGCAGTTTTCACGCCTGAACTGGAACCCCTAACCTATGGTAACTAACGTCAACTTCGGAAGGGGTGATCAATCATACCCAGGTCCTGCCGTCCATCCAGTTATCAGTAACTGAGAAAATAATACATGGGATAGTTATGTTCAAAGGATAAAAATACTTTCAATTGTTAGATGCTTTGGGGCAGCAATAGCAGAGCAAAAGATCAGATCTAATTCCAACATGATGAGGTTCAAACGCTGAAAATAGCAACTGGGTTATCCACAGCAAGATGGAAAAACCATGCGACTCTTTGCCTTTGAAGATCAGAAAGCGGAAAAGAAATTTATCAATGATGTTTTAACGCGTAGAAGAGCCCAAGACTGGGCAGTAATGTTCATTACTTCTAAATTTGGGAATGACATTACTGACATAGTCTTGTTGCCTGTGTTGAGTATTGTGTTCTCCACCTAGCCACCGTTTTATCCCAAGATAAAGATTCGCATACATGCTTATTGTAGTTTGGAGAGGTGTATCGCTATAATCTCAAGTCTGACGAGACCGTCCTACAGATGTGCTCTCACAAATGTCCATCATCTTGGTACCGATCGCTGAGCGATATCAGTCGAGAATCACGCTGCCGTTCCCGACAGCACACCCTTCTAGATGGCTGCCTAATTATAACAACTCATAGAGTCATCGTTATCAAACCCCAGTAAGTCAGCAGGGGTGGGTTATCAGCTTATGCATTTGTCCAGCACATAATTATTATTCATGGCCACTTCTCTGGAATGATTCTTCTCAAATAAATGGGGTCCAATCTCTATTCAAGGAATATGTTACACCCGCGATGGCTTAGTGGATGACATCCTAGGCTTAGCACCACAGTTTGTGACCCAAGACCGCAATTAACTTGTCACCCCCTGAAATTGAAAGAT
>Ga0224501_10000750_pt1 | contig 25145 bp, 23 predicted proteins | sample SF_Oct11_sed_USG_4_FD_169105 | JGI IMG/M metagenome (GOLD analysis project Ga0224501, IMG submission 169105) | Sediment microbial communities from San Francisco Bay, California, United States - SF_Oct11_sed_USGS_8_1 | ecosystem: Environmental > Aquatic > Marine > Sediment | place: USA... | reverse complement strand
GATGGAGGGAGATGGACCCGACATCACCGTCCTCGACGTAGACGCACAATCATTCACAAGAACACCGATTATCCCACCGGTGACCCCACCAGGCAAGGGATGCGCGGGACATTTCGGACCCGCGTGTCCGAAATGGATTTCGGGTCGCGGGGATCGTGACCCGCCGGCGGGGACTCACTCCAGGACGGTGATTCCTCCCACGAAGAGGATCGTCGGGAAGGTCCGCTCGAGGGTGCGGCTGGTGAAGTCGGTCATGACGTTCCCGTCGAGCCAGGCGACCGCATCGCCCTCCGCCACCTGCGTGAGAGGAGCGGCGAGCCAGAGGGTTCCCGCCTCCGTTTCCACCTCGACGTACGTGTACCCTCCCGCATCCATGGCCTGGATCACCCGGCCCCGGTTCTGCGGGAGAGGGGCCGACGCCGTGGTGAACCGCCCCACGAAGGTGATGTCCTCGAAGGTGCGGTCCAGCGACGTGCTCGTGAAGCGCCCCATGGGCATGGGGCCCACCAGGCCCACCGTGTCGCCCACGGCCAGCGCCGTCACCGGCCCGGCCGCCCAGATCTCTCCGTCCACCATGGACAGTCGCGCGTACGTGTAGCCACCCGCATCCATGGTCTCGAGAACGACACCGCGGTTCTCCGGAGCCGACTGGACGGCCGCCATGCCCGCGTGGGGGTCGGCGTGGTTCGGCTGCTGTGCTCCGAGTTCGGAGGTGCCGGGAGCCGGCGAAGGGCCATCGCAGGCGACGGCCGCGACCACCGCCATGAGGATGATTCGTCTATTCATGGATCCCCGTCCTGTTGGGTCATGGAGAACACGTTGATCGTCGAAAACTACCGTTCGCACGTTTCCCCGGCTGTGGGGAGACGTCCCAAGGAGCGTGTGGGGGGGAAGCGGCCCCTGCGGGTGCTGGCTGGGGGAGGCCGCGAACGGTGTCGGTGGTCAATGGGCGCTGAGGGACTCGAACCCCCGACCCCCTGCTTGTAAGGCAGGTGCTCTAACCAGGCTGAGCTAAGCGCCCCGAAGAACCCCAAATGTATCCGGAATCCCCGGCAGCGGAACCGGAACGGCCCGCGCCGCCGTCCTCGCTCGCCCCTACAGGATGATGGCGAGGGGGAGCAGGACCACGTAGGCCAGCACCAGGAGGAGTGGCGCGGCGGTGATGGACCCCTGCGCCAGGAGCCAGTAGCCCGCCACCAGGGTGGCCGTCCCCGCCGCAGCCAGGATCGCGTTCACCCGGGTGAAGCGGAGGGCTTCGGGCTGCCCCGAAGTGGTTCGGGTCTTCTTCTGGATCATGTCGGCTCTCACTCGGATCTGCGTCGTGAATTCGGATGGCACGTCTTCAGGAAAGATACTTCTCCACGTTCTTCATACTGATCCCCAGAGCCCGGGCCGACTCCTCCCGGTCACCACCCAGGCGCTCCACCACGCGCCGCACGTGGCGGCGTACCACGGTGTCCAGGGAAAGGTCCTCCCCCCCGGCGCCGCCTCCGAGTACCAGGTGCTCCGGGCCCAGCACCGGTCCGGAGGTGTGGATGGCCGCGCGGGTGAGCGCGTGCTCCAACTCCCTCACGTTCCCCGGCCAATCGTGGGCCTCCAGCTTCAGGTACGCCTCTTCACTGATGCCTCGAACGTCCCGTTGGGTTTCCCGGCGCACCCGGCCGAGAAGCGCGTCGGCGATGAGGCGAACGTCTCCTCGCCGTTCCCGGAGCGGCGGCACGTGGATCTCCACGACCTTGAGACGGAAGTACAGGTCCTCGCGGAACGTCCCGTCCTCGATGAGCGATTCCATGGGCTGATGGGTCGCTGCGATCACCCGGGCTTCGGTCCTGCGCGGAGCCTCGCCACCCACCGGGTAGAACTCCCGCTCCTGGAGAACCCGGAGGAGCTTGGTCTGGAAGTCCGGGCTGGTGTCGCCGATCTCGTCCAGGAAGATCGTCCCCCGCCCCGCCAACTCGAAATATCCCTTCCGCGAAGAAGTGGCGCCCGTGAAGGCACCTTTGGTGTGTCCGAAGAGCTCCGACTCCAGGAGCGTGTCGGAGAGCGCCGTGCAGTTCACCGCGATGAAGGGCTCTCCACTATGGATGGAGTGCTCGTGGATGGCACGCGCGATGACCTCCTTCCCCGTGCCCGTCTCTCCCCGGACGAGAACGGTGGCGCGGTTCCGAGCCAGGACGCCGATGGTCTTGTAGATCTCGATCATGGACGGATCCCGACCCACCAGCGACCGGGTCGCGATCGTCTCCGGTGCGACCTCCCCCACCTCGGCGGCCTCCGCGGCGAGGGCCTGCTCGCGGAAGCACTGCCGGGCCAGCGCCTCCAACGCCTTGGGGTCCACCGGCTTCACGAAGAAGTCGAAGGCCCCGGCCTTCATGGCGGCCACCGCGGTCTCCATGTCCTCGTGTCCGGTCATCACCGCCACGTTGACGTCGGGCATCCCCTCCCGAAGCCGGTCCAGGAGCTCGAGCCCGGTGATCCCGCTCATGCGGACGTCGGTGACGACCAATCCCGGCGCGAATTTTCCCACCCGGGCGAGCGCCTGCTCCGCGCTCTCGGCGATCTCGACCTCGAACCCGGCGTGACGGAGCCGGGTCTGGAAGACCTGGAGCGCATCGGTGTCGTCGTCGACGAGAAGGATTCTCTGGCTCATGTCCTCAAAGTGGCCCCGACGGGCCTCGACGCACCAGGGGTCGAAGCTCGAGAATCGGTACCGCCGCGTCACCGGCCATCTCCAGGGCGCGCAGGCGAGCCATGGCTTCACGGTCCCGACGACGACGGACCCGCACCAGGAAGAGCATGGAAACGGCGAGGAACGCCCAGAACGCGACCGAGTGCGAAAGCATGAACAGCCAGCCGAACCGCTTCCTGGCGTCCTTCCTCCAGTCTTCCTCGAACTGACCGGAGGTCACACCGAACGTGCTCCTCAGAGCCTCCTCGAAGACCCCACCCTCGCGCCACCTCGAGAGGAAGAGCGCCATTCCGCGTTCTCCACTCTCACCGAGGAGGTAGGCGACGGCTGAAGCCGAAAGGAGGTACGCGGACTCGGCGGCGAGCCGGTCGGAGGGCCAGGTGAGCCGCAGGGAATCGAGCGGCGGCGCCCTCCCCGTGGCGAAGAGGAGGCGCAGCCGCCAGATACTCCCGGCATCCCATCCGCCGGCGGCCCACTGCGCGTACCCTTCGTCGAACCAGCGCGGCACGCGGAGGCTTCCCAGGTACTCGTGCAGCGCGAGGTGCGCCCACTCGTGGCGGAGCGTGCGTACCCCGGCCGGCCCCACGGCACTCCACCGTGCCCCGGCGGGAAGTACGATGGTGGCGGTCCCGGGGAGGGCCACGCCGCCACTCCACTCCGGCGCCCCACCCTCGGTAGCCTCGGAATACGCCCGATCCGAGTGGGCCAGGATCACCGTCACCCGGGACGGCAACGACTCGGGAAGGCCGGACAGGGGTCCGAAGCCGCCGAGGTCGGTGGCGATACCACGGGCTCGCAGGGAGTCGTTCGGAGCGAAGCGCACGTGCAGGCGACCGGACGTCTCCTCCCGGTAGGACACTCCATCGTAGACCGGAATGGAGTCGCCGCCCGGAGCCAGGAGGAGGAGCGTGAGGAACAGCGTCACCCGACGTCCAGCATCTCCAGGCTGCTGCGCACCGCGTCGTTGGACGGGTTGAGATCCAGGGCCCGCCGCCACAGGAGTCGTGCCATGTCGCGATCGTTCTCCTTGTACGACAGCGTGCCGAGGCGAAGATAGACGTCGTCACCCAGACGGGGCGCCAACTTCACGGCCTTCTCGTACTGGACCCGGGCACCCTCGATCTCGCCGCGGGCGTACGCCTGGTCGCCGAGGTTCTTGTGCGCCTGCGGGGGCACCGGAGACACCGCCACGGCGCGCTTGTACAGGGCCTCCGCCGCCTCCAACTCACCGCGCCGCTCCAGCACCGCCCCCGTGTTCACGAGGATGGCGCCCACGTCCGGATAGTGGCCCAACCCTTCCCTACCCACGGCCACGGCGTAGTCCAGGTCTCCTCCCACGGCGGATGCCAGCACCGTCAGGGCGTAGTAGAGCGCCGAGGGCGTCTTGACCTTCGGAGACGCACGATACTTCCGGAACGCTTCGAGGGCCCGGGTCACCTGGCGCGTCTTCAGGAAGATGGCTCCGCGCGCGAGCCAGACCTCGTGGTCGTCTCCGCCCCGCGCGGCCTCCGCCCGGTCCAGCGCCTCCAGCGCCTCGTCGAAGCGACCCAGGAACTCGAGGGCGAGCGCCCGATTCCGGCACACCGGATAGCTGTGGACGGTGGCGTCGGACATGGAGTCCCAGAACTCGATGGCCCGCTGGAGCTTCCCGGCACGGAACGACATGAGGCCCATCATGAAGTTGGCCCGGGGCTGCTCCAGGTCCACCTCCAGGGCGGCGTCGAACTCCCGGGCGGCGTCCTCCATCATTCCCGAGCGGTAGAAGGCGATCCCCAGGTTCAGGTGCTGCTGGAGATCCTCGTCCCCCCCGGTTTCCGCCACCGTGGACTTCTCCCCGGTACGGCTCACGAACCCGGCCTGGATCAGGCCGTACAACGCCTTCCCGGTATCGAATTCGACCAGGCCGGCTTCGTTCATGATCTCCGAGGCGGTGCGCACTCCGTCGATGAAGGGGAGGACCTTGCGCTGCTCCTTGGTGAGCTCGAAGTCACCCTCGGCTTCGTCCGGATCCTTGTCCACCTGGAAGACCAGATCGAACGAGGGGATCTTCTTCTCCACCAGGCTCCACTCGTCCACCCTCCGTGCTCCCTCCAGGAGGAGGGAGTCGGGATTGATGGAGACGAGGAACACTCCCTCTTCGTCCGGCCTCTGGTCGGGGTCGAAGTGGAAGGACCCCTGATTCCAGGTGAAGAGGTGGTACACCGCCTCCTCGATCTGGAGTTGGATGAACTCGTTGAGCTTCTCGTTGCTGAGCGCGCCCTTGTCGACGAGAATCTCGCCGAGGCGCTTCCCCCGTTCCCGCCCCTGTTGCTCCATGGCCTGCGAGAGGTCCTTCCGCGTGATGGCATGGTTGCGGACGAGGAGTTCACCGAGCCGGTCGGGACGGTTCAGCACGGAGGCGTGGATCACCCGACCCTTCTCGAAATAGATGTATCCGAAGTTGGATCGGTCGGTGATGCTCAGGCACCCCGTCTTGCGCCCCATGCTCAGAAGCTGGCAGATATCCGCCAGGCTGACGTCCTGGAGTGAACCTTCGATGGCCATGGGTCAGACTCCTCGCTCCATCACTCCAACTCCTCCAGGAGCAGATCGTTCAGGTGGGGCCAATAGAGCACCGCGTTCTCGGAGGACGGGAACCACCCTCCCGGCCTGCGGCCCGCCGCTTCGGTCGGCTCCTTCTCGCCGGATTCGACCGTCGGGACATCGGTCTCGCCGGCCTTCGCCCCCATGGTCGGCGCGGGTTCACGCTTCTCACCGGAGAGCGCCTCCACCGGCACCGGCACGTCGGACGCCTCCGCCTCCTCACCCCAGAGAGCATCACCGGAGGGGGGAAGAGGACTTTCCGCCTCCACCAACTCGATCTCGGCCTCGGCACCCACGGCCGCCCCGTCCGCCTCGATCTCGAGAACGAGCCCTCCCTCGAAGCGGGAGCGGAGGCGGTCGTCGATGTCCTCGATCTCCGCCGGCGGTCGGTCGGCGGCGAACATCATCCGCGCGCCGCGGCGCTTGAGCGCCTCGAAGAGGTGGAAGAACTCGTCCTGGGCCCGTTCCGTGTCCTTCAGTACCTCCAGCCCGTGCACCAGGAGCAGGTCCACCGTCCACCACCGCTCCCGCCAGGCTCCCGCCACGCCTTCCCCCAGGGCCCGGATCAGATCGTCGGCGAAGTCCTTCACCGAGGTCACCGCCATCCGTGAGGACGGCTTGTCCGTCTGGAAGGTCCGGCCCGACGCACCGAGGAGCGCCCTCGCCAACTCACCCTCACGAGCCCACACGTACAGGGGATTGTACTCCGGCTTGGCCACGGCGACGAGCTGTTCCGCGGCCTTCACCGCGATCCCGGGAAGGCTCTTCACCTGGTCCAGCCGGGGGCCCGGTCCGATCTTGGGGAAGGCTCGCTGGCGCTCCGCCACGGAGGTGAGGAGCGCCTCGGCCTCGTCCAACCGCTCCGGGTCCTTCAGCACGCCCTCCGCCGCGTCCGGCCACGGGTTGCCCAGGCGATCCAGTTCCTTCTCGATCTCCCGCAGGCGGGCGATGTCCGCCCGGAACTTGGCCACGATCTCCTTCCACTGCTTGGGCTCGTACCCGTCGAGGAATCCCTTGATGAGATCGGCGGAGAATCCCTCCCGCTCGGCCAGGTCCACCGCCTCACGCACGGCCTTCCGCCAGGGCGCTTCGTTCGCCTCCACCGACTCGGACACGGTCTGGGAGAGTTGCGAGAGGAACGAACTGAAGGCGTCGCGGCTTCCCTCCCCTTCCGCCTGCTCCCCTCCCATGAGGTCGGCGATCTCCTGGGGAGTGACCTGACGGTCCTCCAGATCCTGCGTCGCGAAGATCTTGTTGAGGGCCCCCCCCAACTCACGCACGTTGCGGAAGGGATACTTCCCCAGCATCTCGGCGACACCCGTGAGAAGCGACTGATTCCGGGCCTCCGCCTTCTTCCTGATGATGGCGACGCGGGTCTCGTACTCGGGCATCCCGATATCGACGATGAGCCCGCCGGAGAATCTGGAGAGAAGGCGCGCATCCAGCCCGTTGATCTCGGCCGGAGGGCGGTCGCTCGCCAGCACGATCTGCCGCCCCACCGACGTGAGGTGGTCCAACGTGCGCAGGAGCATTTCCTGCGCTTCCGGTTGCCCCGTCAGGAACTGGACGTCATCCAGAAGGAGGATGTTCATCTCGCCGTAGCGATCCTTGAACTGCTCCCGCTCTCCCTTCTCGAGAGCGCCGGCCATCTCGGCGAGGTACTCCTCCAGCGTGATGTACGAGATCCTGGCCTTCGGGTGGCTCTTCTTCGCCTGATGGGCCACCGCGCTGAGGATGTGCGATTTCCCCAACCCCGACGCCGAGTACATGAAGATGGGGTTGTAGCTCGTTCCGGGAGAGTCCGCCGCACGGCGCGCCGCGGCACTGGCCAACCGATTGGCTGGACCAACGACGAAGCTCTCGAATGTCAATTTGGGATCGAGATCCGACATCACCAACGCTCTTTGGGAACCAACCCGAACTCCGGACGCGGGCAACCGCGCGGAACGTCACTGCGTAGGCGAGTTCCGACACGAATGCGGCCCTAAGTATCGTGTTGATCCCCCTCGAAAAAAAGGCCCCTCCCCCACTCGAGGGCGGGTCGGAGGTCCTCGGGAAGCGGTGCGTGGAAGCTCAGTTTCACCCCCGTCCCGGGATGGTCGAACGACAACCGCGCGGCGTGGAGGAATTGGCGAGGCGTCCTGCGGGCCAACTCACGGGCCCACCCCTGTTGCGGGCCGGACATTCCCCGCTCCCACCCCGCTCCGTATACAGGGTCTCCCACCACCGGATGCCCGAGATGCGCCAGGTGAACACGGATCTGATGCGTGCGACCGGTCTGGAGCGCGACGTCCAGCAGTTCCGCCGCGTTCCAGCGCTCCCGCGCGCGCACCCGCGTCACCGCCCGGCGCCCGGCCTCCACCACGGCCATGCGTTCCCGGTGCCGGGGGTCGCGTCCGATGGGCGCATCCACCGTGACCGGAGATTCCGCCAGATGACCCCACGCCGCGGCGAGATAGATCCGCTTGATGCGCCGTTCCTTGAGCGCCAGGGAGAGTGCGATGTGGGCCTGGTCGTTCTTGGCGACCACGAGCAGCCCCGACGTGTCCCGGTCCAGCCGGTGGACGATCCCCGGCCGGAGCCGTCCCCCCACCCCGGAAAGGTCCTTCACGTGGTGCAACAACGCGTTCACCAGCGTCCCGGAGCGATGCCCCGGCGCCGGGTGGACCACCATCCCCGCGGCCTTGTTGACCACCACCAGCGAGCCGTCTTCATGGACGATGTCCAGGGGGATGTCCTCGGGAAGCATCTCCACGGGCGCGGGAGGGGGAACCTCCACCACGACCTCGGCGCCCGCGTCGAGTCGCTCCGACTTGCGGGCCGCGCGCCCGGACACCGATACCCGGCCGGCGTCGATGAGCTTCTGGACCCGGCTCCGCGACAACCCGAGCGCCTCCGAGACGAACCGGTCCAGGCGAGTCTCTTCGCCCGGCTGCACCACCAGACGATGGAGTCCCTCCCCGGTACTCAAGTGGGCACTGCCCGGAGCCCGATCGTGACCGGCACACCGTCCAGGTCCACTTCCTGCCTGTGCTCCAGCGCGCCGCACACCTCGGGACCGCCCACGTCCATCTCCACGGCGAGGGTCTCCCCGCCGATGAATTCGGCGTGCTCCCGGGCGGCCTCCTGGACCGACGAGGGCCCCCCGACCCCGAGATGGATCCGGTCCGTGATCTCCAGGCCGGCATCCTTGCGGAGCCGCTGGATCCGACTCACCAACTCGCGCGCCACTCCTTCGGAGACCAGCGCATCGGTGAGCGACGGGTCCAGGGCGGCGGTGTACCCGCCTTCCCCCTTCACGACCAGCTCACCCGAAGCCTCCTGCACCACCTCGAGATCCCCCGGCTCCAGAGAGTGGCGCGCGCCGTCCACCTCCACCTCGACGGCCCCACCTCCCTGGAAGGTGGCCAGCACCTCCTGGGAGAGTTCCCGGATGGCGTCCGCCGCCGCCTGGGTCCGGTTCCCGAAGCGCGGACCCAGAGCCCGGAAGTTGGGCCGCGCAACCAGGGTGACCAACCCCGCCGACGAGGAGAGGAACTCCACGCCCTTCACGTTCAGTTCCTCCCTGACCAGGGCCAGGACGTCATCCTCCAAGGCACGCCCGCCGGGTACGACCGCCACCATCCTCCCCAGAGGTTGCCGCACGCGGATCCGGACCTCCTCGCGGGCGGCCCGCCCCAGCGACACCAGCGTGCGCACGGCCACCATGTCCTCCTCCAGCGCGGGGTCCGACGCTCCGGAGGGCTCGGGATACCGCTGAAGATGGACGCTCTCACCCGTGAGGGCGCGATGGATCCAGTCCGCCGTGAAAGGAACCACCGGGGCCGCCAGAACGGCCACGGTGCGCAGCGCTTCCCACAGCGTCCGGAAGGCCGAACGCGCGTCCGCGTCGTCCGCGTTCCCCCAGAACCGGGGGCGGCTGCGCCGAACGTACCAGTTGGAGAGGTCCTCCACCACGAACTCGCCCAGTGCCCGGTAGGCACGGGTCAACTGGTACGCGTCCATCTCCCGGGTGACGTCCCCCGCCAGGGTCTCCAGCCGGGAGAGGAGCCATCGGTCGATGAGTGCCCGATCCCCGGGCCGCGGATCGGCGTCCGACGGAGTCCACCCGTCCGTCCCCGCGTAGAGCGCGAAGAAGCGGTAGGTGTTGAAGAGCGTATCGAAGAACTTCCGGGCCGCTTCCTTCACGCCCGCCGGATCGTATCGCTTGGGCACCCACGGGTTCGACGACGTGATCAGATACCACCTCAACCCGTCGGCCCCGTGGTCCGCGATGGCGTCCCAGGGATCCACCGTGTTCCCCCGGGACTTGGACATCTTCTGCCCCTCGGCGTCGAGGATCAGATCGTTGACCACCACGTTCCGGAAGGAAGGTCCTCGCCCCAGCATGGTGGAGATGGCCATGAGGGAGTAGAACCACCCCCGCGTCTGGTCCAGCCCCTCGCAGATGAAATCGGCGGGAAAGTGGGCGTCGAACTCCTCACGGTTCTCGAAGGGATAGTGCCACTGGGCGTAGGGCATGGACCCGGAATCGAACCACACGTCGATCACCGCCGGTGAGCGGCGCATGGTACCGGCACAGCGTTCGCACCCCCACGTCACCTCGTCGATGAAGGGCCGGTGCGGATCGAAGCCGTCCGGGAGCCCCCCCGCCTTCTCACCCAACTCGGCCAGGGAGCCCACCCAGGTGACGTGATCCTCGTCTTCGTCGCAGACCCAGACCGGGAGCGGCGTTCCCCAGTAGCGGTCGCGGGAGAGGGCCCAGTCCACGTTCCCCCGGAGCCATTCACCGAACCTCTTCTCGCCCACTTCCGGCGGACACCAGTTCACCTGGGCGTTGTTGGCGAGCATCCGGTCCTTGACCGTGGAGGTGGCGGCGAACCACGAATGCCGGGCGACGTAGAGGAGGGGCGAATCGCACCGCCAGCAGTGGGGATAGCTGTGAACCGCCGACGCGATGTGGAACAGCCCGCCCCGCTCCCGCAACTCCTCCACCAGCACGGGATCGGCATCCTTGGCGAACATCCCCCCCACCACCGGGATTCCGGGGTGGAAGCACCCCGCCTCGTCCAGCGGGTTGAGCATGGGAAGGCCGTGGCGCCGCCCCGCCTCGTAGTCGTCGGCCCCGAACGCGGGGGCCATGTGCACGATCCCGGTACCGTCGTCCGCGCTGACGAAGTCCTCGGCCACCACGGTCCACGCGTTCTGCGGATCCTCCGGCGCCGTCACCAGATCGAGGGGCCGCTCGTAGCGCGTACCGGCCAACTCCGCCCCCGAATAGCGCCCCACGATCTCCGCGTCCTCGCCGAAGATGGCTTCCGCCCGGGCCTCGGCGACGATGACACGTTCGCCCTCGTGGAGCACTTCCACGTAGCGTAGACCGGGATGTACCGCGAGACCCACGTTGGACGGGACCGTCCATGGCGTTGTGGTCCAGACCAGGAAGCTACGCGCCTCTCCACCCGCGTCCTCCTCCACGATGCGGGCACGGAAGGTGAGGGACGGATCCTCCACGTCACGGTACCCCTGCGCCACCTCGTGGGAGGAGAGCGCGGTCCCGCACCGGGGGCAGTAGGGCACGCTCTTGTGCCCCCGATAGAGGAGTCCCTTGTCGGCCAGCTCCTTGAGGATCCACCACACCGATTCCACGTACTCGGGGTGGAAGGTCACGTACGGGCGGGAGTAGTCCAGCCAGTAGGCGATGCGCTCCGAAAGGTTCTCCCACTCCTCCTTGTAGGTGAAGACGGAGTCGCGGCATACCTCGTTGAAGCGGGCGATGCCCACCGCCTCGATCTCGGGCTTCCCGCTGATCCCGAGCCGCTTCTCGGCCTCGATCTCCACGGGGAGCCCGTGGGTGTCCCACCCGGCGATGCGCGTGACGCTTCGCCCCTCCATGCTCCGGTGGCGGCAGACCAGATCCTTGATGGTCCGGCTGATGATGTGGTGCAACCCGGGCCGGCCGTTGGCCGTGGGCGGACCCTCGAAGAAGACGAAGGGTTCCCCTTCGGCGTTGGCCTCCATGGTCTTGCTGAAGAGGTCTTCCTCGCGCCAACGCGCTAGGGTCTCCTCCTCCACTTCCTGGAGACGGCCGGGCAATTCAGGATACGACATACCGTGCGTGGGAATATCGGTCGTGGGGCCAACGGCACCCTGCGACCGGAATGAACGAAGGAATCGTGATCAGAACGGGGGAGCGGGGCCGGTCAGGCCGTGATCCCCCCCGCCTTGTCCTCGGGAAACTCCAGGGACAGGGCCTCGCCGGTGGGGGCCTCCACCACCTCGGTGGTCACCTCGGTCTCGGCGTCGGGGGCGGTCTCCGGTGCCCCCGCTGCACCCTTCGAGGCACCCTTCCTGGTGGAGGCCGCCGCCCCGGACCCAGCCTTCCCGGCTCCCAGCTCGAGCTCCACGGCGAACTCCTCGAGCGGCTTCCGGCCCTCTTCCACCTCCACCCCGTCGAGCTCGCGCTCCAGGAGCTGCCGCAGCAACTTGAGGAAGCGGGAACGCCGGCGTTCCAGCTCCGCCAGGACTTCCTGGAGCTTGAGCACCTGCGCCTGGGCATGTTTGATCACCCTGCGGGCATCCGCCTGTGCCTCGTTGCGGATGAGCTCGGCTTCCTTCTGTGCCTGGCCGCGGATATCGGTGCGGAGCTCCTGCGCCGTGACCAGTGCCTCCTGGACCGCCTTCTCCCGCCCCGACTGGGAGTTGAGCTGCTCCTGGGTGGAGTGGAGACGCTCCTTGAGAACCATGTTCTCGCGGACCAGTGCCTCGAGGCGCTCCGATACGATCTCGAGAAAGGAATCCACCTCCTGCGTCTCGTACCCCCGCAGCCCCTTCTTGAAATCGCCGCGCTTGTTCCGTACGTCCAACGGTGTGAGGTCGATCATCACGCTCGCTCCCCGAATAGTGCCGTCCCGATGCGGACCATGGTGCTCCCCTCCTCGATGGCGATCTCCAGGTCATGGGTCATCCCCATGGAAAGTTCCCTTCCCAAGGCCGGAACGACCTTCGCCGCCTGGTCCCGTATCTCCCGTAGTCTCCGGAAGGCTCCCCGGATCACGTCGTCGTCATCGATGAACGGCGCCATGGTCATGAGTCCTCGTACTTCCAGCCTGTCCATCTCCGCGAGGGCGTGGACCGCCTCCACCGCCTCTCCCGAGGAGAAGCCGCTCTTGGCCTCTTCGCCGGACGTGTTCACCTGGGCGAGAACGGCCACCCTCTTTCCTTCGCCTTCCGCCAGCCGTGAAAGGCGGTCCCCCAACCTGAGCGAGTCCACCGAGTGGATAAGATCCGCGTGCCGCACCGCCACCCCGGCCTGTCGCCGCTGCAGGTGGCCGATCATGTGCCAGTGGACCGTCTCCGCCGGCCCCACCGCAGCCGCCTTCGCGGCCAACTCCTCCACGCGATTCTCACCCAGGTCGGCCAGCCCCTCACCCAGGGCCGCCGCGACCGCTTCCGCCGGGTGACCCTTCGTCACCGCGATCAGCCGCACATCGGACGCCGATCGTCCCGACGCCTCCGCGGCTCGCATGATGCGTTCACGCACCCGCGGGAGATTACGGGCAAGTCGCTCCGCGTACATGGACTCCATTCTACACTCGCGCAATGGGCGGAGGTACCCCCGCCCCCGTTGAACCAAACCGACGAACCACAAAAAAGGGACCTCGCCGGAATCCCGGCGAGGTCCCTTTTCACTGGCCTTCCAGGCTTCCGGGCTACCGAACCTGGAACGTAATTGCGAAGGACACCCACACGGGGACCTTCTTGTCACGGTTCATGGCCGGCGTGAACTGGTACACCTCCGCGACCTTGAGCGCGGCGTCGTCCAGCGCCTGGTGACCGGAACTCTGGTCGATCCGGCGATCCCTCACCACACCGTTCTCGTCGATGAAGAAGTACACCTTCACCTGACCGCCGATTCCGGCGTCCCGGAGGAGCGGGGGATACTCCCGCTCCATGGCCCGGATCACGTCACCCCGGTTCCTGATGTCGGGAGCCACGGTGAAGGGCGTGAACGTCGGCGCGGCCGAGAGATCCTGACCCGCGTCCTCGGGGGGCGGCGGCAGGTTCTCCACCGGATTGTCCTCGAAGGTCGTGGGCGCGATCGTGATGTCCTCGTTGATCTCCGCCGCGGCGATCACCGGCGTCGCGGGCCGGGAGATCTGCTGAGGCGGCGGTGGGATCTCGATCTCCGGAGGGAGCTCGATGGCCTCCAGCTCTTCGGAGGTGAAGGAGAAGTCTTCCGTCTCCAACTCCGGCCAGAAGGCGAAGATCATGAAGTGGATGGCCGTCGCCGCGATCATCGATCCCCAGAACCAGGAACTGAACGACTGCTTGAACTGGTCGTTCGCGGTTCCGTTGACGTCCGCTCCGGCCGGCACTGCCTGCGCGTTCATCGTCTCTCCCTTTGCATGCTCTGCTCCAGTTGGGTGGCGAACACGACGCGTACCACGCCCGCGGCCACCAGTTCCTTCTGCACCTGATCCATGAAGCGATACGGAACCTCACGATCGCCCCGGATGGAGATCACCAGAGCGCGATCCGACGCCGCGTAGAGCGGGCCCACGACCTGGGAAACCTCGGCCATCTGGTATTCCTGGTCATTGATGAAGATCGCGCCGTCCCGCTCCATCCAGATGTTCAGGATGTTCTTCTGCTTCTCGTCGATCTTCTGGGCCGCCTCGGCCTCGGTCCACTCGATGCGCCGGTCCTTGTCCCGCTGGAACACGGTGGTGACCATGAAGAAGATGAGGAGGAGGAAGGCGATGTCCGCCAGGGACGAGGAGGGGATCTCCTCCGACGCCTTGTTCTTGCGCTTGAAGCCACCCTTCATGGACATGGGTCAGTTCTCCAGTACCTGCAGGGAGATCCGCTCGGCGTTCGCGCTGTGCAGCGCGTCGAGCACATCCACCATGAACTTGTACGGCGCGGTGGGATCGGTCTTGACCGCCGCGATGAGGTTCGGGTTGGCGGCTACCTCCTGCCTCCACAGGCTCTCGATCTCCGCCGCCCGCATGGTCTGAACCTGCTGGCTCTCCCCTCGCTTCACGTCCACCAGACCGTTGGCCTGGATGATGAGGTGGAGGATGTTCTTCTGGCTCACCTGGACCTCCTCGGCCTCCTCCGGGAGGACGATGGCCAGGCCCTTGTCCTTGGGGAAGGTCGTGGTGACCAGGAAGAAGATCAGGAGGAGGAAGGCGATATCGGCCGTGGACGACATCGGCACCTCACCCCCGACCCTCGACTTCTTGTTGTTGATCACTGCCATGTTTCGGTCCTCTGGTGGTCCTGGAGACTTACTGGAGGAAGTGTGAAAAGGTTCCCCACCATCACTGCCGGCGTCATGCCGGCGGGGTCGGCGCCGGCGGCATGGTGGACACCACCCGCGGCGTCGGCTCCTTCTTCTTGATCTCCAGGGATCCCTTCTTCTCGAGATCCCAGGCGACGTTGATGATCTTCTGGGACCCCTGCTCCATATCGAGGATCAAGCTGTCGATGCGGGTCACGAAGAAGTTGTAGGAGATGTTCACGGGCACCGCGATCACCAGTCCCGCGGCCGTCGTGAGGAGCGCCACCTTGATGCCCCCGGCGACCAGCGTCGGGTCCACGTTCCCCGCCGCCTCGATGGCGCCGAACGCCAGGATCATCCCGGCGACGGTGCCCAGGAAGCCCATGAGGGGCGCCACGTTGGCGATGGTGGCCAGGATGACCAGCCCCCGCTCGAGGAATCCGAGCTCGATGGTCCCCGTGGTGGAGACGGCCTTTTCAAGCTCCCCGTCCACGAGCGTGCCGGACCGGATCCGCCGGAGCCCCGCCATGAGGATGGCGGCGGCCGGGCCGGGCGTGGACGACGCGATGGCCACGGCGTCGTCGATCCGGCCCCCCATGGCGGCCTCCTCCACCTCCTGGAGAACCGTGTGCGTGCCCCTGTGGGCGACCCAGAGGGTCCACCCCTTGGCGAGGATCACGCCGAGGGCGATGAGCGAACACAGGACGAGGGGGTACATCATCCACCCCCCGTCTGCGAAGAGCGTCAGTAGCTGATACTGGGTGCCGGACAAGGCTCGCTCCTGGAAGGCCGCCACTGGCGGCGTCGTGCTGAAAATGAACCCGCCAAATGTACGGGTGCCCCGAGTGACGTGTCAACGAGAGCGGTCAAGCCCATCCGAACGTGCCCCGACGACACCGATTCACGGGCTTCTCAACCCGCGGAAACGGACGGAACCGCCGGGCTCGACGCCTCGCGCTCGGCGGACGGGCCGTAGAGCAACTGCCGCAGGCGGTCGGTGGAAACGCCCCGCTCGAGCCGTCCTCCGCTGGCCAGTGAGACCTGCGCGGTCTCCTCGCTCACCACGATCACCACGGCATCCGTCTCCTCGCTGAGCCCCAGGGCGGCTCGGTGCCGCGTCCCCAGAGATCGATCCGTGACGGACGACTGGGTCAGGGGGAGGATGGCCCCCGCGGTGGTGATGGTGTCTCCCCGGATCAGGACGGCCCCGTCGTGGAGAGGCGACAACGGCGTGAAGATGGTGACCAGCATCTCGGCGGACACCCGGGCGTCCACGGAGCTTCCCGTGTCGGCGTACTCGTCCAATCCCACGTCGCGCTCCACCGCGATGATGGCGCCGTGTCGCGCCCGCGAGAGGCGCTCACAGGCGGACACGATCTCGTCCGCCACGCGTGAACCCTCCATGCGCTGGAAGGCGCGGATCATGCGGCTCCGGCCCAGACGCGCCAGGGCGGCGCGGAGCTCCGGCTGGAACACGACCAACGCCGCGATGGCGCCGTACTGGAAGAGGTTCCGGAGGATGTACTGGATGAGGTAGAAGTCCAGGAGCACCGACGCCTGATACGACAGGCCCAGCAACACGACTCCCGTGAAGATCTGCATCCCCCGCGTGCGCTGGACGACCAGGAGGAGCCGGTACACGAGCACCGTGACGAGCGCGATCTGTACCGCGTCTCTCCAATCCGGGTGGAGGAAGTGGAGTTGGTCCCAGAGCCCGTTCATGCCGCCCCCGATCGGTTGGTCCTCGACTCGCCCGCGGCCCGGGCTACCGCCAGGGCCTGAACCACCGGGTCGACGTCGTGCACGCGAAAGATGCGCGCGCCCTCAAGATAGGCCATGACGCAAGCCGCGATGGTGCCCGGGAGTCGATCCCCCGGATCGACTCCCGCCACCCGGCCGATGAAGCTCTTTCGACTGGGGCCCACCAGCACCGGATACCCCAGCGCCGTGACGGTGGACAGGTCTCCGAGCAGAGCGAGGGTCTGTTCCGGCGTCTTGGCGAATCCCAGCCCCGGGTCCACGACCACCGCCGCGGGGTCCACGCCGGCCGCGAGGGCCCGCTCCACCGCCCCGCGCAGCTCTCGGGCCACGTCGGCTCCCGGATGTCCGTAGTCCGTGAGCCCCGCCATGGTCTCCGGAGTCCCGCGCATGTGCATGATCACCACGCCCGCGCCCGATCCAGCGACCACCCCCGCCATGGAGGGGTCGTGGGCGAGTCCGGAAACGTCGTTGATCACCGCCGCGCCGGCGTCCAATGCGGCCCGCGCCACGACTGCCTTGCGCGTGTCCACCGAGATGGGCACGCCCAGCGACTCGGCGGCGGCCTCGATGAAGGGGAGGATCCGGGACATCTCCTCCCCGGGAGGGACCTCCCCGGCACCGGGACGCGTGGACTCGCCCCCCACGTCGATCATCCCCGCGCCCGACGCCACCATGGCCCGGGCGGCGGCGAGCGCCGCCTCCACCCCGTGGACCCTCCCTCCGTCCCAGAAGGAATCCGGTGTCAGGTTCAGGATGCCGACGACGAGAGCCCGCTCCACGGGGATGTCTCCCGCACGGGTCTTCCAGACGCCCCGACCGGGTGGGGGCGCCGCCGGACTCACCCGGGAGGTGCCCCCGCGGCACCGGGCTCCGCCTCCACCACCGCTCCCGGCGCGGGTTCCGCTTCCACGGGGAGCGCCGGAAGGACCTCGGCGGACAGGAGGGGAGGGAGAGGAGTACCGGCTTCCAGCATCTCGATCTCCACCCGATCCAGCGTTTCGCGGTCGAGGAGTGCCTGGGCGATGGACTCGAGCAGGTCCTTGTGCTCTTCGAGCACCGTGCGGGCCCGCTGATGCGCGTCGTCCACGATGTTCTTCACCTCCTCGTCCACCAGGCGGGCCGTGTGCCCGGAGACCGTGCGGCGTTGCCCGATCTCCCTCCCCAGGAAGACTTCGTGCTCCGAATCGCCCACCGCCATCAGGCCGATGACGTCGCTCATCCCGAACTGGGTGACCATCCTGCGGGCGATCTGCGTGGCCCGTTCGATGTCGTTCCCCGCGCCCGTGGTGACCGCGCCCAGCCCGAAGATCATCTCCTCGGCCACGCGTCCGCCGTACAGCATGGCCAACTGGCCCTCGAGCCACTCCTTCGTGTAGGAATGGCGGTCCTCCTCGGGGAGGCTCGCCGTGATCCCCAGGGCCCGGCCCCGGGGCACGATGGTCACCTTGTGGACCGGGTCGAGGCCGGGGATCTTCAACCCCAGCACCGCGTGCCCCGCCTCGTGGTACGCCGTGAGCTTCCGCTCGCGCTCCGTGAGCACCAGGCTTCGTCGCTCCGTGCCCAGCATGATCTTGTCGCGGGCGCGCTCGAAGTGGTCCATGGCCACCAGATCGGCGCCGTTGCGCGCGGCGAGGAGCGCCGCCTCGTTGCAGATGTTCTCCAGGTCGGCGCCGGACATCCCCGGAGTGCCGCGGGCGATGACGCCCAACTCGACGTCGTCGGCCAGGGGAAGCTTCTTCGCGTGGACCCGCAGGATCCCCTCCCTCCCCCGGACGTCGGGAGCGTCGACCACCACCTGGCGGTCGAAGCGGCCCGGGCGCAGGAGCGCCGGGTCGAGGACGTCGGGGCGGTTGGTCGCCGCGAGGAGGATCACCCCCTCGTTGCTCTCGAATCCGTCCATCTCCACCAGGAGGGCGTTCAGCGTCTGCTCCCGTTCGTCGTGCCCTCCGCCCAGGCCGGCGCCGCGATGGCGGCCCACGGCGTCGATCTCGTCCACGAAGATGATGCACGGCGCGTGGGCCTTCCCCTGCTCGAAGAGATCCCGCACCCGCGAGGCGCCCACGCCCACGAACATCTCCACGAAGTCGGATCCCGACATCTGGAAGAACGGACGGCCCGCCTCTCCCGCCACGGCCCGCGCCAGAAGGGTCTTCCCCGTCCCCGGAGGCCCGACGAGGAGCACGCCCTTGGGGAGTCTCCCGCCCAGGCGCGAAAACCGGCCCGGGTCCTTGAGGAACTCGATGATCTCCTCGAGTTCCTGCTTGGCTTCGTCGGCGCCGGCGACGTCGGCGAACGTCACCTTGGGTGTGTCCGGCGAGATGAGCTTCGCCTTGGACCGCCCGAACTGGAACGCGCGGTTCCCCCCGCCCTGCATGGTGCGGAACAGCCAGATCCACACGGCGATGATGAGGATCCAGGGGAGGAAGTTCATGAGGATCACGCCGAACCCGGCTTCGGGAACCTCGGCGCTCACCAGAGCGCCGGAGTCGATGAGACGTTCCTCCAGCTTTTCCGTGTCGCTTCCGGGTGTGACCACCCAGAACTCCACGATCTCCGCTTCGCCGCGGGCCACGGGGGACTTCAACTCCCCCTCCAGGCGTCGATTCCCCTTGAACGTGACCTCGTTGATGTTGCCGGCGTCCACCTCGTCCAGGAACTCGGAATACGTGAACTCGTTCACCCGGTCCCCCGCGCCCCTCATCACCTGCATGAGGAGGAAGAGGACCATGAGCATGAGCATCCAGAACGCGCCGGTCTTGCTGAAGCGGGACCAGCGATTCTCGGAATCGGGTGGGGTCGGTTCTTTGTCGGGCATCATACTCTTTCAGGAGGCCGGCCTGCGGCGATTCCTACAGGCTGGCGATATAGGGCAGGTGGCGAAAGTCCTCGGCGTAGTCGAGTCCATATCCCACGAGGAATTCATCCGGCGCCTCGAACCCCACCCAACGTGGCACCTGGGTCGGGCTGGACGCACGCTTGTGCAACAAGGTACAGATTTCCAGGCTGGTGGGTCCCCTCGCCTCCAGTCGCGGAAGAAGCCGGTCCAGCGTGGTGCCGGTATCGACGATGTCCTCCACCAGCACGACGGCACGCCCCTTCAACGAAGCTTCCGGGTCGTACAGGAGGCGAACGTCTCCACTCGAAACCGTACCGGATCCATAGCTGGAGGCGACGAGGAAGTCCACATGCAGGGGGAGGTGGACGGCGCGTACGAGGTCCGCCATGAAGATGAAGGAACCCTTCAGGAGCCCCAGGAGGAGGAGTCGATCCGACGCCTGATACGTACGGGTGATCTCCTCTCCCAGCTCGCGCACCCGCCGCTGCACGTCCTCCTCCGGGAAGACGATCCGGTGGAGGCTCTGCCCTCCGAGCTGTGTGTTCTCCGTCAGTTCAGGCATGGTCCAGTCCGATACGGAAGGATTGTCGATCCGTGGGCGGGGCAACCCCCGCGGCCTCGGCAACTCCGGGCACCCATAGTACGCGCCCCCCTGCGTCGGTCACCACCGGTACCCGGTGTCTCTCCCCGGGGGGTAGCCGAGCTTCGAGAAAGCACTTCTTCAGCTTCCTGGTTCCCCCATGGGTGCGGATGCGGTCACCCGGTACCCACGACCGGATGCGGAGGGGAAAGGAGACGGTCTCGGGATCCAGACGGAGCCCCCACCGGGCTTCGAGCGCCGCCGGTGTCCCCCAGGACACCCGATACGCCCTGCCGCCCAGCACCACCTTCCCCTCCCCTACCGTCGTACCCTCCACGACGAGCACGGTGTCTTCTCCCGCGCCGACCGCGGCACCCATCACAATGCGATCGAACTCGCGCCGACACTCCGCACCGGACGCGAGGGAGACCGCGTGCCCACTCTGGCCGGAGCTAGTAAACTCCACCACCCTTCGGGTTCCGACGGAGCCGAGGGAGAGTCCGGCCCGCGCCGCCAGGTGTCGAGCCAGCCTGGCCTGGACCGCGGGGTGGTAGGCCAGCATCCTCTCCCGCAGGAACGAAATCCCCGCCTCGCCCTCGGTCACGTCCAGCGGAGCCAGGAGTCCGGGGAGGAGCGAGATCCAGGCCGACTCGTCGGCCCGCGCCGTCTCGGCCAGACGGATCAGCGCCCGCCGGGCGCCGGGATGGACGCGGGCCTCCGCGGCCGGGATGAGGACGTGGCGGATGGCGTTGCGGCTGTACCTCAGGTCGCGGTTGGTGGGATCGTCCCGCCACCCCACTCCACGTTCCCGCGCGTACCGGGCCAACTCCTCCTCCCACATGTCCAGGAGCGGTCTCCACAACCCGGACCCCAGAGTGGACATTCCGGCGAGCCCGCGGATCCCGGTCCCGCGCAGCACGCGGAACAGGACCGTCTCGGCCTGATCGTCGGCGTGGTGACCCGTCGCGATCCACTCCGCCCCCACCGCGTTCCGCACCTCCCTCAGGAAACGATGCCGGGCAACCCGCGCGCCCTCCTCGCCGGAGGGAAGGCCGTCCGCACGCGCACCCCGGAAGTCCACGCCCCAGGCCCGGGCGACGCCCCGCACCCACGAAACGTCGGAGGCGCTCTCCGGTCTCATCCCGTGGTCGAACGAGGCGACCACGATCCGGGACGGCTCCAGGTAGCCACCAAAACGGAGAAGGTGGAGGAGCACCATGGAGTCCATCCCTCCGGAGACCGCCACCACCAGGGGAGCGCTGGACGCCCGGATACCCGCCGCGTCCACCTCGCGCGCGAAGCGCGCCAGGAGTTCCGAGGTGCCTCCCCGCGGGCTCACCGGACCGGGGAGTCCCGGAGTCCCGGCGGCGGTGTCCGCCCCCTCTCCTCGACCAGGACCTCCGCGAGACGGTCCGGGCGGTCGGTCTGGATGGCATCCACCCCCAACGCGAGGAGGCGCCGCATCTCATCCGGCTCATCCACCGTCCAGACATGGACCGGGATGTTTCGGCGCTGCGCGAACCGAACGAAGCGACGCGTGACGACGGAAAGGCCCTTCCAGGAGGGGGGTACCTGGAACACGTCGGCGCCCGGCGTATAGGGACCGCCTCGCGGGAGGCGGTGGAGGAGCCAGAAGAGGAGGACCTGCGCGCGGCTGGCCCCCCACGGCCCCGGATAACCGCGGACCGAGCGTCGGGACGCTTCGTACTCCGCGGCCACGAGCACCCGATGCTCCGCGCCGTGGTCCCGGATGATCCGGACCAGGGGCGCCGCGACCTGCGCTTCCTTCGCCTCGACGTTCATGCGCACGCCCGGAAGGGCGGCGAGCACGTCTTCGAATCGAGGAACCACCACCCCCTTCCCTCTGAACGAATGCACGCCGTCGGGATCGGCGAAGCGGAAGCCCGCGTCCAGGGCCTGGAGCCGGTCCAGGGTGAGATCGGCCACCGCGCCGCTCCCGTCGGTGGTGCGATCCACGGTGGCATCGTGAATGACCACGACCTCGCCGTCCCGGGTGAGCCGGACATCCATCTCCAGCATGTCCGCCCCCCATACCTCGACGGCGGCGCGGAACGCCTCGAGCGTGTTCTCCGGCGCCAGCGCGGCCCCGCCCCGGTGGGCCACCAGCATGGGGGCGCCGGCCAGGTAGGGACGTCCCGGCCGAACCGCCGGACCGAGCCTCGTCAGCCCGAACACCCCCGGAGCCATGCCGCCACGCCTCAGCCGGCCCGGGCCGCCTCGGCGCGCTCCACGTCTTCGGGGGAGAGGCCGTGGAAACGGTACAGCACCAGATCGATGAGGCGGCTGGTCATGTCGGCTTCGCTGCGCATCCGATCCGCGTCCGCCTCGTCCGAGGACCCCACCTGATCCTGCAACTCCACCACACGTCCGGTGAGGAAGCGCAGGACGTCCTCGACCACGCCCGGACGCGGGCTGGCCGGAGCCAGGGCGTCGGGCATGACCTCGGTGAGGAGAAGACCCCTGATGAACGCGAGGAACCCCGGAAAGGCCAACTCGGTCAAAGGCCCCGCCTCCAACGCCTCTTCATCGGTGATGTGCTCCCACTCCAACTCGTTCCAGTACAGGTCCTCGGCCTCCTCGCGAAGGAAGCTCCGGACCCTCTCGGGGAGCGGACCCGCCTGGCCGAAATCCGGCGCGGCGAGAGGGTGGCCGAGAACCCGCTCGAGCCGCTCACGGCGTCCGCTCAGGATGGTGGTCACACGATCGGTCATGATGAACATCCCATGGGAATGGCGATGGATGGTGATGGGACACGAAGATAGACCGCCGGCGCCGCCGGGGAAACGCCGACGGGGCCCGGAGACTCTCCCCGTCACGGGCACGGCCTTCCCTCCTGGACCCGCCGGTGGACGGCCCCCGGCGCGTGCCCCCTTGAGGAATCGTCCCCGAGGGCCGATGGTGTCGTCGAGTCCCGACCACACCAACCCCGAACGAACCATGAACAGGATCCTCTCCGCAGGACTGGCTCTCGTCCTCCTCGCCCCTCCCGCCCAGGGGCAGGACGCGGTGGTGCTCCGACCCCGCCAGGTGTTCGACGGGGCCCTCATGCACCCGGGGTGGTCGGTGTTGGTGCGCGACGGCGTCATCGTGTCCGCCGGCCCCTCCCTCCCGCTCCCGGCTGGGGCCACCGAGATCCTCCTTCCGGACGCGACCCTTCTTCCGGGGCTGGTCGAGGGGCACTCCCACCTCCTCCTCCACCCCTACGACGAGACGCCGTGGACGGACCAGGTGCTCCACGAGTCGTGGGCCGAGCGGGTGGCCCGGGCGACCGTCCACGCCCGCAACACGCTCCTCGCCGGGATCACCACCGTGAGGGACCTCGGGAGCGAGGGCGCCGGCTACTCCGACGTGGGTCTACGGGACGCCGTGGAGAAGGGCGTGATCCCGGGCCCCAGGATGCTCGTGGCCGGACCCGCGCTGGTCGCCACGGGGAGCTACGGCCCCAAGGGAGCGCCGGAATGGAGCCTCCCCAAGGGCGCCCAGGAAGCCGACGGATACGACGAACTCGTGCGGGCCACCCGCGACCAGATCGGACGAGGAGTCGACTGGGTCAAGGTGTACGCCGACTACCGTTGGGGTCCCTCGGGCGAAGCCCGCCCGACGTTCACCGTCGAGGAGCTGGCGCTGGTGGTGAACGTGGCGGGAAGCTCCGGACGGAACGTGGTGGCGCATGCCTCCACGGCGGAAGCCATGGAACGGGCCACGCTGGCGGGCGTGCGCACCATCGAGCACGGCGACGGAGGAACGCTGGAGACGTTCCGCTTCATGGCGGACCGTGGCGTGGCCTTCTGTCCCACTCTCGCCGCGGGAGACGCCATCGCGCAGTACGGCGGGTGGAGGAAGGGGGTGGAGGCGCCGCCCGAGCGCATCCTCCGCAAGCGCAAGAGCTTCGAGGCCGCTCTGACTTCGGGCGTCGAGATCTGCTTCGGGGGTGACGTCGGGGTGTACGCCCACGGAGACAACGTCCGGGAGCTGGAGCTCATGGTGGAGTACGGGATGACGCCGCTGGCGACGCTTCAGACCGCCACCTCCGGGAATGCTCGGATCTTCGGCCTGGATGACCGCGGATGGGTGCGTCCCGGGCTCCTGGCCGACCTCGTGGCCGTGGAGGGAGATCCCTCGACCTCCATCGCGGCGCTGCGCGAGGTGGTGCTGGTGATGAAGGGCGGAACGGTGGTCCGAAGGGACTGATCCGGACTACCGCTTCTCCTTCCCCGTGCGGGGGACACGGCCCACCAACCGATCGTACAACCCCGCGGGGAAGACCTGTGCCCACCACGCCAACGACGACAGTGGGCGAGGAAAGGTCAGGAGGGGCTTCCGGTCCCGGATCGCCCGGTACATCCGGTCCACCGCCGGATCGAGCTCGACGAGGAACGGCCTTCGGTGCGCGATCTGCCCGGTGATGGCCGTCCGTACGTACCCCGGTGTGAGCACGGTGACGGCCACGCCGCTCCCGCGCAGGTCGATGCGGAGGCTCTCGAAGAAATTGTGGAGCGCGCCCTTGCTGGCCGAATAGGCAGCGGTGGACGGGAGCCCTCCGTATCCGGCCAGGCTCCCCACCGCCACCAGGTGACCCGCGCGCCGCTCGATCATCTCGCCCAGCACCGCTTCCGTGGCGTATACGCATCCCAGGAAGTTCACCCTCATGATGCGTTCGACCTGCGCCGCGTCCAGTCGATGGGCCGGTGTCCGTTCGCTCACTCCCGCGTTGGCCACCAGGAGGTCCACCGGGCCCCAGGTCGAGCGCACGGAGTCCACCGTGTGGACCACCTCGTCCTGGAGGGCGATGTCACACACACACACCAGGGCCTCCGCGCCCGCCGAGCGCACTTCGTGCGCCACCTCTTCGAGCAGGTCTCCACGACGGGCCACCAGGGCCACGGACCACCCGTCGGCAGCCAGCCGCAGAGCGAGCCCCCGCCCGATCCCGGAAGACGCCCCGGTGACCAGCGCCACGCGGCGCCCGCGTCCCGCGTCCCCGCTCACGAGGTCCCCGACCGGCGGTCCAGGCACTCCCCACAGAGCGGCCACCGGACTTCGATCACCGTCCCCTCCCCGCGTTCGGACCGTACCTCGATGGATCCCTGCGACCTCGTCACGGCTCCGTAGACCCCCGCCATCCCCAAACCCACCCCCTTTCCCGTGTCCTTGGTGGTGAAGAAGGGGTCGAAGATGTGCGCGCGGGTGTCCTCGTCCATCCCGGTCCCCGTATCGCGGACGGTCAACTCCGCCAAGCCGGGCGCGTCGTCCCACCCCGATTCGGGCGCCCGGGTCCGCAGGACCACGGACACCGTGCCGCCGACGCCGGCCGAAGCCTCGCACGCGTTGTGGACGAGATTGGTCACCACCATGCGGAACTGCCCCGGATCCAGGAGCACGCCACGGG
>Ga0224501_10000749_pt1 | contig 25149 bp, 18 predicted proteins | sample SF_Oct11_sed_USG_4_FD_169105 | JGI IMG/M metagenome (GOLD analysis project Ga0224501, IMG submission 169105) | Sediment microbial communities from San Francisco Bay, California, United States - SF_Oct11_sed_USGS_8_1 | ecosystem: Environmental > Aquatic > Marine > Sediment | place: USA... | reverse complement strand
AAAGTCGAAGAAAAGTAATGTGTCCGACCAGTGTCTGTGAGACCACAATTTAAGTCATAACATGATAAACACCTCAAATGCAACAGCGGTATTACTACATTATTCAAGACGCAGTTGTGAGATCTTCCAAAAGACTCGGTTCATGTTACGAGTCCTTTGCGCTGTATTTCTGAGCCTCATGTTGGTCATGACTCATTGACTTGCTGGTCATATCTTAAATCAGTTAAAGTGCTCTCCATTCAACAGTGGTAAGGTGCTGCTCTTTGGCGACAGTGCGCACAAGATAGCTGATTTAGACTTTTATACTTTTCAGCCCGTGGTGAGCTCATATTCACAGTATGCCAGACCTAAAGTGTGGATATTCACTGCATAGTAAGGGTGTGACACATTGGGTGATAAAGTCACAGTGCACCCAACTTATGCACAGCTCACATCTAGCGTACCATTCCAAGTTTCTCTGACTGTGCTGCTTATTGAATTAGAAATTTGGATTTATTTCTCCATGACAGTGAGCACCTCACAGTGTGTGCATAGGTACATGACGGTTGCTTTACAAACAAATCTGTATCAATGTATACTAATAAATAGCAAACTGGCCAGAGTGCCAATATCATAAATGAAATAATATTATTTAGGATGTGGAAAACCGCAAGCCACCAGGTCACACTGGTTTGTTGACATCTATACATGTGTATATGCGCTGTTTAGCTACAAGACTCCCTACCTATATACAACATATAACTCAGAAGACAGAACCTCCCTTCACCTGATCATCTTTTCTGTAGGTTTATTTTCTGTATTCATAAGAAAACACAAGAACAAAAAATGACGCAAAGCATAGTATATGACTCTAAGTAAAGAAAACATTTCACCACCATTCCACTACTCAGTAACACACTCAACAAGATGTATTACAAAACACCCGAATTTCTCACCCAGGACCTATACTCGGACTTAGAGTCTAGATCTACTGTTTGTTGGGATAAGCAGTGACTTCATAGTGTGCGTTGTTGTCAAACCTAAATCGCATATCTATTTGGGTGATTGTGGGTAGTTTGAAGTCAGTCTGAGCAGGAGGGAGATTTTCCAAGCTGTTGGTGGTAGTAGAATGTGTATGGCCTTGTGAAACTGGTGGCAGATGTATAGCAGGTGGTTGACCACTTTCTGGCGTATGATGATTGCTCTCCTACAACGTTGTTACCAGGATTGTTATTATGTCTAACTATATAATTATATTTCTGTATGGCCATGTTCTCATATTAACTGGTGATCGATCGATACTTACATACGGTTTGTATTCTGGTTGGTTATAAAACCGCCCATAATCTACGCTGGTTCTAGCTGGTTGTGGTCCATTTTGCTCCCGAGCATAAGCCAGAGCAAACAGCGGAATCCTGGACCAGCGGTTGTTGTAGAATGCTCCGTATGTTCTGCTGGCCTGCCACGGCTCTAATTCTCGGTTGCTCATTGCACCTAAATTCCCTGTAGCTAGTCCAAAATGATCACCATGATGTGACAACCGAAAGAAATCACAATTAGTCCTAAATCAATTCGTCTCGGCTAATCACCTCGGAAATCCCCGACATATTTGCAATGAAGATTATATCTTGCGTAAACACTATTGGGTCTTGACTAAAGAAACTAAAGTGATTGTCATTGCGCTCCTCAATTTCAATATTAGGCAGGGCTCATTCAGTTTATAATTAATGTATATTAGCCACATGGCCTGGACAGTGTAATCCAGCTGTGACTCTGTAAGCTTGATAATCTGAACAGCCGGGTCAGTTTCTATTTCAGTCACACTGAGGGGAACAACTAAGACTATCCATTGTCAGTGGAGCAGCTTTGTTTGAGGTCAACGACCCCACATCTCAGTTCAAGCTAATTAACTAATTTTGGCCTAGTAATAAAGGCCTTCAGAAATGCCACAGGGACAGCATAGCTGCCTGGTGCATATGACCTCGCCACTATGGTCTATCTGTGTAATATTAAACAGTATTCGCATTTCAGGCAGTCCATCAAAATCTGGCAACAAGGGCGTGTGATTAGTTAAATTTAATTATAAGAGCATAAAGTAAATGTGTTGATAGAGGTAGATATGTGTATTTGATCTCAAGCTAACAAAAGCGGGTGTCATCTTTTATAATGCTTGCTATAAAATACCAAAGTGGATCAACTGGTCTTGGGTGAAAATGACAGAAAAAGCAAAACCAGAAGACCTAAAGTCACTGGCAGGAATCCACGGAGGAAGAATGAGTAGTATTATATGTTATGCGGTACAGTGATACAGTGATAAACATGTATTATGGATATACCATTGCGACACTGTAGGTTCTGTTACGGGAAGACACCTTCTGGTAGATATAGTATGAGAAGCAGAGTATAGTAGCCACCAGGTATGAAGCACCAATATAGAAATACATAGGCTGATACGAATCAAACTGACCACGAAATGAATCTACAACAGATAATAGTTTATTATACAAGGAAGACTACAGCCGAGAAATACCCCAGCCGACTGCTGACTACAGCAGTCAGCAGTTGGTAACATAAATCCGCAAAGTGGCAAACTGTAGTTCCAAGCAATACCGGAATATAAAGCAAGCACTCAATAAGTATGAGAATTATGCTCAGTTACCAGTACACTTTGTATTGCTTTTATCTGAAAATTAACAAAGCTGCTGACCCAGCCCAATTTACAACAACTTGCACTAACTGGCATGCAGAGTGTTACTGGGTTACGCTGATATTACGCACTACTTAGGTATGTCTGTACTCAGACAGGTAAAGTTTGTGGGAAAGTGGCTGTTGGATGGCCAATTTGCACCAGCAAGGTGTTAGTGAGGACTGAGGTAGTGGCGCCTTTTCTCTTCCTCACTACCTTCACCTTGTCCAGCTCTGAAGACCTGCTGGAAAAATCCTAGCTGTGCAAGCTGTCTGAGACCGTGACCTTCAGTGCCAGTGCTCTAACTACTCAGTCGCAAGCGTCTGTACTTACTGGCTATGAATGTTCCTGATATGAAGGATAGGGCTTGATAGACCGAACTGATTCCTGTAACTGCTGGTAAAGCATCTATCCCTGTCAGTTCGATTGTTATAATCGGCATCAGTGAGAATACTGAGGTCCCACATACTGACATCGCGCTATAGATGATTATGATACCTACAAAGAGAGAGAATAACTCCCGGTTACTGCATAGGACTTTAATCATGCACACTGCACATCTTCTGCCACAGGCGCTCCAGATACACTTCTATCAGGGATCATCAGGGGAGCTTCCGTCTAAGGGTTGTGAGTGCCATTTTTACAACGGTGGTTTGTTCTTGGTACAAGTCATTAGCAAGCCTCTCACTTCTTTAAATCACCACAATATCAATAATTGAGATCTTAACCAGTGGATAAGGGGACTATTATCAGCCCTTCTTATGGAACAATGCGTCTGATAGTTCCAAGGACGATGGATGCTCTGTGTAGGGAGGTATCCAGGGAGGAGTTCTAATACAGTCTCCAATAGCATGCAAGATCAGTTGCTTTTACAAATTTTATGCTGAATGATGAGGCCTAAGCATCCATAGCATATACTGTGACCAAAAAGTTATTGTTTTTGTGACAAAAAGCAGCAATTATAATGATAATGATAATTATAATGGTGCTTTCTTTTATGTACCCAATGACCTTCGAAGTTTTAAGTGGTGGTGACCAATAAACCATTTTGAATATTTTGCAGCAGATATACTGCAAAATCAGTAACCTAAAGTTATCACAAGGATCAGGATCAAGATAGGAGAACTACCCATAGAGTACCAACTCTATGGGACAAATCATAGACCATCCCGAAAACAACCATTAGCTTAGTGAGGCCATTCATGTAAAACAAGATGTTCCGATCTGATCTAGGTAAACAACTGTTTCTAGCTGCAGTGGAAAAAAGAATGCATGTGAAAAAATATGATGTATGTATGATCAGTAGGCAGCTAGCATTCGCTGAGCCTATTAAATCACTTAGGTTTCTTAGTTGTTAGGATGACAGGTGCAAACCTAATAAATTATTCCATTCCGTGAATCATCTGTCACCAAAAAGTTCATGTTTTGCTTGGTTTGGGATGACAAACGGATCATTTAGAATAGTAACGGAAAACTTTATGCTGATGGACGTCAAAATAGTGACATGTCCTAGGTGAAAACCAAAGGTATCACCCTAATCAACAGCAACTAATAGTTTAACTTCGCCTGGAACAATCTGGGAAACTGGCACAATATTTTTGACCCTTGTGCTCTCACGGTATGTTGTTCAGAATTTGGGATATTGACCTCTGCATTGTTTAGTCTGTAAAGACAAGTTTTCACCAGATAAGCTGACCATGCAGCCTAAAATCATGCACATCTGTGTGCCTCGATTGGCAATTTCTCCTTGAGTCACAGCTATACAGTCATGCAGTTCGCATAGCAGCATCATGATTTTGGCAAGTTGTGCTGTAGGGCTTTGCAGTGATATAACAATTGTCTATTGTCTATGGTACCTGTTGAATGTGACCAATTGTTTTTTGACATGGGATAACTGGTTAACTTGTGTGAACCCGACTAAATCCATCATTCTCAGTCCAAGAAAGGGAAAAACTAAATTCAGTCTTTCAATTGCCAGCTTTACGCATTGAATTTTTTGTGGAGCATCATTTTAATAATTTCTGTTTTGCCCAGTTTTCAGCTAATTTTATTGTTGGGTTATGAGTTGGGTTGTTGTTTGCTGATAGGCTTTAGTTTAGTTTTTTTATAGGAGACAATGCTTAAGTTCCGGTGGATGCAGGGGGGGGGGTTCAAAGTTTTGTGGGGCAGGAGGGCGGAGTGATAAGCATCCCAATTACATTGACTCCAGAGTGAGCTTTTACTGTCCCATTTAACACTAACTGGTAAAACACAACCACACTCCTGTAGCCATGTTATTTGCAGTGACATGGCTCTAATAGCTAGTGCACCACCAAGCTGGCTGGCAGAGTCTGATTCTATGCCCCCTAGGCAGTGTCGCCTATATAGCCTATATAGCCTATATAGCCTATATAGCCTATATAGCCTATATAGCCTATATAACCTATATAACAGCCCGCATCTAAAATTTTACACTTTACCCATTGGTAGCAGAACTCACCAGGATGGCCAGGCAGAATAGCTAACAGGAAGGATGCTACAGAAGAGACAGCTGTGATCACTGCGAACTGCATCAGAGCTGGGATAATCTTCCTGTCAGCGATCCACCCATTTAGTATTCTGCAGAAGATCTCCACTCCGCCGGCTGCGGATATTATGGTCGAGACCCTGGATTTAGATACTCCATTCTCATCTGCATAGATAGGCGCTGTAGTATATACTATATTTACTCCATTCACAGCGAAAAACATAAGACTTCCAATAAGCACCACCTACAAGTGAATATATGGAATCTTAGTATGACATAGTTTAGGCTGGGTTAGGTTAATTTTTTTTACGGGGATGACATTATTAAGGCAAAGCCTTGTTTACAAAAAGGTCCACATATGTCAGGGAGCCAATGCATGCGGTTTCCATACACGCACAACCTGACTATGTCATACAGACTGGGACCGCTGTCTTTTGCTAGAGCCTAGCTATTTTACCTTTGGGTCATGCCATAAACTCCAGTCATACTTCTTTGTTTGTACTTGTTTTGTAGCATCTTTGGCTTTGAGGTCCGCCTTACTTTTTTCCAGGTATTTAGTACTCAGAGGTAATGCTGATACTGACAGTGATGACGAAAATATCTCTTTTGGATACAGATTGTTGTTGTTATTTTCGGGATTTGAGTCCAGTGATGGTACTGATTGAAACAATGGCTTTACAGTAAGATTGTCCTCTTTCTTAGAAATCTGTGACTGAGAATGACTTCTTTGGCGGAACTCCATGCTATCGCTAACAGGGCTAGTTTCCTCATTCACAAGGATAACTGTAGGACGTTTTCTGCGGCGTAGTTCGGCTGCCTTTTCGTAGTAGGACATTGGTCGTAAAAATGCAGCAAGAACGACACATTGGAGTAGAAACCCTCCTGCAAAAATATAAAATTACTAGCTGACTAATATATTTTTGAGGGTGTGATACTTGAGCCAACCATATTTTCTCTAATGACACGCAAGGTAGTACACATCCTTTGTTACAAGATGTTTCTCTATAGCAAAGATTGGTGGGCTGGTCCGGGGGAATAAACATTTCTTACCGTAGAGAACGAGAGCTCCAGTGAAGGTGCACGTATCAAATAAAAATCGTATTAGCTTGGTGCAGATTACGCTGCCGAGACCAGAGCCGGCAGCCATGAGACCCACAGCCAATGCACGATTCTTATCAAAATATGGAGCGAAGTTTGTGAAACACACCATACTCAGACAGCTTATTCCCATAGCTACAATGAATAGTAGTATAGGTGACAAACCCTGCATACATAGCCAATGTCCATGGTAAGTCTCATACTGTGCCTCCAAAAGAAAAAGGAACGACTGTATGCCCAACCAAGACGAAGCATTGCAGCTAATCAATGGATTCGAAATAAGTTGATAAAAAGTCTGCATGTTTCATCGAATACAAAATACTTGTTTGATATAGTATGGGTTCAATGCACTGTATACCCGAAATTTACCAGGGCACTTATCAGTCTATAGCTCAGGTTAGCCTCACAGATATCATTATTCATATTTATGTTTATATCTCAGAACTTTTTGTTTACAAAGAGTACACATTACTGTAGGATAAATGATAGTGAAGATTATGCTACGCTGCTAGAAATTTCCTGCCAAAGACTGTTTAGATTGATCTCCACAGTAACATAAAGCCGGTTTCTGAGAGGATTCTGTGTCCCCAGTCGATGAGAGTTTTAGAGTGAGCACCAAGTTTGTACTAACAGGTCACTGAGAAGCCTGGCACCATGACCTGCTGTGAGGGTCATTGCTCAACAGCAAAAAACTTGAATAGTTTTTACTTTCTCCAATATTGTGGGATAATGATGCTAAATGTGCTTTCATTCCTGTTATGGTACCAGGGCATCTGGCCATTGATTCACCAAATGGCAGTTCTTGATGCCAGTAGTTGGGAGAAGTAAATGATTTCGACCGGCTGAACTACTATATCAGTGTGTAGAGTTAGTATAACTCTATGTATCACAGTGATCAAGTGAGAGAAAAAGCTAGCGGCACATAACCTATGGGGTGCTGGTTTTGCGCTATAAATATAACCAAATGCCCAAATAAATATTAGTTTTTCATGAAACAATGGGTTTTTAGCCTTTTGTTTTGTGGCATTGCATGAAGGACTGCCTGGGTTAATTATACAGGAACTGCAGCTTAACCAATACCTGCTATATGACTCAAACACAAGCTTGAATCATTACCCCTTCTGACTGTGAAAGCTTTGCACCTAGAAGATAGTGCCCACAATTAACATGGGCTGGATGGTATGAGTAATTATGACTCACAAGCGCGTAGCTAGAACTTGGAGAAGTGAAATCCCCATAAAACCCATACAAGAAATTCAGGGTTTGTTACCTTTTTGCCTGTAATTTAACTCGCTGCTCTATGAGTGCATAGAGTGCAGAGGTCTATATAAATCTGACAATGCAGGATTGCACAATCCTCCCAATTTAAATCTGACCATATGAGGACTATTAAAATGGGCCAGCTGACCAGCTGAGCGAGCTAACAAAACTAACCATAAACTAAGCTGATGCTGAAGAATGTGAAGTAAGCACTGGGAGCATAAGCAGTTACAAAGAAGCCCATAGAGACAAGACAACCGCCAAGCATTCCGAGTTCTCTGTGGGATGTTCGAGCCAACAGCCAACTGGTAGCAGGCGCTGCAAAACAAATGTCATTCAATCATACAACAGCAAGAGCATTCTCTACTATCAGCATGAAACAGAAAGAAGATGCAGCATGGGTCAGAACTAGGGAATCCAGTAGAGTTGGTTTAGAGTTGGCCTTGGTCTACGATAAGCACCATTCCGGGTTTTCATTGCATAACTGGTTTTACCAAGAATCAGTGCTAAGTTTATAGGGAAGGAAGTCATCAGGGACAGGCTGTGGGAAACCTTGTACAGTTTTTTTCATGATCAATGCCACCGCAGTATAATAAGCTAGACCTGAGCCAGGATTGTAGCTTACCTACGAGAAGGCTGATAACTGCACATAGTGAGAAGACCCACAGAGTGATCTCCGGTTTGCTATCTGGAAACTCTGCCAGCAGTTCCAACTGAATTATACCAAAGCATTTATATGTCCCCGCGATCACGCAGTAAATACCAGATGAAGCTACAACACAAAAATCAACTTAACTCATATCTCAAAGTCACACCCAATGAAAGACTCTCCTTTGAAAATTCACGCCAAACAACCAGGTGTGAGGCTCCATTAGTACACAGTGTTTTATTTGAGCTTTGTTTTTGACCTTGTCGTATAATCAATAGCTGAGTTTTGAGACATGCTTATGGCCATAATCAGACTGTATTGACAGACTGTAGTTACAGCTTTACGGTCAGGGACGCACAATTGGGAATTACGTGTAGCAGTGCAGTACTCATAATACTATAATATAGTAGTGACTATTTCATTGTGCGAGTTCCGCTTTTATAAACCATGCAACTTTGCCATTTATCATTCATATAAAATGGTTAACTCATCTTTATAACAATGAACCTGTCAGACAATCAAATGCTGGAATGCGAACACCTTCTGTCAAGGTGCCAGCTTCTGATAAGATAGCCTTGACTATCTGAGGCGTCTGCAGACTAGGCGATAGGCCGCTCGCCAGCTGGTCCAGCGCAAGGTTTCAATTGTCATAATATATGTATGAAATAGGTGGACATAGGTCAAAAGCGAAATGTCATACAGTCCCTAATCTATAACCAAAGTGCGTGCACTTTAGTGATAGTTTAAAAGTCTTACCTGTCAAACAGACATAAATGTTAGTCAAACCAAGGTCAATTGAGATAGATCTGGTCATATGAGGCAGGTGCATATACAAGTTTGTAAGATATATCGACTGGCATGTTTAACCCAGATGAGCGCCGTTCCCCGGCCGGATCTAGGATCTCGAGTTTCTTATGACAGGAGGTAAATCATGTTTGAGAAAATAAATGTCAGAAATCATCTCCACCCAAATGATAAACCATACAAACTGGGGGATTGGCCCTGCATACGAATAACTAACCGACTGCCTCTCTCTACTTACCAAGACAGATCACCCAGGCCCATCCTTTATCTATTGGAAGCTCGTCTGCTCTGTTCTCCATACTGTGACTGTTAACAGAATCACACCTTGTATGCTCAGCATCAAATGCAGCTACTAACCTACTCAACATTAATGACTATCGAGGTTTTTTCAATTGGTTAGATATAACCATAATTTGCATACAGTGTATCGGGATCAATGAACTCAATGAACTGAATGAATGTAAGAGATGCGTCTTAAACCTTTTTGCGGGCTAGGGAGCAGCATGACTGCCTCGCAGCAGGACGCAAAACGGTTGCTATTTTTAGCGTCTGGTGTCTAAACAATGCACTTATTATTGAAACAAAATATTAATAACTTACATGTACTGAGTAGATGTTTGCCAAATGACACCTCAAGTATCTGCATCCAAGCCCTTGACAGGTCGCTTGGTTTGACATGAATGACGGTCTTCTTAAATCAAGCTGGCTTTATGCTGCAGATCATGTGACCTATTGCACTTTGATAGACAACTCCCAATTAGATGTATGAATGATGAGTGGCATTAAGTTACCTTGAAGAGGTCAACCTATAACTACCATGGTGAAGTCAAGGAACAAGTAGGTGCAGTATATCGCTATATACAGCTATATACCGCATACATCCAGATTTTGCGGTCTCGCGGCACAGAATTTTAGAAGATTAGGAGTGCCACAAAGCGATATTATTTCCGGAAATGATTTGATAGGACACAAAGTAGTCAATGGTTTATACGTATTTCATTGCTGGCATATAGGACAGCCCATGCGGTCTAGTATACAGCGCAGTGTGGATGTATAAGTATGCAAAATATACCACCACCTTATTCCGCAACCAAGATAGAACAAGGGTCAGTAATACCTGCTAATTCTCAAAATCACCCAAATGAGTAGGGGATTTGCGGAGGAGTATTTCGCAGCTAGGTTTTGATGTAAGAACGAAATTCAAACATCACTCTTTACATACATGTAGTTTCAAAGTGAAACACAAGCTGTATGATCAGAGATCCCATTCCACTATAAAAGAATGGTTGCCAGAGTTATCTGGGTGGCAGACTCATTGGAAACGTGAGAGATCGGGCGCAAGCTTGTTGACAGACTGTCAGAATGCTTGAGATCTGGTCTGATTAATTTGAGGCCGTGCCATTTGTCATAACGCATATCAGTGCTCAGACTATGGGTCGGCAATGGTATGGGGAATGTTTCAGTGATTAAAGCGATTAACAGGTCAAGACGGCAATTAAGCTTCTGTGATCGAGTACCTAATCAGGTTCGCAATGGATATGGGAAACTAACATAGTTCCCGATACCGATATAAACTCATCTAGGTGAAAGGCCAAGTAAAACTAAAAAGTCCACAGTTGTAATGCTGAAAACTTCAAAGTTTATGTAGCCTTACTGTGACGTCAGTCTTACCAGACCCCACAATGCCTTTCCAAAGCAAATAAACCTAGTTGATTTTTCCGAACTTGCGAGTTAGCAAACAAACTTCAAGTTGAAAAAGTTTGTCCATGCAAAAAAAGTCTTCCCTGATGGGGTAGCGGGAAGTAGGTTTGTGCACGGCATCTGCCAACCAACAGCCTAATGTTCTCTACCCAACAATTACAATTATTTCTGTTTAGCTAACCCATCAACAGTTTTTTCCTATCATTTCAATATCAATATGTTATTATCATCAAGGAATCCAAGGAAAAACATGGGTGCGGATTGTTGCTGGCAAGACACTTCTCTGGCGTTCCGCTTCCCTTCAGGGTGAATTACTAAGAAGGACATTTCCCTAGAGTTATTATGATGCCACGCTGTAGAGTTTTTCTCCTAAATATTACCATTCCCTGAATAGAGGTATGAGTGTTATTCTGTAAGGCACATGGATAAACAAGCAATACAAGAAACTCCATAACTCAGATATGATGATATTACCTGTATAGTGACAGGTAGGTGATACCAACTAAAGGCATTGTGCAATGGGTGAAATTTGGGCGGAAGTGGAAACACTTATTGAAGTGAGGAAACAAGGCTCAGACACACCAGACTGACCACTAAGTGGTCAACAGCTCATGTTTTTATGGCGAGTTTATGCACAAAATACCTTCACCTCCACCCATGACCATTTGTCTACAAGTTCAGTTTGTGGGTATTGGTTTAGGCACAATCACACCATTTATTTTCAAACCATTGATTGCAATGAAAGCAACAAGCTTGGCAGCTCAATCTTGAAGCTATCCCTGGGTAAAGTTGCAGTACAATATCAATGCTCAATGAAGTCAGCATTCGAGAGAGGGAAATGGTTGAAATCCAGCAATACTAGACTCGCTAAACTTAGTATCGCTTCTTATCCAGTCTGCCAACTAGTCTGGGCACACAAAATACCAAAGTTAAGCAGAGAGCAATGGACTTGAACTTATATTTTAATTTTCAAAAACAGACATTTACAGACAGCTTTAACTTAGCAGCACCATTTACATAACGAAATCAAAATATGGAGCCAAGTAATCGTGTTTGGGCATATGATGTGAGAGTTAGCGAAGCTTGCCTAACCTCGAGCAACAGGCGAGCTTCCTCAAGCCAGCCTTCGGCCAAAGTGCGTGGCATGCCACATAGCTCCAACATACAGAGCACCGCTGGCTCGAGACACTTCTGGTGTATAAAGTGGTGAGCTTGCACCAACAGTTCGCTGTCGTTCATTCCAGCAGTGCCGTGCTCCATAAACTCACCCACTGTGTTATATTTTGGAGGGAGACTCCATATGAAAACCTTGGAATACACTTTTGATAAAGCGCTTTTGAATATGCCATCGGAGCAGGGGTTCAGTGCCAGGCTTTTACATTTCTCATACACGCTTTCAAATCGCTTCTCTATCGAATCTGATGTATAAACTCCTTGCTCCAGTGCCTGCTCGGGTATGGCTGCGAGAACAGTTCTTACAAAGTTGTCTTGTTCGGCTATAACCAACCCCTTCTCAATCGGTTCTCTAATATTGGTGAGCATGTATTCACTCCCATTAGTAGGCTCACCTAAAAGACCGATAACATAGCCGCATAACTTTCATTACAATCAAATTAGACTATGCCATAAGGCGAAACACAATATAGTAACGAAGGCCATGTGCCCTTGAGTCAATGGCACACAGCTGATTCTCTAAAAGCCAGGTGAAGGATACTGGGAACAACAACCTCACAATGACCACAATTTGCATTCATTATACAGGCTTACAAATCAAGTGTAACACTATTCTTACTCATCATGTGTTATCAATTACAAAATTATCATTGGGTCAAAACCTGAAAAACTAAGGTGCCTCGATGAAAGATATACTGGCCAGCAATCATCAATCCAATACAGTGGCCAGTGCTGACTGAACTCTGTGGCCAGTTGCTATGACAAGGACAAATGGTCAACCTGAAATAAGACTCACCGCCTTCTCGCATGAGGGAATCCTGGAGGGCCTGAGTGAATCCCATCAACGCTTGGATGTCATTCATGGATTTCTCGACATCAGCACGACCTAGCGGACAAGGTAAACAGATTATACCAAGACATTACACTATGAAACTGGCCACGAGTGTGGAATGCAAACAAATTTTACCTTGCAGTGAATTCGTTAGCCGATCCAAGTTAGCAGTATGTTGATTGGACCCATCAAGGTAGACAGACTTCTCTTGGTCTATTCGTTTGTTGAGTACTTTCTCAAACTTGGCCATAAGTTGTTGCTGCTGCAGGGCGAGCATGTCTTGAAGGTGATTGTGATGTGCCAGAATAGCCCTGCCTACTTCAGCCCTCATCTGCTCATCTCGCTCCTTTTGCAATTTAGTGCGCTGTAAAATTCACACCGTAGCGCACTAAAGTAAGTGTCCACATTCACAACATCATCTCACCGCCACAAAATCTCTAAATTCCAGTTCCAGAGATGGCTTTATGGTTAGGAATCTCAAGCAGAGAATTATACCTCCATGTCCAGCTGAGCAGCGACATCGTGCTCTTGTTTCTCCATTTTAGCGGCTAGATCCTTTCTCATCTCTCCTTCATCAAGTCTCCGCTGCTCTGCCATAGCTTCTTCCCTTCGCTTCTCCTCCAGCACCTGTCATCACCCATGTCCACAGGTGACTTTTACATTTTCATGGAAAAAGGCAGGATTCTCGCAGAAACCACAAGGGAACATACGGTGGGAGCATGCCATGTACTTTTAGCATCCTGAAACAGCAGAGATTCTGGAGAATCCAAAGGGGAACCTTCTCAAGTTATTCACTAATCCCATACCTGTTGTTCCAGAATTTGCTTCTTTAGCTGATATATTCTGCGATGGGCATGAATCAGCAGACTAGCGAGTTCATCTTCATTCAGCTTATCGCCTAGATATGAAGCGGCGATTCAACAAGTGTATAATTGGTTGGCATAAAAATGACAAAACACAAGACTCAGCTGAGCAAGGTGATTTCTTATTCACTTATGATAATCAGTTCGCATTGTGGGGTATATTATGGACACCCAAATCATGCGTGATCAGCGCACCTGTCTGGCCGACAGGGGTGTCAGTCAGAGTTCAGACAGGCATTGACACAAGGACATACAAAAAATATAAAAATCATTTTTCATACAATATTCATGAAACAGAGATTGACTCAAAGCAATATGTCCGGACAAGCAAATAAAAGTTGGTTGTTTTTCTGCACCAAAGCCGTCGCAGGGCACTTCCACCGTGTGAATATATCTGTGGAACAAACCCATTAGGTTGTTGCCAGAAAAGTCGATGCCGTACAGGTTGACAACGAAAACAACATTTCGCGTAATGAACGAGAGAGTAATTTGACTTGGACAGGTCAACAGGTCGGAGAACCAATTTTTAAATGAAAACTTTGCCACCCTTCAGTCAACATGCCAGGCTGGGGAATTTGAACTAATTTTGGGAGGTGAGAGTAAATTTGATACTCCTATGCTCTGGGACAAAATCTGGTTGTCAGCAAACGCTTGATATCTTCTCTTCAAATTAATGTCTGATTGAGGAGATTTTTAATTTGATATGATTTTACTCCACTGAAGGAAATGGATGTAGAGTGATAGATATGGTGGATAGAAGAAGGCCAAAAAGGCAACCTGATAGCCCGCACGAGGCTAGAGTGGCGACTGCCCAACTAAAAAGAAATTCTGTGCCACCACCCGTCCGCATCTTTCTACATGACTTGTAGTGTTGACTTACCTTCGTTACCGGGCTTCATGTCCGGAAAATTTTCAGCAATCTCAGTTTCAAAGTTATGCCTGTCCTGTTCCATTAGTTGATGATAATAATTCATAACTTGTGCTGCAGAATCAGACTGAGCCAACCGCTGGGATAAATTCTCAACCTGGATATAGACAAGATCATCTGCTGCTAGGTGGGTAGATTCACTGAGCCCGAGAGGCCTGTTTCCAGGATGGGCCATGGTGACAGGCCATTGGAGTTATGTTACGGGTCGGCGTACAGGATCAGAATCCGATAAAAGGGTGCAGTTGCTATTCCATGTATTTGTTTACTGGGAAAAATCTCGAGTTAAATTAATCACCTCGGTGGAAAGTTGTTTAGCTTGTCTTTCGTAATGTGGCAACACATCATTGTCATGGGTGAATTCGTCCTTGTTAGCAGCCTCTATGTAGTCGAAACATTCATTTACAAGAGATCGAAACTCTTCAGTAGCTGCTTCAGCTTCCTTTGATCTAGAATTATGCGCACCTCTTAGCTCCTTCAGTTTAGACCAGAACTCGCGAGCTTCCTATAATGCAAGCACGATCTTCAGTTTGCTCAGGCATCTCACAGTAAGTACAAGAGAGGACAACTACAACCAATGACTCACCTCATCCTTATCTGCGGCCATGGCGCTACTCAAATGTTCCGTGTGAGTGCTATGCATATCCAAGGCGAGTCGGTTTGCAGTAACTGCTCTATCTGCTGTCTCGGTCACTTGACTAATCAGCCGTGATAAGGTCTGTTCAATTTCTACAACAAAAACCGTTTGTGACCATTACCTGCTCAGATTCGCTGCTTATACTGCCATATGTTTATCAGTCATAGCGCTTACCAGCATTCTTGGCTTCCTTTTTCTGAATCAGCTCCTGCCTGCGCCGTTCCTCATCTTCAGCCCGTTTCTTTCTCTGTAAAGCCTGAGCTGCCCCATGATCAGCTGCCTCCTTACGTGCCAACTCTTCCTTCCCCTTCTTCTGGGCCTGTAGTTCCGCCCTCTTAATCTCTGCTTCCTTGTTGATTACTTCCTGCTTAGCTATTGTCTGAGGATCTACAGGGGCTCTCTTTCCTGCAAATTGACAATCAGAATTACTACGATGCTACGGAATAGCGAGAATGCCCAGTAAGAGGGTGCTGAGTTCGCTTTCATGAGAATCTGGGCTCGAAACCCAAGCATGATGGTCTCCCGTATAAGTATGAGCTCCTCATTTCAATCCGAGCTCGAAACAAAAACGAGCCTTATTATGAGCATTGATGCCGACCCGCTTGTGGTGCATCATGCTAAGCCTTAGCTGGTGGAAAAAACAATTATTTGACCCAGCAGAGATGTCAAACAAGGAGACAAATTATGCTGAGCAAACCAGCGAACTGATCGCATTCAGATATTATCAGTGTATACATCTATTGAACTTAGAGCTTACATGGAGAACACTAACCTGAAAAGAGGAACTGGACACTGCTATCAGCTATGCAGGTTATAGATGTGTGGTCCTCGCATGCTGAATTACTTGGGGCTTGAGAGGAGCTGTTCTCTGGTGCTGGCAGCTGGGTACTGGTCTCCATGGTCTGCTCTGACTTGGTCAGCTTTGCTCCAGACTGCACATCAGGCACAGTCAATCGAGATACGCTGTTCTGTGCAATCTGGGGGACATTGAGAGGTGTCCTTTCTTTGGAGACAGGTGGCGGTGGTGGAAGGCTGCAATCGAGAAATTGATTTTAACTTTTGGCTTCATCAGGAGACTGAATACGGGAGATGCAGTGGTTTAATGGGACGTGTATTCAGCTTTGGATTAGGTGACCCGGGTTCCAAGGTCGAGCATCAAATTGCTTTTTCCCCTTGCTGGATTCAACAGGCAAGGACGTCCATTCATACTAGTACCAAATCTATGGGTTAACCATGAGCTATTGGCTTAGTGATGCCATGTACTACAGTTGAGACAGACGAAAGATACCTTTTCTGAGTTACGGACAGGTTCAATGCTTCATACACTGTTTTCAGCTGAGGCAGATATTCCAGACTAGCGAGTCTTGAGTTCTCATCTGTAGTGAGTAAGATGCCTCCAACAGTCAACAAGCCGACTGTGCCAATAAGAGCAGTTTTTGAAGCTCTCCCGCGACTAACAATGACACAAATAATGTGAAATTAGGTGTGAAAATGTGAAATTACGCGTGAACTTCAGTAGAGCCTTTATTTGATCAGCAGCGGACATATACAAACAATAAACGCATTTCAATATGGGAGGAGAGCAAACTGTGATCACACAGTCATGGCTAAAAAAGGTAACAGTTGTCCCATAGCCCATAATGGTTGGCGGGAAAATAGCTGCCAGAGAGTCAACTTGTACCAGCAAAGGTGTAATCGAGCGCTGGGTGGGGCACCTCTCCATCTCTCTGAAGAGAGCTGTGAACCAATTCCCTGTTGCATGGACAGTGTTTGTTATTGGAAAATCCCGCCCACCAGCTGTGTTACCAACTCGGGACCTTCAGCACCAGTGGTGAGCACTCCCAACTACTCAGCCCCACCACTCTCCAGTCATGATTAGCATAGCTGATAATCATTGTAAATTGTTGGGGGGGAGGGTTTCTAATGCAGGAAAGGAATGAATGCCCGGAGACCAACCTTGACTTTGGTGGCTCAGGGGGCTTTTGCTGGCCGGTTTCGTATGGCTGTGATAACTGTTGTTGAGACTGTGATCGATAGGCGGTTTCAGTGTGTAAGCAAGCTGGGGTCACCGGTCGGGTTGTTGATGACTACAACAAAAAGTTTGGTTCTCAGGTTCAGCTTGGTATGCAGACATTGTGATTGGTAGGGCACGGTATACTCAAACTCATATGCAAATGACAACACTCATCAGGACATTACACAGTGTCTCATAAAGTCAGGCTGGCCTACAAACAATTCTATGTTTAATTTCGTATGGATGTACTCATGTAGTATGTTGCCGTTGGGTCCATGACTTGAAGTCACAACAGCAATACCAGATAAAGCACAGTCAGTGGCTCACTGATTCAGGTGGTGACTGATGAGCGTGACAGACCCACCCGGAGTCTGAAGTGAAGTCACTCTCAGTAAGCAGTGACCTTTATGTCACTGCAGTAACGTAAGACTAAAAGTAAAAGAAAAAGTAACTTGTAAATGTAAGTTATTTAGTTAGCCACTCAGTCAGTAACCATGAGCGACGCCGACTGTCTGCGAGTCATTCATTCAGACAGTCAGAGTGAGTGAGTCGCTCAGTCACTCGACTCAGTGAGAGAGTCAGTGACTCACCCCGATCACTGAGTGACTCACCTGACTGTGAGACTGAGTCACTGACTCAGTGACTGTCACTGAGAGTGAGTCACTGAGTGTAGACTGTAGTGTACTGTATCAGTGTATGTTACTATGTATCAGCCAGTGTATGTATTATTTATACTAGTAACAATACATAACTACATTGAATTGATTGTATTGTATGGTGTACTGTATCACCATCAGTATGACTATGAGTATGACTAGTACTAGTAGAGTAGTGCGACTATGACTGTGAGTATGACTATGAGTGAGTATGAGTATGAGTCTCAATTTCATTCACTGAGTGACTATCATATCAGTATCAGTGTCAGTGAGTATGAGTATGACTATCAGTATCCCTATCATCTATGACTATGAGTATCACTATCAAGTATCGGTATCACTGGAGTGGATCACTCATTCACTGTCAGTGTCACTGAGTAGTGAGTCACTGACTGAGTGACTGTGAGATACTCAGAGTCAGACAGTGTCACACTCGCAGTCACACTCACAGTCACTAGACTAGTCACGTCAGTCAGACTCAGAGTCAGACTCAGGTCAGAGTCACTCGGTCAGTGCATGCTTTTGATCTGGATGTTTGAGTTTGTGACAACATTGCTCTGTAACCTAATAGGGATACTGGGACATAAGGGCGAACTTACTAGGTTTAGAAGCGATTTAGTCTGTGGTAATCGACCAGCGACACGCCACATGGTTAAAGTTTAACTGTGTGATTGTACTGGTAAACCTAGTTCAGGTAGTTCACTTTCTGCAGAACTTAGTGACGTCATTTTCGCCGGCAGGTTTCCTCCGTGTGATTAGCCTCATGCCGTATTCACGCTACCTGGCTTTTCGGGCGGGCGGGATAGTGGGCGAGATAAGTGATTTCTGTGGTTGGCAGGGTAACTCAGATGGATACCAAATCTTTGTGGATACAGAACAGATTATATATATTATATATTTATTTGCCTTGGGTCTAGAGTTGACCTTTAATGAATGAACAAATGACTCATTGACTGTTTGAAATCTGATAGACATCTTCGCTCTTCGGGGAGTTCGGCTTTACACATCTCCATATTATTACCTGGCATTACCTGATTACCATACTACTTGCTATTACTATTACTTAGTTATTATTAGTTACTAATGCTAGCTTTGGAGTTTGGTCTTTTGGATAATCTACAGAAACCGCGAAGGTACGGTAACGCCAACGTTACTATATGTATTGTATATTACTAGTATTAGGTTATTACAGTCAACATGACTGTGAGAGCCGGTCAGTCGACTGTCGAATCACTCACAGTCACCGTCATACTCCTCAGTCAGTGCGCGAGTCAGTCAGTCACTCACTGCTCACTCATTCACTGAGTCACTGTCTGTCATTCAGTCAGAGTCACTCACTCCCCAGTCACTGATTCTGTCTCATTTGGTCATTACTAGTGTTAGTCACTTAGTGTTAGCGCAGGCATTTCTTTCGTGAGATAAGTGAAGTCGATTACTCACTAGTCACTGATTCAATGAATGAACCACCACCGGATCAGTGACTGAGTGACTCTCACTGTGTGGCATGGTGACTGACTGAGGCCTTCGACTGATCGACTCGAGTGGTTATTGACTTAGATTTAGAAGTTAGTTAGATTGCCAATCAATTCAATCACTGAGACTGACTGACTGAGTGAGTCACTAAGCTAGTCGAATTACTGAGGGAGTCGGTCACTCAGTGACAGTCACTCACTGACAGAGACAAAGAGTGTAGTGAATAATTTGCTTGCGAGTTACTGTAACTGACTCAAGAGAATGTATATCACTACATGCGGAGAGTTGAAAAATTAAAATCTTGCTACTACATGGTATATTATATTATTTTACTGTGAGTGTAAGGCAAATGAGAAGCGAGTTGCCCTGTGAGAGTGTGCTGATTACATCATATTCGACAGATATTACAAACTCAGTATAAGCAATCAATGTTACAACTAAAGTCAATTTCACTTTTTCAGGTCGAAGATACGCAGGCGCCTACATGACAGAAGACAATGAATATTATCAGCTTGAGCGATAGTGATGATGATGTGCCCCTGATCCCTACCGCAACAACGAGTCTCAAAAGACGCCTACCATGTGACAAATTTCCTGCCAAAAAAACAAGCTTTTTCGAGGATTCTGGTTCTTCTATGGTATTGTTAGATCCTTCTGACGAGGTCATTGATCTAAGCAGCGATGATGACGGCCCCTCCACCAAAGACGCAATCCATAAGCTCCCGCTATCCACCCAACAAAAAGAAGAGGTAGGCCTACTCAAACATACAGCAGAAAGCTGCACAGCACCTGGGGTCTCAAAGCTAGCGGCGAATGAGAATTTGGATGCCCGAAGCGACCAGACTGAGGTTTATTCTCTCAGTAGTGACACAGACAAGCCCTCCAGTGAGAAGACGGAGGTGTACTCAAACAGTGATCTAGATTCTTTGCCAGAAATTGACTTAGGTGAACCCGGTACAGCCTACAATCCTGGAATGAGGAAGGAAATTCGTCCAGATGTTATCATCAGGTCATCTGTACTCCCTGTTAAAGACAATGGCGAAAATTTTCAACCCATAACCACAAATTTGCCTGATGGATCGTTAGAAGACATTTATACCAATATAAAGGTACGAAGCTACTCTTCTCCCAAGAATATTAAATGGGTTATGCTACGGTCGAGGGTAGGCGCACTTCCGGAGTTGTGTCCCCATTTTAAAGGGAGGCAACTCTGCATTCATTGCAGTGATAACGAGTGGCCTTTTTCCAAAAGAACGAATATCGGTCACTCAAATAAATATAGCCTGAATGGGCAAAAAGAAAGAAAATGAGATCTAATTGCTAAAACTTAGTCGCCTGATGATTTTTACTCCCTCATAACATCGAGAAGAACTCGAAATTGCGTGTAATAATCGGAGAAAACGTTAAAAGTTATAAGAAGTGCTTTGCTCGGTTTTCCCTTGCCCTAAATAGAGGTCGTTGCGTTTGGCCCTCTATCATTGCGCAAAAATGGTCGCTTACAGAGGTGAAAACCGCACTCTGGAACCCTATTTCTATAGTTTTGTTGCGCATTTTCTCTATTCAGACTTGTGTAACTGCGGTCTAGTATACACCTGCATGAGAGTTTTTCAAACAACAGCGCGTAAGCCGAGACATCAACGCAAACACCAACAGCTCGGTGTTAATTTACTATCTCGAGGCCTATTCTGTTGCGTTGACAGTCTGAAAAGTGCGCCGCTGAGGGCTCTAAGTATTCATATTGGATAGGGCTTTTTCACGAAATTTGTGTCCATTGAAACACTTCCCTTTTGATAACGAAAAGATCCAGTGGGACTTTCCGTAGGGTCAGTCTTCTAGCGCAGACTGGTTGCCTGTCTACATATTCGTATCAATACCAACAACGCTAAGGCTCACTGTTTTGTAGCCCAGGCAATCTGATAAGAGCGGACACGCACATAATCAAGGAAAGAAGGATACTCAAAGTAAAAAGCAGGAGGAGAAACAGCAGAAGGCACTGGGGAAGCAGCAGAAGGCACTGGAGAAGCAGAGAGATATCGCGATGAGGAATGCTCTAAAGAAGGCTCGCAGGGCTGCCCAACCGGGAGAGGCTCATAGAGTATGTCCAACAGATTCTCTGTTAGGTGACCGGTCAAAGAAATAAGTTTCCTGTGAATGATCACCAGTGAGAATCATTTGAAGTTGTTTCGTTTTAGCACATGCTGTTAGAGGTTGATGGGAAACTGGAGAAGACGCCTCTTGGCATCTGTTTGGAAGCTTCTGCTGTGGCGAATAGTGTGACAATATCCTTCATTCCAGCACCTATGAGAAACACTATCGTATTTAAGAGGCGTCTGGTCCCAGTTACACAGGGTGGCCAGGAATATGTACAAGAAAGTGATATGGCTGTGGTGATACCAATGGATGACCTCGTCAATCTCATAACTGCTTCCATGCAGGTGATTGAATTGCATTTTATTTCTGTTAACTCATGTTTTACCTGGTGACGCATGTTTTGTAAACCATCTCTAGCAATTTCGTCGGATACAAAGGAAGCCCACTCATAGAATACCAACTATGTGGGGCTAACAATGGACTATCCTGAAAACAAGTCATTGGCTTAGGGATGGCATCAATGTAAAACAAGATAATCTTTTCTTATGCATTTCACGTACCTGTTTTAGTCAGACTGTGGGGTGCAGCCCTGTCTGACGCTAAAAAGCTACATTAAAAAGATACAACAAAGTTACAATGCAAAGCCGACGCTGTGTATATTGGGATGTGAAAAGTATTTCAGGTAAGATTGTTCATGGTACTGGTTATTGGTACAATGTGCCAAAAAAATTTTCTTAAGACGAGTTTACCTCAATAGGATGATCAAATCAGTGACTTAAAGGACACTAGGTGAGTCTGATCGGACCAGATGAAATAATACATGAATGCTGTTTATTTTTCCAGAACGGTAAAAACTCAGAGGAACCGACTACATAAAAATCTTGCACTTGGTACTTGTAACAACTCTACCAAAAACAAGCATATGACTGTCATCAATCAGATTCAGTGTGAAGAGGTAAGAATGCTCTTTTATAGAAGGTAATTTTCATTCTTTGCTTCAGGAATTAAATCGCTTTGCAAGTTATGCTGGTGTCCTAAATTTAAAACTTGAATAAAACACCTATGTAAGCTACATATATACACATATGGTGTTACAGTCACTGGCAGAGTTGCAGCTCTTGTATGATGTCACCTTTATTAATTGTGGGGCAGAACAGGATGTAGCACACACTATCCTCAGAATGAACAAAGCAATAGCTGAGGCACCTGTCAAGTATGTATTGTCTTTCCTAAATTTCAATTCGATTGACGATTTCGTGGAACCAAAGGTTGATTTTCACTTTTTTGCTCTGGCTCTGTTTGTAAATGGCCCTTGTTGGTTAAGTTGGTAAACTAAAAGGGTTCTTTCCACATCCGAGTCCACCTGGTTTCCATTATAGTTACACTGAAGCCTGAGGGCAATAAAACTACGTATACGAAATAATGCAGTCCCATGTCGGATCTCTGTATTAGCCGAGGCTGAAATCATGATTAAGCTTAACCTTAAGTTTGTGTGACAATGTCCAGCCACACGCACCACAATGGAGTTTTCCAATCTGTTTTGATGCAGCCTCAAAGCGAGCACTACATTTGCGAATGGTCAGATACAGAATAGCGACCGGAAAACCTCTCCCGGAAATGATTGCAAATTGGTTGTTGCACGCCAAAAGTAGTGCGAGCCGTTACCAAGACTAAATTACAGATATGTGAGTCTGTACAGCTATAGTTATATGCTATCTGCAGCTTGAGTAAACGCCCTTTCACCTGCTATTGTGTAGGAGGCAGAAGTACACACAGGAAGCACAAGCTGTGCGAACTTCTGGATTAAAGATTGGTAAGGATGGGTATGGTACTAGGATGGTGTGGCAGAGAATGCTTCAAGAGTTCCGGAACATCACAGCAGATGTGGCTGCCGCAATAGTCATAGAGTGGCCTTCTCCTTTAATGCTTTACCAGGTAACTAGGGTCAAACAATGACCGTTGCTGTAATACCTAGATCTTTCGCTGATTCTACAATCATTTTGATTGAACACTGTTCCAGAATGGGTAATTTGCAATGCTGTTTTCCCGCATATAAGTTGCCACCAATGACTCATTTACCAGCAACTTAGATATAAATCTCTAATGTATGTTGTAGAAATACCAGTCATCTCAACCAGTTGAAGGCCAGTTATTATTACAAGACATTGAGGTGAGTCGCAGTTGTGATCCCAACCTGTTACCAGGACACAGACCCTTTTGGCGGAATGAAGTTATGATCTGCAAGTGACGTTTATTGTTGCAGGTGAGAAGAGGGGGTGGTGTGGTCAGTACCAAGAGGCGTGTAGGAAAAGAAACATCACGCCGTGTCTATGAGATGCTGACGGAAAGTCAACACGATTTTATTATAAACTAAAATATACATAATCGCGATCCTTGTTTAACAGTTGCTGCATCTTGCGATCATCACTAAAAAGATTTACATAACTTGTATAATGAAAATGAAAAAATAAACCAGATAGCAATTACTAAAAATCTAAAAAGTCCATTCTGTCGAATTGCGTCATCGGGAAGCTAGGAACCCCCAGAGCTGATCTGCCACTTCAAACTTATCTTGCTTAATAGGATACACAAACTTTCTCGGCTTTCTATGTCCTGCTACCAGCACTGCAAAGAATGACATCAACTTTGGTTTTGAGGCAAAAAATCCAGGATATACATATATACATCAGCGAGATGGACACACCTCTTGCAACACCTAGCGATACCGTAGTAAGGAAAATACTGGCCTTAGTTAAGAGAGGATAACTCCTCGCTCGCTTGATCAATGTCCTTAATCTGGCTCACTTCTACTACACGTACAACCAAGCACGAGCTTACGAAAATAACCCTGGTTCGAAGCGCATACACTGTATGGGTATGCAGAATTAGCACTTGATCAAGATCTAGAAGGACCCACAGCTACAAGAAAATTTACCTCCATGATTATCTCCTTCAAATTTGACCTGGGTTGCTCTCTGCAGAACTTTGAGATTCTGTCTGGAAAACAATCGCAGCAGATATACTCACAACTGTTTTACCTCTCACTACGATAACTTGTAAGCATGGTTTCTGAATGCGAGACCAAGCGCAGACTGCAAGGTTCAAACTGAGAGTTCATTGGTACTAATTCGGAGTGAAAAAAACGTGCTCTTTAAGCGAATATTATACAGCACTTGCGACCGTTGGACATGGACAGCAGGGCGGCTAAGCAATTAGGCTGTTGTGATTGTGAGATCTCAATTCCACATTAAGTCGGACTGGATATTTCAGAATTGAAAATGATTATAATTTCATGGTCTCTGCACATACTTCAATTGCTTAACATTCTCTTTGGTCTGCCCTCGAGCTTTCTCCTTCTCAGACAAAGATTTTTGAATCTGCGAAGCTACACTTTTAGGTTTCCTTATTATCTCTGCAACATGAACAAAATAAAGAAACTTGGGACAGTTATACGCACCAGGTCAGTTATAATCACGTGATGCACTACTAGAGGGATAGGCTACTTATACTATAACTCAGGTCAGTGGCAATAGCGATAAGCTGAAGGTGACTGAAAATGTCTCAACAACTGGAGCTTCCTTGAGTTGGGTAGCTTATCAGCTTACCAAGTAGTAAGTAAGTGGCATAGTGAAGCGGTGAGTGAATAATTCAACAATTTAACAGTTATAGTCCAGACTTCGGCTCAGTGCAGCTGACTATCATTTGAATCATTTTGTCACTGAAAATAAAATGATTTATGATCATTGATTGATTGAATCAATCATGAAATGAATCAATCATTCAATGACTTACTAACTTACTT
>Ga0224501_10000748_pt1 | contig 25158 bp, 25 predicted proteins | sample SF_Oct11_sed_USG_4_FD_169105 | JGI IMG/M metagenome (GOLD analysis project Ga0224501, IMG submission 169105) | Sediment microbial communities from San Francisco Bay, California, United States - SF_Oct11_sed_USGS_8_1 | ecosystem: Environmental > Aquatic > Marine > Sediment | place: USA... | reverse complement strand
GGGGTGGTTGCGCAGCGGCCACATGGTCTTTAACTGCATGTGGTAGTGGCGGCCTAGCCAGAAGCTGACCGCATCACCGGCGATCGCCCCCGCCGCTGCCCAGACGAGGGTCGGCCCCAGCGGCAGGATATCGGTACCGACCAGGGCGCCGATACCAAACATCATCGCCGCGCCGGGTAGTACCAGCCCGACCAGCGCCAGCGACTCGAAGAAGGCGATAAGAAAGACCCCCACCCCTCCCCAGCCGGGATTGGCGCTGATCCAGCTAAAGACATTGTTCAGACTCTCCATGCGACCATTTTATACCGATTTTGCATATACCCGGTGTTTGTAGGAGTTTGTCCGATTTTTTTCACTTGGGTGTTGATCTGGGGTGGAGGCGTCACTATCTCTTGCTACAAGACGCGATGCAACAGAGGAACAGCCCGATGGAGATGCTGCAGTTTCACACCGAAGAGATCCCGATGTACGAAGCGATCGACGCCCGCTTTGTGGTCGTTGCCTTTTTTGGCGAGTGGCGCGACGGGGAGGCGACCAGCAATCCACGCAAGATCCCTCAGCTCAAACGCGAGTTGCGTAAACGCTTTATGAATCGCATTGCCCCCGCACAGGCAGCGTAGTGTAGTAAACCGAATTCCCCCCAAGGAACTTGGCCGCTCACCCTTGAGCGGCCTTTTTTATGGGCGGGAGAAAATTAGAGCGGACCGTAAAAGCTCTCTAGCTCGGTGCGTGAAGAGATGGGGTAGAGCCGCGTCTCGCCATTTTCACGGTAGGAGAGATACTTCCACACCAGCTTTTCACTGCAGGCGATCTCCTTTGGTGAGGTGGCAAGCCGCCGCGGTGTGGTGCTGCCACCGGCCAGCGTCGGGTGAAAGGTGACATCCTCCAGGGCGCTCGCGGGCAGCTTGCCACGCTCCACCAGTTTATTCACCGTTTTGTAGTAGCCGTGCTGCACGAAGCCGCTGCAGATAAATGCGGAGGGGAGGATGGTGTCACGCTCCAGCAACTCTTGGAGTAACTCCTCGAAGGGGGCGTGTTTTCGCCTTAACAGGATATTGACCGCCAGACTAAAGCCGAGGCGCAGAATCATTCTGAGGTCGTAGTTGGCCTTGATGAAGTCGAGCATGTGACCACGGATCATCTTCGGTAGCTCCGGGCTTTTATCCTTGAACCACGGCTGCTCAAGACGGCGTACCGCGATGTCGTAGTCATCTGTCTGCAGGTAGTGCTCCAGGTCGGTGAGATCGATCCCATCCCCCACCGACTCGATCACAAAGGCCTTGTCGAATCCCTCATCGGGGTGGGGTACGGCGAATACCAGCGCCGCGTGGCTGAAGTAACTCTTCGTCCCCCAGCGGATCATCCTTGATAGCATCCCCTTCTTGCCTCGGCAGAGCACAATATCGCCGCGTTTTAGGTGCTCCCCCTGAATGAACTCCTTCACGCTCATTCCATTGTTCTCATCCATGACCTTCTCCTTTTCTCTAGTGATGTAGATGGATGCCGCCATTGTATGGCGGCAGCGCGAGTGGGGCCAGAACGGGAGGGGGTGTGGCGGGCTCAGGTGGCGTGTGAGCGGATGGCGGCCCCCCTGATCTGTACGGTGCTTAATCCCGGCTCGTTACTCTCATGCCAGCCGTAGTCGCCCACCCATTCATCGTTGACGTAATCAATCTTCAACCAGTGGGGGACAAAGGCCTCCTTGCGTACAATCTCAAAGTCAGAGACGGGGGGAGGACCGAGGTAGTCGGCGACGGGGCAGACCTTGGTCATCACGGTATTAAAGCGCAGCAGCAGTTTGCCACTGACAGACTGGGCACTCCCCAGCAGGGCGTCGAACTCCTCCTGCCCCAGTTGCCAGGCCCCCTTCTGCGGGGTGGCACTGTAGATGGCGGCCCGCTTTACCAGTACACAGCTGAAGTAGATCTGGATCTCCATCAGCAGAGGGTCGCTCATCTTCTGACTTTGCGCCGCGGCTGCGTCACTCAGGGTGATGGCGATGGGTTTGCCGTGAAATGAGAGTTGTTGGCGCATCGGGAATACCTCTTTTACTGGTGACGGCGTGGACTATTTCGGCTTGTGGGCAGTGAAGATCAGACTATCAATAGGGAGTGTTGCCTCATCAAGGGTGACGCTTCCCTCAACGTAGTTGGCACTGGTGCAATCGGTAAATCCTGCATGCAGCAGGCCCTGTTCGATTTCCTCTATTTCACGGTTGATAAAACCAAAGCGGCTGAAAGGAAACTGCTGCATTACCTGCGCGGAACGCACCCCCAGAACCAGGCGTCCTCCCGGTTTTAGCCATTGCATCAGGGTGCTGAACAGGGTCGGTAAGTCCTGAATAAAGTAGAGCAGGTTGACCGCCATCAAACCATCCAGGCTCGCTCTGTTGACCGGGGCAAGCTGGTAATCACACTGATGCAGGGTGATAGCGCATCCGCCACGGGTATCAAGATTTTCAGCAATTTTTGTCGCCATCAGGGCTGAGTGCTCGATGCCGATGTAGTGACCGGTCTCCCCCAATGCCTGGGCAATGGGTTGTGAGAGTAGACCGTTGCCGGGGCCGATCTCAGCAATAGTCTCCCCCGCCTGTGGTGCCAGGGCGTCGATGCAACGGGCAATGATGAGGGCATTGGTTGCCGTCATCCTGTCAGCCACTTCACTGCCAGCCTCACCCAATGGGCAGGCCAACTGCTGGGCCAGTAGTTTCATCTCCGAGGAGGTCATTGTTCTCTTCCACACTTTCTAACAACGGTTTGACATACTAGGCGATACGAATGAGTATCGTAAATAACTTAAACTCGATATCAATAATACAAATATGAATAATATTAATTGGGATGGTTTGCGTTACTTCGTTGCTGCCGCAGAGGCGGGCAGCCTGACAGCCGCCGCCAGGGCACTGGACTCCAATCAGCCGACCGTCGGGCGGCATATTGATAACCTGGAGCAGGAACTGGCGGTGAAACTGTTTCAGCGCACGGTGAAGGGGCTGACGCTGACCCAGGATGGCGTGGCACTACTGGAACATGCCCGCCTCATTCAGGAGCAGATGGTAAAGCTGGAACGAACGCTGGGGGATGATAGTGGGCTCAACGGCAAGGTTCGTATAGCCCTGCCGGAGGGCCTGTGCCATGAGGTGGTGGTGCCACAACTGCAAGGTTTCTATCGCGACTATCCATCGATCAGCCTGGAGCTTAACGTCTCGCCAAGCACCGCCAACCTGACACAGGGAGAGGCGGATATGGCGATACGGCTGTTTCGCCCGACGGAGTCCAACCTGGTGGCGAGACGACTCGCCCAAATGCCCCTGGGGCTATACGCCTCGCAGGAGTACCTTAAAAACTTTGGCACGCCCGTGAGAACCGAGGAGCTGAGCAGGCATCGGCTCATTGCCTACGGAGAGCAACTTGCCTCCCTGCCGGAGAATCGTTGGCTGTTGGAGCAGGCGGCGACGATGGCCCCGGCACTGTGTAGCGACAGCACCTCCAGTCGCCTCCGAGCGACAGTCGCCGGGGTGGGGATCGGCGTGCATCCACACCTGTTTGCCCGCAACCATCCACAACTGGTGCAGGTATTGAAAAGCGTTGAGCTAAACGAACACGAGATGTGGCTGGTTTACCACAGGGACGTGCGAGAGATGCCGAGGGTGCGGGCCGTTGCGGATTTTATTGTTTCGGTGTTGGGGTAGTGGGGGAGTAGGGTGGGCAGGGTTTTGGTGCCCACGCGATTTCATCCAACCCACCCAACTTGGTTTAAGGGTTTCAAATGACAGACGAATCAATTTGAGCGATAGCCGGCTAAATGAGGCCTATGAAGATTGGTTGCTCAGATAGCGGGGCATGGGTATGGTTGGTGAATTCGTGGGGATCCCTCAGACTCTGACCCATTGATTATGGGCCGAAGTGTAGTCGGGATGATTAAGTATTGTGTGCCCTGAACGTTCTGTAATTGATTCACAGGGCCATACATGATGCCTTGACTTAATAGCTTAATTGGAGCAGGGTTATTCGACGAACAACAATTCAGGGAGGAAGGTCGATGCGACACATCTGGAACATACATAACAATATATCATTATATCTTCGTTTGTTGATCGTTACTGCCTGCATACTTCCAGTATCAAGTTATGCCGCTGTAACACAAATAAACTCTCTATACGCATATCCAACAACAAGTCAGGTATTCTACCACCCCGGCAATGCTGTAACTGATGGTACAGCGATGCTAAGTGATGCTTGGCTTGGCTTGGCAATCAACATCTCTGGTGCAGTAGACCAGGACAAGTGGGTATGGGAGTTCCTTAGGCCAGATGGTACGCGAGTTGCGAGAGAACAACTCAAATATGTACAGTCACTTGGTGGCAGGAGCCGGTGTTTTGTATTTGCCTGGTCAGGATCTACTTACTGTGGATCTAATGGTGGACCATTTGAGCTGGCTTATGAATCAAAATGCGTAGCGCTTGGTGAATGGAACGTTCGATTAACATATACACCAGCTGACGGAAGCGCGATCCAAGTTTTCGATAATTTCGTTGATCTAAAGTCTACAGGTCCTCATGTCTCTATTGGTGTATGGCCGAACGAGATTAAACCCAAAGTGATAGGTGGTAACGGCATCCCTCACAGCCCATCTGAGAATGCTGATGTTGCAGTCGTTGTGACAGACTCAGGGTGTAAAAATATCCCTCTTCCTGATGCTAATGTTGAGATTAGTACATTAACCGTACCAGGTAGTGGCGGTCATACCCATCTTGGCGAGCAAAGTGGTACCGGCACATTCGAGAATGGGACCACCACGACATCAGACATCTCAGATTCTTCTGGTCTAGTTAAAGCTGCTTACTCATCTGGTATTGCTGGTGTAGAAGAGCGCGTCGTTGCGGTTGCAACAGTTGAGACGCCAGATGGTGTATTGACTGGTCAGGGAGAAGGTGGCTTGGTGATAAAGATCCCAGGCCTTATTCCTGTGCCAGCCTCCGACATCATTAACCTGTATCAATCATCGAACGGTGAAAATGCGCACCAACATAACAATTATGCTACGCCTGGTATGAATGCTCTACTACAAGGGGTGGCATGGCGATGGATGCAGGAGCAAATAGATGCTGGAGAGCTGCCAGAGAATCGGATAGTAATGAGTTACAATGATATGAGCTTACCTTTTGGTGGCGTGTTCGATGTTTGCGGAAGCATGCAACCGAACTGTCCCCCGCACCAAGGACATGTCTCGCATGAAATTGGAAACGATGTTGATGTTAACGTGTATAACGTTATGGATTTGAACGCAACGGAAAGGGAGTATCTGCTGATGGTGTTTGAGGGATTTGGAGATTTAAGGCATGCATGCCGTTATATTCATGATCACCACTTTCGTTGTGACACTGTAATGCTTGAGCAATAGCTTAACCGGATATAAAAGGATGATGAAAATGAAGTTATTACAGTACATTCTATATGCATTTGTTTTCTTGTCTTACGGGGGGGGGACTATTGCCTCATGGACTGAGCCTGATATAACAGACTCGAAAGTCGACACGAATGTGACATACAACTCGGAAACTGGCATTTACACATATATGTATACAGTCACTAACCCGTCATCTAGCTTTGCCTCTGTTAAGGTATGGGGGGTGGATGTGAGTCCCGCTTCAGTACCCACCTCAACAGAAGATAAGAAATTTATGGATAGAGCTGGATTGGTGAGTGATGAAAGACTGAAGCGTGATTACTCAGCAGATACCGGAAAGTCTCTTGCCTTGGGCGTCGAGACGCCTATTGGGTGGGAGTCTGTCATTAGTGTAGGAGGCGATGTCACTTGGATGCCAGCGATAGACTGGGGTCAGCCGATTGACTACCTTTCTCCCGGCGAGGTTCTCGGATCATTTGTGTTACATTCTCGCGTACCACCTGGCGCAACCGTGGCACTTTTAAAGCCAAAGATTGATATGGGAGAAGGTTCACCATATGAAGAGTATGGCGAACTTTGCGGAGAAGAAAATAGCCCATGCCCTGACCCAAAGACATTCTGGGTGAAACGCACTGTTATAGGGCCTGTTCTTCCTAGTGAACGAGTGCTAATTGACGGTAAAGGACAGCGCTCCTCTGACGTTAATACATTCTTGAGGTATGCTAATCCAACTGATTCGACAACGGTTTCTCTTCCTGTTAACACCACTAGTTACCCATTAGCAGTAGTATTTGGTAGCGATATTACTCCTGCCAGCTTCTCGGCAACTCTTAATGGTGTTGATATTGGTAGCCAATTTAACGTTGCAGCTGGAATTACTTCAGTCGTTAATCTTCCTTTAACTTCTGGAAGAAATACACTTGTTCTCTCTTTGGATGGTTTGCGTGCTGATGGCCGTACAGCTACGGATACAGACAGGTTAGTGTTTATTATTAAGTAATGATGTTGCTCTAATGTATCTGATGAGCTGTTGGTGATATGAAGTTGGCCCCCTTGTCAATAGGCAAAGGGGCTTTCTTTTTTATTGGCGGTCACGCAGGTTGTTACCACCATCGCCCGCTACTTTTGTGACCAGTTCAGGAGACACAATACTTAATTATTGACGTTGGCAGGGGGTGGATTGGATGAACCACCGTGGCCACAACACCGCGCCCACCCTTACACAAGAGTTTACAGCGTCGCCAACACCCGTCCCGCAGCAGCAATCGTCTCATCAATATCCGCATCGGTATGAGCGCTTGATACAAAGCCTGCCTCAAACGCAGAAGGTGCCAGATAAACCCCTTCCTTCAACATACCGTGGAAGAATTTGTTGAAGCGTTCGCCGTCGCCTTTTTCGACGGCCTGGCCGTAGGAGGTGATCTTCTCTTCTTCAGTGAAGAACAGGCCGAACATGCCGCCGATGTGGTTTTCGCTCATCGGGATCCCGGCCTTCTTTGCCTCGGCCATGATGCCGTTGACCAGGCGCTCCACCTTGGCGCTGATCCCCTCGTAGAAGCCGGGCTGCTCGACCAGCTTCATGGTGGCCAGGCCCGCGGCCATGGCGACCGGGTTACCGGAGAGGGTGCCTGCCTGGTAGACCGGGCCGAGGGGGGCGAGCTTGTGCATGATCTCGCGCTTGCCGCCGAAGGCGCCCACCGGCATGCCGCCGCCGACCACCTTGCCGAGGGTGGTCATGTCGGGTTTGACGCCGTAGTGGCCCTGGGCGCCGCCGAGGGAGACGCGGAAGCCGGTCATCACCTCGTCGAAGATCAGCACGCTGCCGTGGGCATCGCACACCTCGCGCAGGCCTTCGAGGAAGCCGGGCACCGGCGGGATGCAGTTCATGTTGCCGGCCACCGGCTCGACGATGATGCAGGCGATCTCCTTACCCACCTCGGCGAAGGCCTTCTTTACCGCCGCGATGTCGTTGTAGGGGAGGGTGACGGTGTGCTCGGCCAGGGCCGCCGGTACGCCGGGGGAGCTCGGCTCGCCCAGGGTGAGCATGCCTGAGCCGGCCTTTACCAGCAGCGAGTCGGAGTGGCCGTGGTAGCACCCCTCGAACTTGACGATCTTGTCGCGCCCGGTGTAGCCGCGGGCGAGACGGATGGCGCTCATCGTCGCCTCGGTGCCGCTAGATACCATGCGCACCATGTCCATCGAGGGGACCAGCTCCACCAGCTTGTCGGCCATCACCGTCTCGATCACGGTGGGGGCGCCGAAGGAGAGGCCATTGGCTGCCGTCTCCTGCACCGCCTTGATCACCGCCGGGTGGGCGTGGCCCGCGACCATCGGCCCCCAGCTGGCGACGTAGTCGATGAACCTCTCGCCGGTCTCGGCGTAGGTGTAGGCCCCCTCGGCGCGCTTGAAGAAGATCGGCTCGCCGCCGACCCCCTTGAAGGCGCGTACCGGCGAGTTGACCCCGCCGGGGATGTGTCTCTGGGCGGCTTCAAAGAGTTCGTGTGCGTTGGGCATGGTGCGTTTCCTGTCGTGCTCGATTATTCAAAGAGTTGGGCGATCTTCGCGGCGGCGGCCTTGATGTCGGCCTGGCCGAACACCTCGGTGATCACAGCGAGCATGTCGGCGCCTGCCTCCACCAGTTGCGCGCCATTGTCGGCGGTGATGCCGCCGATGGCAACCACCGGGATTTTCAATTTCTGTTTGGCCTCGTGGATCAGGGCGACCTCGGCCTTGACCGCATCGGGCTTGACCCGCGAGGGGAAGAAGCTGCCGAAGGCGACGTAGTTGGCCCCCGCCTGTTCGGCGGCGATGGCGAGCTCGATATCGTTGTAACAGGAGACGCCGATGAGGGCGCGTGGGCCGAGTTGGGCGCGGGCGGCGGCGATGTCGCCATCCTCCTTGCCGAGGTGCACCCCGGCGGCCATCACCTGGGCGGCCAGCTCCACATCATCATTAATGATCAGCGGCACGCCGAGGGCACGGCACATATTATTCAGGTCGCCCGCCTCCCACTGGCGCTGCCCGGCATCGCCGCCCTTGTTGCGGTACTGGATCACCTGCGCCCCGCCCTGGATGGCTAGGGCCACCGCCTCGACGATGCCGTCGGGCGAGAGCAGTTTGCTGTCGGTAATGGCGTAAAGGCCACGTGGTAGGTGAGCCATTACTTACTCCTCATCCTCATCGCTTCTCGCCCAGAACAGGCGGTTGGGGTGGTGCTGGCCCATGCCGATGCGATAGCCGTTGCGCAGCGCCTCCCAGGTGTACTCCTGCGCCTCGTGAATCGCGGTGAAGGGTTCCAGGCCTTGGGCCAGCAGCCCGGCGATGGCGGAGGCGAGGGTGCAGCCCGAGCCGTGGTAGCTGTGGGGCAACCGCTCCCAGGAGAAGGTGTCGAGGTGGCGGCTGTTGCCGTAGAGGCGGTTGTCCACGGTTTCGGTCGACTCGTGGGTACCGGTGATCAGCACCAGCTCGCAGCCGTCGCTCAGTAGCTCCTGGGCGCAGGCGTCGAGGGTGTCGGCCTCGTGGGCGAGGGTGCGCGCCTCCTCGCTGTTGGGGGTGAGCACCGTCACCAGCGGAAAGAGCAGCTCGCGCATCGCCGTGTGCATCTCATCGCTGCTGAGGCGTGAACCGCCCCCAGCGCGCAGGATCGGATCCATCACCACGGGAAGGTCGGGGTAGTCGGTGAGCAGGGTGTGGATTGCCTCGATATTCTCCAGCGTGGCGAGCAGACCGATCTTAATCGCCGCCACTGGCATATCCTCCAGCACCGCACGGGCCTGTTCTATGACGACCGTCGAGTCGACCGGGTCGAGGCGCAGCACGTTCTGCGTGTCCTGCACCGTCAGCGCTGTGATCACCGGCGCCGCCTGGCAGCCCATGCTGGCGATCGCCTCGATATCGGCCTGAATCCCGGCACCGCCCGAGGGGTCGTTACCGGCGAAGACCAGCACAATATTGGGGTGTGGTTGCGACATCGTGGTGATTTCCTAGAGTTTACCGGCGCGGAGTGCGAGGTAGGCGGTCTTTGCCGAGAGCTCCAGTGAACAGCTCCACTTGTAGGCGAGGTTGATACTCTTCGCCTGGGCGTAGACCCCGTGGCCGCGCACCACCATGATCGGGTGTTCGGCCAGTACCGCCGCCACCTGCTCCGGCGCATCGCTAATGTAGCGGTTGTAGGGGATGGTGATCACCGGGATGTGGTCGAAGTAGTACTGCCCCTCGAAGTCGGGGGGCGTGAAGTCGTTACCGTCCATCGTCATCGCCACGGTGTAGGGGCCGTGGCTGTGGATCACAGCAATCGCTTCGGGGTTACGCTGGTAGACCAGCCGGTGTAGCGGCGCATCGAGAGATGCCCCCTCAACCGGCTCCCCATTCAGTTCGCAGCGCAGCAGCTGATCCGCGCTCAGGGTATCGGCACAACAGCCGCTGGGGGTGACCCAGAAGTCATCCCCCACCCGCACCGAGGCGTTACCGCTGTGGGAGTCGTTATTGCCGTGCTGGCGCAGCCACTGGTAGTGACAGGTGAGGTCTTCGCGTGGGTCCATGGGTGCTCTCTTTACCAAATATCAGGGGAAAGTGGTGGTGTGGATATTACCTGATCCAGAGAGATATTTCTGGCTGTGTGCAGCGGGTGGTCTCACCCACGACAGGAGAGGGGCGGAGCAGCCGCTATAGATTCGAAGAGAGGGCAGGGGGGTATTGCTAGAAGCCTTGTCATGTTAGCTATATGTGGCGACTACGGTGGTGCGTGGTGCGTGGTGCGTGGTGCGTGGTGAGGGGGGCGCTACACCTGGTTAATGGTAGCTATGGGTTTACCGTAATGGTGTTAACATCGGAATGACCACTTTTACGACAGAATAAGAGTAGTGAAGAATATGGACGCCGAGCAATCAATACATGAACTCTGGGATGGCATGAGTCAATTTGGCGCATCTCGCAGTGATGCGGCTCTGGATTATGTTCTGGCATCGCTCTGCCGCCTTATCGACGCCCAGTATGCCTTCTGGATGGGCGGGGTGCGGATGTCAAACGCCTTTGTGAATGACCCGATAAACGGCTGGCGACTGGCGGCGGTGCACCACCTGCATGATTCGCCGGAGAGTCGGGCCACCTACAAGCAGCATCTTCGCCGGTTGAGGAAGGGCGAGGTCGATGCCTGCTTCGTTGCCCATCTGCGCATGGCCGGAGAGTATCGCGTCAACATTAATAGCCAAGTTCTGCCCCAGTCCTGGTTCGAGTCTGAGTTCTATCAAACCATGCATGCCGCACAGGGCAAGCAGGACGGGATTCTTGTGGCCGTCCCTCTGGGTGAAGATGTCGAGTCGTGGTTTGGTTTTCATCGCATCAATCATGCTCGACCGCATTTTGGTGATAAAGAAAAACAGCTGCTCTTTACGGCAGTCCGCTCCATGAAGTGGTTTCATCAACAGGTGGCGCTCAGTCACGGCATCCTGCTGGCAGAAAAGCCGCTCACCCAACTCGAACGACAGGTACTTAATGAACTATTAACGGGAAAATCGGCAAAGGATATTGCAACAACCCTGACGTTAACTACGGCCACGGTCAGTACCTACACCAAGCGTCTGTGCCATAAATTCAATGTTCGCGGGCGCTCGCAGCTCACCGCACTCTGGCTGAGTAGTTAGCGACACCGGATATCCCCCACGTCACACCACGGCCGTTAAGTGCTGTATGCGCCATGGCATCTTGTTATGGTCAGACAGCATGCCAACAACTACCACATAGTCCCAATTCTGAGACTACTAAACCTCAGACTCATGATTGAGAATAACCTCCTGGCATTGATTCGAGTCCCTGGGTTCTTCCGGACAAGGCTCCGGAAGTGCCCTCTACACAGCCGTTTGCAAATCAACCACGGAGTTACCCCATGACTATACCCCGGTTACTGTTAGGGCCCCTGCTGGCCACGGTGGTTACCACCCCGCTGCACGCCGCCTTCCTCCCCGATACCGGCCAGACTCTTTGCGATGACGGCAGCAATACCCTGGTCGCCTGTAGCGATGCCAATACCGGCGATGCCAGCACCATGCCAGGCCAGGATGGCCGCTACGGTCGTGACCCGGCCGCGGCCGCGGGCAGGATGTCCAAGGTGGGTGGTGGTGCGGCCGGTCTGGACTACATAAAGATGTCAAATAGTGGCACTTACCTGCCGGCAACGGCCCCCCTTGGGGCGGGTGCCACTGACTGGGCCTGCAATATCGATTTGTTCACCGGGCTGGAGTGGGAGGTGAAGGTCAGCGATGGAGGCCTGAGAGATGTCAACTGGGTGTACTCCTGGTACAACAGCAACCCTGCCATCAACGGGGGGGTGGCGGGTGTGCCTGACAGTGGCATCGGTGTGGGTAGTGACGCCTGCTTCGACCCGGCACGTTGTGACACCGAAAAGTATGTAGCCGATGTGAATGCGGCAGGGCTTTGTGGCAAGAGCGACTGGCGCGTCCCCTCAAAGCGTGAACTGGAGAGCCTGCTCTACTTCGGAGGTGGGAGCACCAGTCATCCATATATCGACCCCAATTACTTTCCCGCCTCGTCTAATTTTGGTGGGGAGGTGATCTGGTCGGCTTCAACCGTTAGTTCTGCAGTCTTTGCACCTGACGGCTCTTTTGCTTATGCCAACGGGCTCAATGCATGGGCAGTCAGCTTTTCATTCGGTGGGGTATCGAGTGTCCATCCAAAGTCAGTTTTTGATGGCCCGACTAATGTGATGCTGGTGCGCGGCGCGCCATTCTGATGATGAGTCCTGTGTGACGAGGCGTCTTTAGACCGCTCGCACCAGAGAGTGGCAGAGCCAGTGCCGATTAAAATTATTGAGGGTAAATTTATGAATACGCATGACAGAAAGGGTGTGATAAGGCGCTGGAGTGCAGGTGCTGTTCTTGCGCTTGGGTTAGCTATGGTGATGGAGGCGCAGGCAGTCTGTAGCGGGGGGCACGCCCTGGGGTCTGTCGTAGAGAGTACCCCCACGTCCGATTTTACGATTAACGGCGATGGCACCGTCACCCACCTGAAGACCGGGCTGATGTGGACGCAGTGTATCGAGGGGCTCTCTGGCGCTACCTGCCAGGATTTTACAAACGTAATTAATCCATGGGTGGGTTGGAGCGGCGCACTCTCAGCGGCAAGCCATAGCCGTACGGCCGGCTACAGTGACTGGCGCCTGCCCAACTTTAAGGAGCTGCTCTCTATTGTCGAAACCTGCGGCTCTTACCCGAGTATCAACCTGAACGTGTTCCCCAACTTTAAGCCTATGGTCCTCTGGTCATCCACAAGTCATCCGGTGACTGGCTCTACATATGCGAAAGCCGTAATGTTTGCTCATAGTGATGTATATGCATGTGCGACTTGCGGGATATTGGTCGATATTTCGGCTATGTTTTCTGACGCGTTTGCTCTACTGGGTATTGAGATGGGGAGTATAGCAGACAAAAAATATACGCTGTATTCGCTGCTGGTTCGTGGCGGACACGTCGTCTGGGCCGATTTTGATGAACTGGTGCCGCGGCTTGCCGGGGTGGGGGTTTCGGGTACAGGTGTTACCAGTGAAACGCTGAGTGCACTTTCTCACGTCAGTGCCACCGGTTACTGGATAGTGGTGGCGCAGGGCAGTGCGGCACCGACCTCGCTTCAGGTCAAGGCGGGGAGTAATTATAGCGTCGCTCTGGCAACGGTTGGCGTGGTTGCTGCTGGCAACGGTGATATGGTTGAGCTGACCGATGCTACCTTTAGCGTAACGGGGCTGACGGCCGGTACCGGATATGACCTCTACCTGGTCGGCTACAGTGTCAACAACGATGGACTGGGCTACACGCCCAGCAAGATTAGCTTTACCACCGATGTCGATAGCGATGGCGATGGGGTGGGCGATAGTACCGACCTCTTTCCCGCCGATCCCACACGTGCCGTGAGCTGCCTCGCCGGCAGCTATGGTGCCTATAGCTGCGTGGCCGCTGCACCGGGGTATTATGTCCCCGTCGCCAATGCCCTGGTACAAACCGCCTGTGCGGTCGGCAGCTATACCGATACAATTGGGGCGGTAGTGGCTGTGAGTTGTCCAGCGGGTGATTCGACAGTGAGTGGTGCTTCGACAAGCAGGACGGATTGCCTGTTGGATACCGACCTGGATGGTTCTCCTGATCTCGTAGACTCTGATGACGATGGCGATGGCGTGCTGGATGCGACAGACAACTGCCCGCTCATTGCCAACGCCGATCAACTCGATACCGACAGTGACGGCCAGGGTAATGTCTGTGATGCGGATGATGACGGAGATGGCGTACTGGATGCCGACGATGCCTTCCCGCTCGATGCCACCGAGAGCGCCGATGGTGACAGTGATGGGCTGGGCGACAACGCCGATAACTGCCCGCTCACCGCCAACGCCGACCAGCTCGACACCGACGCCGATGGTCAGGGCAATGTGTGCGACACCGATGATGACAATGATGGTGTGCTCGATGCCGATGATGCCTTCCCGCTGGACGTAAGCTTAAGCGCTGTTCCCGGTAGTGGCGGTGGCGGTGCCTTTAATCCCTTCCTTCTTTTAGCCCTGCTAGGCTCACAGCGTTTGTTCCGCCGCCGCAGGGGGTGAGAAACGACTCGCGTTGATGCGATTAGAGAAAGCGGCCTGCGGGTCGCTTTTTTTATGGGTGTTGGCAAGGGCTGTTCGCGGCGAGACGCCGCTCCCGCAGATGGTGTTGTAGGAGGCCCATACAGCACGTTCCAGACGCTGTTAAGCACCGCCATCCGTGGCGGCGCGCCCTCGGGCCGAATGGCGGTTGAGGCCTAGAACGGCTTAACCACCACCAAAATCGTCACCGCCATCAATATCAGCACCGGCGCCTCGTTAAAGAATCGGTAGAATTTGTGGCTGCGGCTGTTTTTATCTGCAGCAAATACCTTCACCAGTTGGCCGCAGTATAGGTGGTAGCCGATGAGCAGCACCACCAGCGCCAGCTTGGCGTGCATCCAGCCACCGCCGATGCCGTAGCCAAGCCACAGCCACAGGCCGAGTATCAGGGCGAGGATCGCCAGCGGGGCCATGAAGCGGTAGAGCTTGTGCTCCATCAGTTTTAGTCGTTCTATCTCGGCGGGTTCGGTGGCCATCGCATGGTTGACGAAGATGCGCGGCAGGTAGAAGAGCCCGGCGAACCAGGAGACGACGAAGATGATGTGAAAGGCCTTTATCCAGAGCATGGCTCAGACCTTTTTAGCATTGAGCATGGCGATAATGCGACTGTGCAGGGCGGCCATATCCATCTCGCCCAGTTTGTACTGCACGATGCGCCCCTGGGTGTCGATAAGAAAGGAGCTGGGGGTGAGAGAGATACCGCCAAAGGCGAGGGCGACTGTCCCATCTTTGTCGATGGCGATGGGGTAGGGGAGCTTCTTCTGCGCCACCATGGTGCGCACCTGATCCTCCGGGTCGTACTCCATGGCGATGCCGATGATCTCCAGCCCTTTGGGGCCGAGCTCTTTGTATAGCTCGACCAGGTGGGGCATCTCCTTGATGCAGCCGGGGCAGGTGGTGGCCCAGAAGGTGACCACTACCGGGCGACCCTGCAGTGCGCTGAGACTAATGGTCTGGCCCTGCAGGGTCGTTACGCTGATAGCGGGGGCGGGTTTGATGCCGCTTGGGGTGAGCCAGAGGTAACCGAGCAGGGCGGCAATGGCTATAAGAAAGACGATGGCGATCAGGGGTTGTTTTTTCATCTTCTCGATTCGTTACTGACTGGTTGGACGGGTATTGTAGAGGTAGTTGGCTTCGATATCCTCCCGGCTAAGGATACCGAAAATCGTAGGTTGGCGGGTAAGGGTATCGCGTACCACGTAGAGCGCTTCGGCCTGCTGTGCCTGCAGTACCTCCCACCCCTCCTGAAGGGTGGCACGAAAGGCGACCGGGGTCGCCTGCAGGCGGCGGGCGGGGATCGCCAGCAGGTCTATCGTTTCGGCCCCCTCTTCGCGCCCCTCCAGGTAGCGGGCAAGTTCGGCTGCGGGCATCAGATTGTGGGGCAGGCGTTCATCGTCCTCATGAATCAACAGCCAGTGGGGGCGTTTTGCCAGCAGGTCGTGAAGTTGAGTGTTATCCAGGTGCTGATTGCAACTAACGAAGTTACGGTTCATCACCCCGAACACAGAAAGGCGTCGCAGCGACTGGGCCACCGGGTCGTTTTTATAGTCGAGCCCTTTGGCACGCAGCAGTTCAAGAAAGATGGGGCCACGTTTGAACAGTTCACTGCTGGTCATGGTAGCGGCGACCACCGCCAGCATCCCCGGCAGTAGCAGGTTGGGGTTGGCGGTCAGCTCCAGCATCGCCATCAGGGCCGCTAGCGGTGCCTGCAGGGTGCCGCCCATCATCGCCGCCATCCCGATCATGGCGTAGAGCCCCGGGGTGGAGGCGGTCTCGGGGAAGAAGTGGTTGGCGACTACCCCCAGTGCTCCCCCGGCTGTGGCGCCCACCACCAGGGTTGGGCCAATGAGACCGCCGGGGATCCCCAGTCCCAGGGTGGCGGTGGTGGCAAGGAGCTTCATCAACGCGATGGCAACGAGAGCAGTGAGTGCATACTCACCCAGAAGTGCCGTGTTAACGCTGTCGTAGCCGACCCCCATCACCTCTGGGACGAAGAGGGCACAGAGCCCGCCTACCCCCCCTGCCAGAGTCATACGCAGCCAGATTGGCCACTCGATGAGAAGGGTGGTAAAGCGACGCAGCAGCATAATAAACAGCGCCCCCAGCACCCCGATGAGGATGCCGCTGAAGAGGACGAATGGCAGTTCGCCCATCGATGCGAGCTGCAGGGCGGGGACATCGAAGGCGGGGGCGGAGCCATAGACCAGACGCATTAATGCAGTGGCGCTGACGGCGGCGAGGATCACCGGGGTGAAGCTGACGATGGTGTACTCCATCACTACCACCTCCATGGCGAAGATCACCCCTGCCAGTGGGGTGTTGAAGGAGGCGCCGATGGCGGCCGCCACACCGCAGGCGACGAGGATGCGCACCGAGTTGTGGGGCAGCTTGAGCCACTGGCCGAGCAGGCTGCCGTTGACCGCCCCCAGATGGATGGCGGGTCCCTCGCGCCCCACCGAGTTGCCTGTGACGATGGCGCCGAAGGCGCCGATGAACTGAGCCAACGCGTTTTGCCACGGCAGGTGGCCCTGGTGGTAGGTAAGGCGCTCCATCACATGAACAACCCCCACCTGACGCCGATCGCGGGCAAGTAGCTGAAATAGCACTCCCAGCACAAGGGCGCCACCCAGAGGCAGTAGCAGACGCCAGTGTGAGGCGAGGCTCTCAAAATTTTCACCACTGTTATCGCTCAGCAGCAGTGCATGCACCACCTCAATGGAGAGGCGAAAAAGCAGAATAACACCCCCTGCCAGTATCCCGGTGAGGATGCCGAGCAGGGAGAGCAGGGGTAGTGCCTCGGCACGGGCGAGACGGTGACGCAGACGATCGAGCAACGGTTTGTTCCTGTTTCGATATGACGGACATTATGCCAGAGGGAGTCAGATAGTCCGAATAATGACGATTATGCCCTTTCTCTTTTGCACTGGCTCTCTTATGATGCACCCCATTGAGTTTTATGTGGAAAATTACAGGGGAGTCATGATCAAGGTAGGTATCGTCGGCGGAACCGGGTACACCGGCGTCGAACTGTTGCGGTTGCTGGCTGTGCACCCACAGGTTGATCTGAAGGTGATCACCTCGCGTTCCGAGGCCGGGGTGGCGGTGGCCGACATGTTCCCCAATCTGCGCGGGCATGTCGATCTCGCCTTTACTGAACCCGACATAGAGCTGTTGGCGCAGTGCGATGTGGTCTTCTACGCTACCCCGCATGGTGTGGCGATGGCCGGCGCCGGAGAGTTGCTGGAGCGCGGGGTCCGGGTGATCGATCTGGGGGCCGATTTCCGTATCAAAGATATCGCTGTCTGGGAGCGGTGGTATGGCATGGACCATACCCGTGCCGATCTGGTCGAGCAGGCGGTCTATGGCCTGCCGGAGCTCAATCGTGAGCAGATCAAGGCTGCGCAGCTGATCGCCTGCCCCGGTTGCTACCCCACTGCTACCCAACTTGGCTTTCTGCCGCTGATTGAAAATGACCTTATCGATACCTCGCGACTTATCGCCGATACCAAATCGGGGGTGAGTGGCGCCGGGCGTAAGGCCAACGTCGGTACCCTGCTGTGCGAGGCGAGCGAGAGCATGAAGGCCTATGCGGTGGCGGGGCATCGCCACCAGCCGGAGATCAGCGAGAAACTCTCGATGGTGGCTGGCCACCAGATCGGACTGACCTTTGTGCCACACCTCACGCCGATGATTCGCGGCATCCATGCCACCCTCTACGCTACCCTCAAGGGGGAACCGGGTGACCTGCAGGCCCTCTACGAGGAGCGTTACCAGGGGGAATATTTTGTTGATGTGATGCCCGCTGGCAGCCACCCGGAGACCCGTTCAGTGAAGGGGGCCAACCACTGTCGTATCGCCATCCACCGCCCGGGCGGCGGTGATACTGTGGTGATTCTCTCAGTTATCGACAATCTGGTGAAGGGTGCCTCCGGTCAGGCTGTACAGAATATGAATGTGATGTTTGGTCTGGATGAGCAGTGCGGTCTGGGGCAGGTGGCACTCTTGCCATGAGCCATCTGGTCATAAAACGCCGTTCAGTCTGGCACTCACGAGCCGCCATAGCCGGCATGGTCGTGTTTGGTTTTCTTTTGGCATGGGGAGCCTTTGAACTGGGTCGTTACCGTGCGGGTTTCGATGTTGTTGCCGCCTCTGACTCCCTCTCAGAGCTGGAGAGACAGCTGGATGAGGGGGAGCAGCAACAGCGTACCCTGAGAGAGGAGAATGCGATTCTGGAGCGTAGTACCCAGATAGAGCGACAGGCTTACAAACAGCTTGAAGGGACGGTGACAGGGCTACAGGATGAGATCCTGGAGCTTAAGGAGGAGCTTGCTTTCTATCGCGGTATTGTCTCGCCCAAGGACTCCAGCCAGGGGTTGAAACTGCAGGATTTTGCCCTTAGCAAAGGAGTTCAGGAGCACCAATATGACTTTAAGGTTGTACTGACCCAGGTACTGAATAGTGGTAGATTGGCCAGGGGTGATCTGCAACTGGAGGTAGAGGGCCTGCAGGGCGGTGAGGGAAAAAGCTATGCCCTGAACCAGTTGGGAGGAACCAAAGACAAGGATGGATTGCCGTTTAGTTTCAAATATTTCCAGATTCTTGAGGGAGACTTTGTATTGCCTGAAGAGTTTGAGCCGATTAAAGTTAACTTAACCGTAAAGCCCAAGAACCGGGCCGACAAGAAACTGACTCAGGCATTTGACTGGGTGGTTGGGGAGAGAAATTAGAGATGTTTGGAAGTAGCAGCAAATCGGCCTCAAAGGGGACCAAGATCGACACCCTGATTGGGCAGAACTCCGAGTTGCAGGGCGATATCGTCTTTAGTGGGGGCCTGCATGTGGACGGTACCATCAAAGGTAACGTGTTTGCTGAGCCCGATAGTGGCTCGGTGCTTAGTCTGAGTGAGCGTGGTCATATCGAAGGTGAGGTGAGGGTGCCCAATATTGTCCTCAACGGCAGTGTAAAGGGTGATGTTCACGCCGCCGATCACATTGAGCTGGCCGAAAAGGCGCGGGTGACCGGTAATGTCTACTATAAGTTTATTGAAATGGTACGAGGGGCCGAGGTTAACGGTAGTCTGGTGCACAAGCAGGAGGATTATCAGCCCGCCCCCAAGGTTGAGCTACTCAGTTCCGATAAATTTGCCGAAAACGAGTAATCTTGACTAAATGAGTTGGAAATGGTTAAGCTAACCACGATATAGTCTGAAATCCCCGATTCTGGAGAAGTAACATGAGTGATAGCGAGAGCCCCCTGATCTTTACCGATAGCGCCGCCAACAAGGTGAGGTCGCTGATCGAGGAGGAGGGCAATGACAATCTGAAGTTGCGTGTCTATGTCACCGGTGGTGGCTGCTCCGGTTTTCAGTACGGATTCACCTTTGATGAGGCGATCAATGACGGGGATACCGCAGTTGAGAAGAATGGTGTGACCCTGCTGATCGACCCGATGAGTTATCAATACATGGTCGGTGCCGAGATCGACTATAAGGAGGACCTGGAGGGGGCGCAGTTCGTTATTCGTAACCCCAATGCGACCACTACCTGTGGTTGCGGCTCCTCATTCTCACCGTAGATCGCCCCCTTGCAAAGGTGATATTACGGGGCCCGGGCGTGGTGAACGCCCGGGCTCTGTTGTTTCTGGGGGTTGAAGAACACTATTTTGACGTCTATACCCAAGTAAAAGACTATTGTATTGTAGGGCGATAGCCTGTTATCTGATTTGAGGGAGTGTTTCGTATGAGCGACTACCTGCCGGGACTTGAGGGTGTACCCGCCACCCGATCAAACATCTCTTACATCGACGGCGAGAAGGGGATCCTTGCCTATCGTGGTTATCCGGTAGAGCAGCTGGCGGAATATAGCTCCTTCGAAGAGACGACGCTGCTGCTGCTGGATGGGCGTTTGCCGACGGTCGATGAGCTGAGTGACTTTGATGATCATCTGCGCCGTAACCGTCGGGTGAAGTACAATGTCCGCGAAATTATGAAGAAACTCCCCGCAACCGGTCATCCGATGGAGATGTTGCAGACTGCAGTGGCTAGCCTGGGAATGTTCTATCCAGGCAATGCGTGCCTGACCGGCTCTGACCTGTGTGAGGACCTCAACTATATTCACAACATGTCGGTGAAGATTATCGCCCGCATCCCGGTGATTGTGGCGATGTGGGAGCATATCCGTAAGGGCTACGATCCCATCGAGCCGCGTACCGACATGACCACCGCGGAGAATTTCCTCTACATGCTTAAGGGAGTGGAGCCTGAGCCGCTGCACGCCCAGATCATGGACAGCTGCCTGGTGCTGCACGCCGAGCACACTATTAACGCCTCCACCTTCGCTGCTCTGGTAACGGGTTCTACCCTGGCTAGCCCTTATGGGGTGATCGCCGCTGCCATAGGTACCCTCTCTGGGCCGCTGCATGGCGGTGCCAATGAGAAGGTGGTGGATATGCTCAAGCGTATTGGACGCCCGGAGAATGTACAGAAGTGGTTTGATAAGCAGATGGAGGCGAAGGAGAAGATCTGGGGCTATGGTCACCGTGAATATTCGGTGAAAGACCCCCGCGCCAACATTCTGCAGAAGCATCTGGAAAAACTGGCGGTGCGCCATGGCATGGCGGATAACCAGCTCTATGAGACTGCCAAGAAGCTGGAGGAGATCGCTAACGAGCGACTGGGGGAGCGGGGCATCTTCCCTAACGTCGACTACTACTCTGGCATCCTTTACAACGAGCTGGGGATTCGTACCGATCAGTTCACCCCCATCTTTGCCATTTCCCGTTCAGCAGGCTGGTTGGCACACTGGCGTGAGCAGTTGGCCGATAACCGTATCTTCCGTCCTACTCAGGTCTACACCGGTGAGCCGATACGGGACTATGTTCACCTGCACCAACGTTAGGGTGCGGGGTAGATAGCCCCCAGTATTACCGACTGGCTGGCCCCAGTCACAGCGGGCAGGTTACCCGGCAGATGGAGCAGGGTCTGACGGGCCAACCAGGCAAAGGCCATCGCCTCTACCCACTGCGGGTCGACACCAAGCTCGGCTGTAGTGTTGAATCTACACCCAACCAGATTGTGGGTAATACGCTCCATCAGATAGCTGTTGCGGGTACCGCCACCACAGACGAAGATCTCTTCAGTCTGCGGGGCAAACTGGCGTATGGCGGATGTGGCGGAAATCGCAGTAAATTCACACAGGGTAGCCTGCACATCTTCTAGCGCGTATTCCTTCTGCAGGTGCGGTTCCAGCCACTTCAGACTGTAGTGCTCCCGTCCGGTCGACTTTGGTGGTGGCTTACCCAGGTAGGGGTCGCGTAACAGGTGCCCCAGTAGCTCCGGTTCGATAGCTCCACTGCTGGCCCAGTCTCCATCGGTATCGTAGGGTTGATTGAGGTGGTGCTGGATCCATGCGTCCATCAGCATATTGCCGGGTCCGGTGTCGAAACCAAATACCTGACCTGAGGCGCCAGCGGGTAGCACGGTGATGTTGGCGATACCTCCAATGTTCATGACCACGCGATTTTTCTCATCACACTGAAAAAGTGCCTGATGGAAGGCTGGGACCAGTGGCGCCCCCTGCCCGCCAACGACCATGTCACGACGCCGAAAGTCGGCAACCGTGGAGAGGCCGGTTAGCTGTGCGATGGTGTTGGGGTCACCGATCTGGACTGTGTAGGAGGGAGTGCTATCGGGGGCATGGCGAATGGTCTGGCCATGGCTGCCGATTGCTGCGATCTGTTCCCTGTTGATGTCAGTTGTCGTGATCAGCTCGTTACAAAGTTCGGCAATGAGATTACCGATCTGGCGATCCAGTAGCGCCATGCGATCGATTTCATTGTTACCCGGTTGAGCCAGTTCGAGTAACTCTTCACGCAGTGGTGTACTGACCTCTCGGCTGTGGGAGGCGAGCAATTGAGGGGGATGAGTGGAAAAATCGACAATTACAGCATCCACCGCATCCATGCTGGTTCCGCTCATCACTCCGATGTAGTAGTCAGCCATGGTGGGTGGAGGCCGGGATTATTGCGCGTTAGAGGCAACCTGTACGCGTTTGAACAGATCCAGTTGCGCAAGAAGCTGCTCAGTGGCTTGCATGAAGGCGGTCCTGTATTTTTCCGGCACAGGGGCCGCATCAGGGAATTTTACCGTCAGTGGGTTGCGATGTACCCCATCCACACGGAATTCGTAGTGAAGATGGGGGCCGGTGGCAACACCACTTTTGCCTACATAGCCGATGACCTGTCCCTGTTTGACGCGGCTGCCATTACCAACCCCTTTACGGAAGCTGGACATGTGTGCATAGAGGGTAGTGTATTTACCACCGTGCTGCAGAATGACGGTACGACCGTAGCCACCCTTGGTGCCACGGAATATCACCTTACCATCGCCAGCGGCCTTGATCGGGGTACCCGTTGATGCCGCGTAGTCAACGCCACGGTGAGGACGTTTCTTACCCAGCACAGGGTGGTAGCGTTCACGCTGGAATTTGGATGAGATGCGACGAAAATCGACAGGGCTGCGCAGGAAGGCCTTGCGCATACTATTGCCATCCTCCGAGTAGTACTGGCTGTTACCTTCAGGGTCGGCAAACAGTACCGCACGGAAACTCTCCCCGCGATTATTAAACTCAGCCGCAAGGATTCGACCGTCGCGCAGCTTCTCACCATCGAGATACTCCTCCTCATAGAGCAGCGAGAAGGTGTCGCCCTTGCGAATATCCAGAGCAAAGTCGATATCCCAGCCAAAGATGCCGACTAGTTCCATAATCAGGTTGTCGGAGAGACCAGCCTCCTGTCCCGCAAGGAAGAGAGAGCTGTCAATTTTCCCTCCGGCATGGGTCAGGCGTTTCTCAATAACCTTTTCCACTAACTGGCTTAAGAAAGCATCACCGTCACGCTGGATATGGAGACTTCTGGAGGCACTGAGTTTGTACTGCATCGCCTGTAGCTGATTGTCGCTGATCTGAAACTGCAGGATCTGCTTGGGACGCAGCAGACGTAGAAATTGCTCCTCTTTATCCGCCTGAAGCACAGCATGGAGCTGTTGGGGGTCAAGGCCTAATTCATTGAATATCTGCGAAAGGGTGTCGCCTGATTTAACTGTAACCTCCTGCCAGGGAGTGAGTGAGTCGCTATCTGGTGTAGCGATTGCCTCGTTGCCAGTCGCAACTGGGGCAGGTAGTGCGAGCAATTCACTGAGTTGTGCTTCGGCAGGCTGGGAGTGGGTTTTAGCTAGCTGGCGAGTGGCCTCAGCCTCATCTGTGGGAATGATCAGGGTGATTAGCCCCAGTGCGATAGAGGCGATCGCGAGCAGGTGGAGGTGGCGCCGCTCGATTTTAGGGCGTTTTTTCTCCTCATTACGATCAATCATCTTGCAGTCCCGGTTTAAGTATCTATTGTAATCCACGGAATTTTCTCGAATTTTTATACCAAACATAGCGTCACTTTGACGCCAGGTCAATGATTGTAGCCATATTCTGTAGTGATTGGATAGCCTGTGGTAACCTACGCCGGTTTTTTTACCGGCTTGGAGAGAGTAATGGCAACGCTTGATGAGGCGCTGGCGCTGATCAAACGCGGGAGTGAGGAGATACTGGTCGAGGGGGAGCTGATCGCCAAGCTTAAAGAGGGGCGGCCGCTACGCATTAAGGCCGGATTTGACCCGACGGCCCCCGATCTCCATCTGGGTCATACGGTACTCATCAACAAGCTACGCCAGTTTCAGGAGCTGGGCCATGAGGTATTATTCCTCATAGGCGATTTTACCGCGATGATCGGTGACCCCACCGGCAAGAGCGCCACCCGCCCACCGCTGACCCGTGATGAGGTGATTGCCAACGCTCAGACCTACGAGCACCAGATCTTCAAGATCCTCGATCGCGAGAAGACCACCGTGCTCTTCAATTCCAGCTGGATGAATGCGATGGATTCGGCCGAGCTTATTCAACTCGCCGCCCGCCACACCGTGGCACGGATGCTGGAGCGCGACGACTTTTCCAAACGCTACAGTGGCGGCCAGCCCATCGCCATTCATGAATTCCTCTACCCGCTGATCCAGGGCTACGATTCGGTGGCGATGAAGGCGGATGTAGAGCTGGGCGGCACAGATCAGAAATTCAACCTGCTGGTGGGCCGTCAGCTGCAGGAGTCTTTCGGCCAGAAGCCGCAGTGTGTACTCACCATGCCGATCCTTGAAGGACTGGACGGGGTACAGAAGATGTCCAAGTCGCTTAACAACTATATCGGCATTAATGATACCCCTGATGAGCAGTTCGGCAAACTGATGTCGATCTCTGATGAGCTGATGTGGCGTTACTTTGAGCTGCTAAGTTTCCGTCCGATGGGGGAGATCGAAGGCTTTAAGGTGGAGATTGATGGGGGACGTAATCCCCGTGACATCAAATTCCTCCTCGGCGAGGAGCTGGTGGACCGTTTCCACGGCGAGCGAGCCGGGGCACAGGCCCGCGATAACTTTATCGCCCGCTTCCAGAAGGGGGCGATGCCCGATGAGATACCAGAGATCACTCTGGATAATGGGGGTAACAGTTTGCCTCTCTCGAGTCTTTTGGCTCAGGCACAGTTGGTGAAGAGTACCTCTGAGGCGATGAGGATGGTGCAGCAGGGCGGGGTACGAATTGATGGCGAGAAGATCGAAGATAAAAAACTGGAAATTTCCGCCAATACGACCCACATATATCAGGTCGGTAAGCGCCGATTTGCTCGAGTGACCCTGAATTAGGGTGAATCCAGCTCTAACTAGCTGATTTAACAGAATTATTAACATTATTTATCGAAGTCGAAAACTTTTTCTTGCACACCCCTTTGCGGTGCGTATAATGCGCCCCTTCCTTGGCGGTAGAGGTGCCGAGTGAAGGCAGGGAAAAGCCTGCATGATAGTTATGAGTAGACTGTCAGTTGTGGAGGCAATTTTCACTGAACTAACATGTAAATAATCTGCAATATTTATTGACAATGGACTGGATGTCGGTAGAATACCGGCCTCTTCGCTGCTACAGCGAAACGCTCTTTAACAATTAGGCTAGATAATTTGTGTGGGTACTCCGTCGTGTCTTTGCTTACGTAAAGATATGATGAGAGACCAAACCTAA
>Ga0224501_10000747_pt1 | contig 25167 bp, 22 predicted proteins | sample SF_Oct11_sed_USG_4_FD_169105 | JGI IMG/M metagenome (GOLD analysis project Ga0224501, IMG submission 169105) | Sediment microbial communities from San Francisco Bay, California, United States - SF_Oct11_sed_USGS_8_1 | ecosystem: Environmental > Aquatic > Marine > Sediment | place: USA... | reverse complement strand
GGCGGCGAAGAGAACCGCCGAACTCATCCCCCTGTGCCACCCTCTGGCGCTGACCAGGGTGGCTATCGATCTCACCCCCGAGCCTGAAAGTAATAGCGTCCACTGCCTTGCAACGGTGCAGACCAGCGGCCAGACCGGGGTGGAGATGGAGGCGCTAACTGCGGTACAGGTAACCCTGCTCACGATCTACGATATGTGCAAGGCGGTCGACAAGGGGATGACCATGGGCGGCGTCCGGCTGCTGGAGAAGGAGGGGGGCAAGTCGGGGCACTGGATACGTGAAGGGTAATCAGAGACAGTAGCGACAGTGGGTCTTACTGCGATAATCCTCATAGGCTCGCCCACTTCGCAACCACTCCGCAACGCGCTCTTTCGCCTCAGACGGCTGCAGCCCCTGAGGTGACTCGCAAAAGTAGCCATACTTGCTGCGTACATCCTCCGGCCCCACCGCCACCAGATGCCACTCATCAATCATCAGCGCCCAGTTAGCGCTATTGCCCGTGTGGTGACAGAACCTCTCTGCGCCGTGATCTGACAGCAATTTGCCGGCCTGGTAGTCAAACTCGACACGACATAGCGGCTGCTGTTGAAACAGTGCGGGCAACAGCTGATCCTCAATCGCAATTAGCCACTCCCTGGGTGACTCCCCCCCGGAGCGCTGCTCCAGTAGTGGCAACGCCCCCGGTAGCAGGGCGTAGCCACTCCCACGGCAGCCCGGGGAAAACTCCCCCCTCATAATGAGGGTGACCTCATTATCCGAAAGCTGCTCAATAAATTGTCGGTAGGGGGAGTGCGGCATGGAGATGGCTCATTGCTAAGGTGAGAGAGGGATACTACTTTACTACAGATACTTCACCTCCGGCCCATACCACCTATACCCCGCCTGGCAGGCTGCCATAGCGGCACGATTGCCGTATAATCCCCCGCTTTGGCGCCGTGCCATTGGGCACGCCCCGTGACTTTCAGACAGCGACCACCATGCAATATAAGACAGACGACGTTCGCATTAGCGGTATCCAGGAGGTAAGCCCCCCGGCTGATCTGCACGCCGAGTTCCCGATGGATGAGACCGCCTCGGAGACGGTATTCCATCATCGAGCGGCGGTGCACAGGATCCTGCACGGCGAAGACGATCGCCTGGTCGTGATCGTTGGCCCCTGTTCGATCCACGACCCCGATGCTGCTCGTGAATACGCGCAGCGTCTCCGTCCACTGATCGAGGAGCTGGAGGCTGAGCTCTGCATCATCATGCGGGTCTACTTCGAGAAGCCGCGTACCACAGTCGGCTGGAAGGGGCTGATCAACGACCCCGACATGGACGAGAGCTTCCATATCAACAAGGGGTTGCGCCTGGCGCGCAGCCTGCTGCTGGACCTGAACAAGAGCGGCGTCCCCGCAGCCACCGAATTCCTCGACCTGATCAGTCCGCAGTACATCGCCGACCTCATCAGTTGGGGTGCCATCGGTGCGCGCACTACCGAGAGTCAGGGTCACCGTGAGCTTGCCTCTGGTCTCTCCTGCCCCATCGGCTTTAAGAACAGCACCGATGGCGGCTTTAAGATCGCCATCGACGCGGTCCATGCGGCCTCGCGCCCCCACGTCTTCATGTCGCTCACCAAGAAGGGCCACTCGGCCATCTTCTCCACCACCGGTAACGAGGACTGCCACATCATCCTGCGCGGCGGTAAGGAACCTAATTATGACAGCGCCAGTGTGCAACAGGCCGCCGAACAGCTGCAGAGCTGCGGCCTTAACCCCTACCTGATGGTTGATTGCTCACACGCCAACTCCAACAAGGACTACAAACGCCAGATAGACGTCTGTAAGGACGTTGCACAGCAGGTGCGTAAAGGTGATAAGCGCATCATGGGTGTGATGCTGGAGAGCCACCTGGTCGAGGGGCGCCAGGATGTGGTCGAGGGTCAGGAGCTGACCTACGGTCAGAGTGTCACCGACGCCTGTATCGCCTGGGAGAGCACGGAGGAGTTGCTGCGTGAACTGGCGGAGGTGGTCAGGGTGAGGCGTGAGACCTGATGGGAACACTGACTGTCATCGTCAACGGCGAAGCGGCCTATGAGTATGACAAAGGCATCGAGCTGGAACCGGCCCAGCTTGAGTTTCTCGACAGAATGGATCAGGACATGTCTCGTGGCCTGAAGATCCACGGCAAATTGATCAATAACCCCGATACGCAACAGCGTGCCACCTTTGTCGCCTTAAATCTGATCAAGGCACTGATGCAACGGGACGAGGCAAGAATTCGCCTCTCCTGTGGCTATCTTGTCTCCCGCCAGCCTGAACTGTATGAAGTAGAAGCCAGGGATGGAGAGGGAGTGGTGAATATCACACTCTCCTGACCCACTCTGCCACGAAATTGAACCCGGTTCTCGGCTTTCATGGTTGAATCCCCAGTCCAAATATCATGATTTCTGTATGGTTATTCTGTTCGCCAACTGGCAGTATGGACGATGACTCAGTATATTGTGGAATAAAGGGGGAGCATTGAGGCCACTGGCAGTCAGGCAGGGTCTACATGCCATAGAATAAAACAGTACAAGCCGGAGAGGCGTATGAGTAAGATCCTCATCATATCGTCGTCGTCGACCATGCTACACGGCCTGGATCGGCTCCTGCACGATGAGTATGAGATCAGCCAGACCGAAACCTTTCACCAGGCCGCTCAGCTGCTCACGACAGATAAAAATTACACCTGCGTTATTCTCGACTGGCCGGATGTGGCCAGTGAGGAGTTCAATCAACTTATCGAAGTCCTGGAGGCCCCTGCCCATAAAGAGCTCAGGGTCCTGTTGCTGGTACACGAAACCACCACTTCAAGTATGGATTGGGTCTCATCCCGTCGTTGCAGCGCTCTCATCCATGTCAATGAGATCGTAGAGGTCAGTGGTGCGATCAAAACCCTGATGCAGTCCAGGTGCACAGAACCTGTGCAGGAGGTCCTGGCTGATGAGGCGGGAGAGGAGAAGATCTCCATCCTCTTCGTTGATGACTCCCGTCTGTTTCGCGAGAAGTTCCGTCGCCTGTTGACACGCCACGGTTATAATGTGGAAGTTGCTGCCTCAATGAGAGATGCTCTAACCCGTTCGACGGAACAGCACTTCGATATCGCCATTATCGACTTCTTTATGCCTAACGGTAACGGTGACATGCTCTGTGCGGCAATCAAGCAGAACCCCGAAACCGCTCATATCACCTGCGCCATTCTCACTGGCACCTACCTTGATCATGTTATTACCAGCTCTCTGCAGGCAGGCGCCGAGGACTGCATGTTCAAAAATGAGGCAGATACGCTGTTTCTTTCCCGTATCTATGCGATGAGCCGCAGTGTCAGAGAGCGTTGCATCGTGGAGGGTGAACGCACCCGTCTGGATAATATCCTCGACTCGGTTGGCGATGGTGTATATGGGGTCGATAACAAGGGGCATATTACCTTTATTAACCCTTCCGCCAGGCGGATGCTGGGCTACTCGACCAGTGAAAACCTGGTCGGCAAGGCCCCGAGCGAGGTATTTCATAATCGCTGTTCTGATGAACGAAATAGCCATGACCCTGTATGCACTCTGGAGAAGGCCTATCACACCTTTACTGAGGAGAATGGACTGGAGACCCAGTTCTATCGTAATGATGGTACAACGATTCAGGTAGAGCTCACCGTTCGACCGATCTGTGCAGAAAATCCGGATGGGGTTGTGGTGGCATTTCGTGATACTACGATGCGCAAGTTACTGGAAGAGGAGCTGCGCTGGCAGGCCAACCACGACCCGCTCACCAAACTGTGTAATCGCAAATATTTTGAAGAGGTATTGCAGCAGGAGGTAGAGCGCATCCATCGCAGTAGAAGCAATAGCGCACTGCTCTATCTTGACCTGGACCGTTTTAAATATGTCAATGATACCGCTGGGCACGCCGCGGGCGATCAACTGTTGCGCGAGATCTCACACCATATGGAGCAACGACTTCGTAGCAGTGACACACTGGCTCGGATCGGCGGAGATGAGTTTGCCCTGATCCTGCGCCATGTGGAGCGCGAACAGATCATGATGGTTGCCGATGGGTATCGGCAGTTGCTGGAGGAGTATAACTTCATCTATCAGGGTAAGAGTTACAAGATCAACGGCAGTATTGGCATTGCCATTATTGACGAAAAGGTAAAGAGTGCTGGCGATGTGCTGGCAAACGCCGATATCGCCTGTCATATCGCCAAGGGGGAGGGGCGCAATCAGTGCCATGTCTATCACCCGGAGTCAGACAGCCGTATGGTGATGGATATGGAGCTTGGCTGGATGCGCAAGTTGGAGAATGCCCTGCTTGAGGATCAATTTATCCTCAATTTCCAGCCGATTATGCCTATCTCCTTCTATGACGATCTGTCGGCATTGTCGCTGATGGATGATAAAAAGCGACTCTCAGCTGTGGTCAAAGCAGCCCCCATGTTCGAGGTGCTGGTTCGTCTACCCGATGCCCGTGGCGAGCCGGTATCCCCCAATGCCTTTTTGCCTACGGCCGAGCGTTTTAACATGATTGGCAAGATCGACCGGTGGATCTTCAGACGTGCCCTGCGGGAACTCGCGCTTATCGGTCGGGATGATGTACGTCTGACGATTAATATTTCAGCACAATCGATCTGTAATATTGAGCATCGAGAATTTGTGCGTACCACCCTCGACGAGATGGGAGTTGACCCGAAACGTGTCGTATTTGAGATCACGGAGACCTGCGCTGTCGCCAATCTGCAGGCAGCACAGGACTTTATAGTTGAGCTGAGTCAGCTGGGTTGCGGTTTTGCGCTGGATGATTTTGGTAGCGGTTACTGCTCATTCCCGCACCTGAAGAATCTGGCGGTAGACTATATCAAGATAGAGGGGACATTCGTTCAGGGTGTGTGTCATGACCCCATGGACAGGGCCATCGTGAAGGCAATTAACGAGATCGCCCACACGATGAATAAAAAGACCGTTGCAGAACACGTGGAGGATGAATCGATCCTACGTGAGCTGCAGGGGCTCGGTGTCGATTATGTACAGGGGTATGCTGTGGGCCGCCCCTTTTCCATCAAAAATCCCTTAACCACCAGAGAAAACGGTAAGCTGATCCCATTCCGCAATACCGGTGAGGAGCAGGGATAACAAGGAAGCAGGCTGATGCCAACACGCAATCTCAGCATCATGTTCACCGACATCAAGGGGTTTACCGAGCGTACCTCTGGATCAACCCGCCAGGGGATGAAGGCCCTCCTTGATGCGCATGACCGCCTGCTCAAGCCGGTCTTTCGCCACTTTGCTGGAACTATCGTCAAGACCATTGGCGACGCCTTTCTCGTTCACTTTGAAAGTCCCACCGATGCGGTACTCTGCGGCGTGACCATTCAGGAGGTGCTGCGCCAGTACAATAGCGATATTGATGATCACGACCGACTTGAGGTGCGTGTTGCGATCAATGTCGGTGAGGTTGACCTGCGGGAGAACGATATCCTTGGTGAGGCGGTCAACATTGCCGCACGCCTTGAGGGGATCACCGAGGCGGGTGAGGTCTGGTTTACCGATGCCGTCTACCAGACCATGAACCGCTCCGAGGCACCCTCGGCCGAGGTTGGTGAGCGACTGTTCAAGGGGATACCGCACCCGATACGGGTCTACCGCGTGATCAATGAGCCCGGTAGTGAGTTGGCGCAGAGCCTGGCAGCCACCGTTAAACTCTCAGACAACGGTCCAGTGCTCCACAGTGAGCAGGCACCTTTTAGCGAACAGACATCCGGCACCCCCAGCAGCAAGAGAACTCATCTCCTTATCTACGCAGGGGCTGCGATAGTGCTGCTGTTCTCTGTGACTATGCTCCTCCCCTCGGCTAACGAGCGGCTGCTGAGTCAGGTTGATGAGCTGGTGGCTGTGGGTGATGTTCGGGTTGCGCTGCAGCTACTGGATGAAGCACTCATTGATGACCCGGCCAACCGCACCATATCTCAACGTGCCACCGAGGTCGCAACAACACATCTGGATAACCTCTCCGCCAGTGGACGTTATGAGGAGGCGCTTAGCTGGCTCAGGGCAAAGCGGGAGAAACACAGTTATCTTGAGTCCCTGCGTGACAGGGAGGGTATTCTTGATGCCCATGTCACCGTAACTCAGGTGATCAAGGAGCGGAGTCAATACCACCTGCACTATATCCCACCACCCCTGGCGGAGTTACTCGACCGTCACCCACAATCAGCCCAGGTACCCTATCAGGCGGCACGGCTGATACAGGACCACTGGCATGCGATTACGCCATTACTACTCTTTAGCGACGCCCATAAGCGTGGTCTGCAAGCGGATGAACTCATTTTTGAGAGCGCGGTGAAGGCGCTTAGTGAGGGTGAGGTCTACTATCCAAAATTTGAGATCGCGCAGAAGCTGCTGGTGGAGCACTATCAGCCAAAAGCGACGGAGTGGGCCCTGGAGAGTATCAATGGTCACCATATCATGGCCTATATGAATGGCTGGAAATTACTTAAGGGGATCGAGCATAAGGTCGTCGCTAATGACTACTACGCCACCCTCTTCGCACTGATCAATATAAATGATGAGGAGAAGCTCAACGCCCTGCTGGAGAAGCTAAAGGCCCAGGAGTCAGCGCAACGGCGAGATCAGATCATAGGCTACCTTGGTGAACTTACCGATACCTTCCCGATGTTTCTTAACTACACAAAGCTGAATGACAGGATGAAGGGTGAGCTGGAAGATATGAAGAGGGAGTGGCAGGTCATCGCCCAATAACCACAGAGATACCAACGCAGAAGGGATAACGATTCAGAAAGGGCCTGAAGGTATGTTGGTGACATCAATCGAAAAAAAGGGCCTACGCCAATCCAACGTAAGCCCTTGATTTATATGGTGGCCGGGGACGGAATCGAACCGCCGACACGGGGATTTTCAATCCCCTGCTCTACCAACTGAGCTACCCGGCCTTGGAGGGCGCTCATTTAAGCGTTTGCGGCCCTTGAAGTCAAGCACCACAGGGCAAAAAAGAGGGTCAGCTGGAGGGAGGGGTAAAGTCGGCCCCTTCACCGAAGAGGAACTTCTCCATCTCCCCTTCCAGCATCTTGCGATGGTTGGGGTCGATGGGGGTGAGGCGGTACTCGTTGATCAGCATGGTCTGCTGACGCAGCCACGCCTGCCACGCCTCGGCGGAGACGTTGTCGAAGATCTTCTTACCCAGCTCGCCGGGATAGGGCTGACGCTCCAGCCCCTCGGCCTCTTTACCCAACTTGACACACTGCACCATACGGCTCATTTGAAACTCCTGATCGCTGAATCGGTCTCCTCGGCGGTTCATCACCCGAGAAGAAGAGTCGGTTTTATACCAAAATGTGCCATTGCATTCCAGAAACTGATTGACGTTGTCACCGCGGGTCAATAAATAGACCCTAGGATTTTTAGCACTGCTGCCGGCAGCCCAATCACCCGAAAATCTGCGGGTGACTTCCATGTTTGTGCAACGCTTTCTGTTATCTGAGCCCTGTAAGTTCTGTTCTCCTGCACAAGAATAGGCTGAATCATCAGATGATAATGGCTAAAGGTGTGCCTGAAAGCATCGAGGCGCACTACTATTCTGTCATCATGCCCTTGCTGCTCACACCAATGCTTAAACTCAGTTTCATCTGCGCACTCGGGCAGACTCCACAACCCTCCCCAGATGCCGGTCGGTGGGCGCTTTTCCAGCAACACCTCACCGTGATCGTTTAACACAACGGGCATGATCACAGATTTAGTTGGCAGCGTCTTGCGCGGTTTTTTGCCGGGAAAGTCGGTGACCCTCCCCTGGCTACAGGCGGCGCAGTCGCTGCGCACAGGACATGCCTCACAGTCAGGTTTGCTGCGAGTACAGAGGGTAGCCCCCAGGTCCATAATCGCCTGGGTGTAGTCGGCTACCCTTTGTTGCGGCGTATGCTCAGCGGCAAGCTGCCACAGCCGCTGCTCCACCTCCCGCTTACCGGGCCAACCCTCTACCGCGTGGTAGCGGCTGAGCACCCGCTTTACATTGCCGTCGAGGATGGGGTGGTGCTGCCTGCAGGCGATGGCGAGGATAGCCCCGGCGGTGGAACGGCCGATGCCGGGTAGTGCAACTACCTCTTCAAAATTACTGGGAAACACGCCATTGTACTCGTCGCGGATCAGCTGAGCGGCGCAGTATAGATTGCGAGCCCGGCTGTAGTAACCAAGACCACTCCACAGGGCCAGCACATCATCTTCATCGGCGTTGGCCAGAGATACCAGATCGGTAAATCGTTCCATAAAACGCAGGTAGTAGGGGATAACGGTCGACACCTGGGTCTGCTGCAGCATCACCTCAGAGACCCACACCCGGTAGGGGGTGGGGTGTTGTTGCCACGGCAGGTCGTGACGTCCGTGTCTGCCAAACCAGCGCAGCAAACGCTGGGAAAAACTGCCCATCTAGAATTTGAGCATCTTTTTTAGCCTGTCCTTCGCCTGCTCTTCAAGTCGTTTTTTCTCGGCATCAAGTTTCTTTTTCGCCTCGGCCTCGGCCGCTTTTTTCTTGCGATCAATCTCTGCTTTCGCCTCTGCCTTCTTCTTCTCTACCTCGGCATCCACTTTGGCCTTGAAGATAGAGCCAAAATCGACACCGAATTTTGGATCACTAAAGGTACCCTTGATGGTGAGCGGTATCCTGGTCCCCTGTAGCTCTTTGGCCCCGCCTGCAGCCAGGTCTTTTTCATCGTGGGCGAGGACGGTATCGAGTCGCAGGTCGAGCCTCTCGCTAACCAGATTGACATCACCCTTGCCGTCGACCTGCAGCATCGGGCTGTCGACCGTCAGGTCACTGGTGGTGATGAGGCCATCTTTGGCACTAAAGCTGCCAGAGAGGTTGGCAAAGTCGGTGGCGCTTTGCTGCGCCTCCGGCTTCGGCGCCTTTTTGTACATCGCGTAGGCATCACGGATCTTCTGACCGATGTTAATACCGTTCACCGTACCGTTGGCAAACTTGAAGCTGCCGTTACCATTCAGGCTGCTACGTACCGACTGTGGTGTTAGACCCTGTGCGGTCAGTTTTGCCTGCATGGTGGCCGCGCCAGTGACATGGGGCTTGCCCATAAAGTCCTTGAACAGCGGTCCGGCCTGCACCCCGCTGATCTTCTCGTTCATGGAGATTTGTGGTTTGTTACCCGTGACATCGAATCCGAGGTCACCACTATAGCTCCCCTCGTACATATTGGCCGAGAGGGGGTGGATACGGAACTTGCCCCCTTTGGCCTTCACGGTGGTGACGATGGTGTCGGTACGCAGGTTCATCACCTTCACCTTATCGATATTGAAACTGCCGTCGATATCGAGTGAACGCAGAAGTTTTAGCGGCAGCTCGGGTTCCTGTGCTGCGGCTGTTGCGGCCGCCCCCTCTTTACCTGCGGGCTGGTCGCTGGGGGGCGGCAGATAGCGGTCGATATCGATCTCATCAAGCTTAAGGGTGTAGCGGATCACCGGTGTAGCAAACTTACTCACCGAGGCATCGCCGCCAAAGGTGGTGTCGTCGAGCTGCAGCTTTAGCCCGGAGAGGGAAACGTTATCGAGTCCCGCCTTGAAACGGGTGGTCAGATTCGCCTTGCCCATGGCGGAGGGGTCGGCCATCTCCGGCAGGGTGATGCCGAGATCGGCCAGTAGCTGGCGTGGTACAAATTCTTTGATGGCAAGGTCACCACTAAAGGCGGGTTTATCGATGATCTGGCCGCCCCCGGCATTTAATGTTACCTCCATCCCCAGAGCACTCAGCGTCAATGCGTCCACCTTGAGGCTCTGCTCCTTGAGGTCGACAGCCACGCTACCCGCTACCCTGGCCTGCAGTGTGCCGCCCGGGAGCACCTCGCCTTTGGCATCAGCCGCCAGAGAGAGCCCATCGAGACGATACTGTTGTGAGAGCGGGTCGGCGGTGACACTACCGCTAAACTGCACCGAGCCACTCACACTGGGGGCAGTACTGGCAAGGTTGGCGGAGAGCTTGAGCGGGATCGCCTCTGCGATACGGATCTCACCACTGGTGAAGTTGAACTGTTTGAGGGAGAAGCTCTGTTTGTTCTGCCGGTCATCCCAGCTGACGTTGGCGTCCTCAACAATGATGCCGCCGATAGCCAGTGCCCTGAGGATCTGCTCTACCTGCTGCGGGTCACCCGTCTCGGTGGACTGCTCCGTTTTCTCCTCTTTATTGCTGCTCTCGCCCCTTGCCAGGTCATCCCAGTTGCTCACCCCGTCAGCGCGGCGTTTGAGGTTAAGTTCAAGTCCGCGCAGGGTGACGGTATCGATCTCGGTCTGTAACTTAAACAGCGGCAACAGCTTTACCCTGGCCTCCGCCCCGGCGATGCGAGCCATCGGCTCCGTGCCAAACCCTTTGGCGTTACCGAGCCCAATTGCACCCAGCTCCAACCCCAGCCAGGGGAAGCGGGTGAGTTTGATCGATTCGATGGTCAGTTCCCGCCCGGTCTGCTCCTTCACTTTAGTGGCAATGGTGTCGCGGTAGTCGTTGGGGTCGATGAGCAGGGTCGCCGCCATCAGGACAACGATTATCAGTACGACCAGGGCAGCAGCCAGGCCAAAGAGCCATTTCAGCAGACGTTTCATATCACCATCCCTCCCATAACCTGTTGTTTTTTTCGGGCGTACTCTATAGCAAATGCCACCCTCATGGCGTTTGAGTCTATCACCCCGCAGGGGGTTTCTCATATCAATAAGAAAATGCTAATATACAAAATCTCATGCCACATCACCGGATGACTGGTGCGCCTCTCGGCAGGACGCCTCCTGTTTTATCTAATCTTACGGGGATGTTAAATGCCTATTACTCTATATGACGACGGTAGCCACAAGTGTATCGCCTTTCCTGATCTGGTTACCTGCGAAGGCTTTAAGGATGAGGCCACCGAGGGCAAAAGCTGTGACAGCGTACAGGCCAATCAGTTTCTCATCGTCAACAATGAGCACGCCGCCCTCATCGACCCGGGTGGCAACCTCACCTACAGTCGCCTCTTTATGGGGATCAGCCAGTACGTCTTCCCAAAGAACCTCGACTTTGTGATCGCCTCACATCAGGACCCGGATATCATCGCCTCGCTTAACAAGTGGCTGGTTGGTACCAGTTGCCGCGTGCTGGTACCGGAGCTGTGGAAGCACTTCGTGCCCCACGTCTGTACACCCGGTGCCACCAGGGGGCGTCTGCACGGTATTCCCGATGCGGGGATGGATATCGAGATCGGTGGTGCCGCATTTAAGGCGATCCCGGCCCACTTCCTCCACTCTGAGGGCAATTTCCACTTCTACGACCCGGTGAGCAAGATCCTCTTCTCCGGCGATGTGGGCACCTCCGGTGTACCTGAAGAGGAGTGCGGTATGCCGATTGCGGATTTCGAAGCACACATTCCAAAGATGAAAGGCTTCCATCAGCGTTATATGAATTCAAACCGTGTCTGTCGTTACTGGGCCAACATGGTGCGTGAAATGGACGTCGAGATGATCGTGCCGCAACACGGTGCGCGCATCGAAGGCAAGGAGAACGTGGCCAAATTCCTCGACTGGTTCCAGGGGCTGGAGTGCGGCGTCGATCTGATGACTCAGGAGAACTTCAAGGTGCCGGGACAGGGCGCAGCCAAGATCTCTGTTGCTGCCTGATAACCCTGAGCAGGAGGGGGCGTGTTGTTCCCTCCTGTTTCCGCCTTAATATCCCGTTGGGGAGAAGTGCATAAAGTCCTTCTGTCTGCCGCGGATCTCACCACCCCATTGAAATCCCTCTCGCTTAAATCGTTTGACCACGGTGCCATCCGCAGCGTGACTTGCCGGTGCAATTTCGGGACGCCACTCACCACCACGAATTAAACGGCAGTGTGGACCGAATGTAATGCAGCGATCATAGAGACCGTTGTGTTGCGGATTGATATCGACCGCCACGCCGAAGGAGTGATTACTGAAGCGGGTACGCAGACCGTTCTCGTCGACCTCTCCGCGGGTGCGGCCCACGCGATAGCCGACCACCTCATCGACCGGAATCCCGCGCTCAATAATATCCCGCAGTGCCGACTCGACACTCCCGGCGACAACATGACAGACCTGAAATGGTTCGATACCTGAAATATTGATGGTCACCTGATCTTCACGACAGACGCTGCAGCCGGTAACCGGGTCGATCTCATCACGGCGTAATTCACTGTAGGGGTGGGTGACGGTGTGGCGGTTCACCGCGCGCCTCTCAACGGTACTCCACTGGTAGGTCTCATAACTGCAGTTGCGATCCTCTGCATTTCCCTGCGAGGGTGGGAGTAACAACAACAGGAGAGTGAGTGGATAGAACGGCCTGTTCATCACCTGGCCAGTGAGATATCAATAGAGGAGGCGATAGCCTTCACCTCTAGCTTCTGCATGTGTGGCACAACACCTAGCAGCGGTGCATCAAGACGCTGTGCAATAGCATTGATAGTCGCCTGTAACTCATCCATCTGCGGGTCGACACTGTTGGCGATCCAGCCTGCCAGAGAAGACCCACTGGCGCGGATCGACTCCGCACTCAGCAGGGCGTGGTTGATGCAGCCGAGGCGCATCCCAACTACCAGGATCACCGGCAGCTTGAGTGCCGCGCCAAGGTCGGCCACTGTCTCGTGATCGTTTAACGGCACCAGCCAGCCGCCGACCCCCTCGACGACAACACTCTCGGACTGTTTTTTCAGTTGTGTGTAACGCTCCAGAATCTTTCCCAGTTTGATACGTTCTCCCGCCTGTGTCGCCGCTATGTGAGGAGCAATCGCTGGTGCGAAGGAGTAGGGGTTAACCAGCGCGTAGTCGACGATGACGCTTCCTTGCTGTTGCAACAGCAGGGCATCTTCGTTACGCAGTCCATCGGGTGTCAACTCGCAGCCGCTGGCGACAGGCTTCATCCCTACCACGTTATGACCCTGCTGTTTTAACTTTTCCATGATGCCGGCGCTGCACCAGCTCTTGCCGATCCCGGTATCGGTTCCGGTAATAAAGAATCCCTTAGCCATGTTTGCCCCCTAACTGCTCAAGGGGGATCGCAAACTCTCCCGGCGGCTGTTGCAGCGTCTCCTTCTGCGCTCGCCACGCATGACCGTAGACCACCTCATAGCTTGCAGGTAACTGGCCGTCAGGCATACGGAATGATTCATAGGTCTGGGTAACCGTCTTGATCTTTTTTGGACTGGTAAGACCGTGGCTACGCCCAGGGTTGACGTTATGGGCCCCCAGAGTTTTGAGGTCACGCATCAGCAGCATCGCATCGTCGTAGGTCATGGTGAGCAGCTCCATATCCATCACCGGCTCGGCAAGGCGGGCACGCAGCATTGCATCGCCCACGTCGTGCATATCAAGGAAGGTGTTGACGTGTACCCCTTTGTCCACCGCCGCCCAGCTGGCGCGCAACTCCCTCAGGGTGTCCGGGCCGAGGGTGGTGTAGAGCAGCACACCGCCCGGTTTCAGTACCCGTCTGATTTCGCCAAAGGTCTGCTCGAGATTCTCGCACCACTGGATGGTCAGGCTGGAGAAGACCATCTCGAAGCTGTTGTCGGCAAAGGGGAGTGACTCGGCATCGCCGCAGACGAACTGGTGACCCCGGCGGAAACGCTGCCAGCCGCTGAAGCGGTGGCGGGTTTTGGTCACCATCGCGGTGGCGAGGTCGAGGGCGGTGATACGGGCTTTCGGATAGTGTGCTGCCAGCTTCTCACTGCAGTAACCGGTGCCGCTGCCGAGGTCGAGGATGGTCTCGGGCACCATCTTCAATAGCGGCAAACGTTCCAGCAAACGATCCGCCACCTCACGCTGCAGGATCGCCACCCCGTCGTAGTGCTCCGCGCTCTGCTCGAAGGCGGCGCGCATCTGTTGCTTGTCGGGGCGTAGCGGAGAATCAGCCATGGAGGTACTCCTCCATCACCGCGATAAACTCATCAGGATGGGAGAGAAAAGGGGCGTGGGCCGCTCCCTCGATCACCTCGATCTGGCCGCGGGGTAAACGCGCAGCCATATATTCAGCAGCCGCCATCGGTGCGAGGGTGTCGCGCTTGCCATGCAATACCAACGTCTGCTGTTGAATGGCGGGCAATAGCTGGCGCAGATCGATGGTACGCAGGATCTCCAGCCCCCCAGCCAGCGCCTGCTCATTCGGCTCTCCATGATCGAAGAGTTCCGCCCGCAGGGCTCGCAACTCCTCGCGCCCACACTCAGAACCACGCGACTGTATCGCAACAAAACGCTGTAATGTCTGGCGGTAGTCACTCTTCAGCGATTCGGCCACCTGCAGCAGTTCACCCTCCGGCATCGCATGAGGCCAGTCGTCCCGTTGCACAAAGCAGGGGTTGACGCCAACCAGCACTAATTTATCTATAGCGTGCCCATCACTCGCCGCCTGCAGCGCCACGCGCCCGCCCAGCGACCAGCCGAGCCAGGTGGCATGGTCAGGCACCTGCGCGGCAATGTGGCAGGCGATATTGGTGAGCGTATATTCACCCTCCATCTTGCCGCTACGCCCATGGCCCGGCAGGTCGACCAGATGCAGGGTAAGGTGTTGTGACAACGCATCGACCACCGGACGAAACAGCCCCCCGTGCAGCCCCCAGCCGTGCAGTAATACGAGGTCTGGGCCGCGCCCTAGCTGTTCGACAAAGAGGCTCATCCGCACGACTCCAGGGCGGCGAGCAGGCGATCGACCTGTGCCTCCGAATGGTTCGCGCTGAAGGTGATGCGCAGCCGCGCCGTTCCCTCGGGGACGGTGGGCGGGCGGATGGCGCTGATCACGATCCCCTCCGCCTCCAGTCGTCGACTCAGTGCCACCGCCCTGTCGGCCTCGCCGATGAGCAGCGGCTGGATCGGTGTCTGGGAGTCCATCAATTCAAGTCCGATTTGTGCTGCCCCTGAGCGGAAGCGTTTGATCAGTGTCTGCAGCTTTTCCCGTCGCCACTCGTCGCCCTCGATAATCTTCAGGCTGGCGCGGGTCGCCTCGGCCACCGCCGGCGGAGTGGCGGTGGTGTAGATGTAGGGGCGGGCCGCCTGGATCAGCCACTCGATGAGCTCCTCGCTACCGGCGACGAAGGCGCCGAAGGTGCCGACCCCCTTGCCGAGGGTCGCCATCAATACCGGTACCTCCGCCACACCGAGTCCGAAGTGGGCAGCGCTGCCACGCCCCTGCGGGCCGAGTACGCCGAGGGCGTGGGCGTCATCGACCATCAGCAGTGCATCGTGTTGTTGTGCCACCGCGGTCAGTTCCGGTAGCGGGGCGATGTCACCATCCATGCTGAAGACGCCATCGGTGACGACCAGTTTTTCCTTCGCCTTGCTGTCAGCGAGCTTGTTGGTCAGTGAATCGATACTGACGTGCTCATAGCGTGCGAGACGGGCGCGGGAGAGCAGGCCGGCATCGAGCAGCGAGGCGTGGTTGAGTCGGTCCTCGAATACCGCGTCGCCCGTCCCCACCAGTGCCGCCACCGCACCGAGGTTGGCCATGTAGCCGGTAGAGAAGAGCAGGACGCGGGGGCGCTGGACGAAGGCGGCCAACTCCTCCTCCAGTGCGTGGTGGGCGCTGGAGTGGCCGTTCACCAGGTGGGCGGCGCCGCTGCCGACCCCGTACGTGTCTGCCCCCTTTTTAAAGGCGGCGACGATCTCGGGGTGGTTGGCGAGGCCGAGGTAGTCGTTGCTGCAGAAGCTGAGGACCTTTTTCCCGTCGACGAGCTGCTCCGGCCCCTGCGGGCCGTCGATGGTGCGACGGCGCCGATAGAGGTGGAGCGCCTCGCGCTCGGCCAGCTTCTGCTTCAGGTCGATCATCCGGGGGAGGTGTTGTCAGGCGGCGGGGGTGATACCGAGCCGGTCAAACAACTCTTTGTCGTGGTTGACGGTAGCGTTGTTGGTGGTGAGCAGTCGGTCACCGTAGAACAGCGAGTTGGCCCCGGCGAGGAAGCAGAGCGCCTGCGCCTCGTCGCTCATCTCCTCACGCCCGGCGGAGAGACGCACGTAGGAGAGGGGCATCAGCAGGCGGGCGATGGCGATGGTGCGGATGAACTCGAAGATGTCGAGGCCGCCGGCCTCGGGGCTGTCGCCAATCGGGGTGCCCGGCACCTTCACCAGCAGGTTGATCGGCACGCTCTGCGGATGTTCCGGCAGGTTGGCCAGCTCGATGAGGAGCCCGGCGCGGTCCGCGCGCGACTCACCCATACCGAGGATGCCGCCGGCACAGACGTTGATCCCCGCGGCGCGAACGTTGGCCAGGGTGTCGAGGCGCTCGTCGTAGCTGCGGGTGGTGACCACCTCCTTGTAGTACTCGCGCGAGGTGTCGAGGTTGTGGTTGTAGTAGTCGAGCCCCGCCTCCTTGAGACGGGTCACCTGATTGGCGGTGAGCATGCCGAGGGTGACGCAGGTCTCCAGCCCCAGCCCCTTCACCTGGGTGATCATCTCGATCACCTCGTCGAGCTGCTCGTCGCGAGGCGAGCGCCAGGCGGCCCCCATGCAGAAGCGGGTGGCACCACCCTCTTTGGCCTTTTTTGCCTCGGCCACCACGATGTCTATCTCCATCAGCGCGTCGCGCTCCAGCTTCACCTTCTTCTCGTGGTGGGCGCTCTGCGAGCAGTAACCGCAGTTCTCCGAGCAGCCGCCGGTCTTGATGTTGAGCAGGCTGGAGGCCTGGATCACGTTGGGGTCGAAATGGGCGCGGTGCACCTGCTGGGCGCGGAAGATGAGGTCCATGAAGGGGAGCTCGAACAGCGCCTCCACCTCCTGCTGCGACCAGTCGTGGCGAAGTGGGCTATCATTGGCGGTGGTGGTCGCGGCGTTATTCTGTCTCATTGGATGTTCCTGTATCGCTGCTGAAGGGCCGTGCCCCGTAAAGTGGGGCGAGTATTCCTGCTCAGGGAGGGGCTGTCAAATGAAGCTGCACCGCACAGTTGACAACTGTACAAAATTTATCCAAACGCTGCTCTATCCTCGCCGCTGCCTGCTCTGTGGTGCGCCGGGCGATGACGGCATGGATCTCTGTCGGGCCTGCCGTGGCGAGCTGCCCCACAACCCCGTTGCCTGCCGTCTCTGCGGTCTACCACTAACGGCCTATAGTGACGGCATCTGCGGTGAGTGCCAGCAACACCCGCCACCACTGGATGGTGCCATCATCCCCTTTCGCTACGCACCCCCGCTCGATCACCTGCTGCTGGGACTCAAGTTCGGCCAGCAGCTACCCAGTGGCCTGCTACTCGGCAGACTGATGGCCGATGCGATCGGCGAGCGTAGCGGGCCGCTGCCCGATGCGATCCTGCCTGTGCCGCTGCACACCTCGCGATTACGCGAGCGTGGCTACAATCAGGCGCTGGAACTGGCCCTGCCGATCGCCGACAGATTAGGCATTGAGTTGCTGAACCGTCAGGTAGTACGGGTAAAGGCGACCACCGCCCAGTCGAGTCTGGAGAAGGGGGCACGCAGGAAGAACATCAAGGGGGCCTTTGCGGTGAGGGGGAAGTTACCAGACCAGATCGCCATTCTTGACGATGTGGTCACTACCGGCTCGACAGTCTATGAACTGGCAAGATCACTGCGCCGAGCCGGGGTAAAGCGGGTGGAGGTGTGGGCCTGCGCCCGTGTACCCTAAAGTGTTTTGTGTGTACCGTCGCAGAAGGGGAGGCTCTTGCTGTGCTTGCAGCCACATAACCCCGCCTTGCGCCCCTCCTCCAGAGTGAACTTCATCGGGGTGAAGTCGGTTCCCTTGTGGCTTCCGTCGCAAAAGGGCTGCCCCTTGCTCAGGCCACAGGTGCAGAACCAGTACTCCCCAGCCTCCAGCTCAACGATACAGGGACTTTTCTGCGCGATGTGCGGCTCTGACATGGTGTATTCTCCTAACCTCTATTAATAACGTAACGAAAACATTTTGCAGTGAACGGCGAGAGCGAAGATAGCACAGGGCTGCACCTTGCCGCAGTCTCTACCCTCCATCTGGGGCCGGTCGACTGGCAGATCAAGCGTGGCGAGTGTGTTTCACTCTCGGGCCCCAGTGGCAGCGGTAAGAGTCTGTTGTTGCGGGCCATCGCCGACCTTGACCCCCATGGTGGCGAGGTAAGGCTAGACGGGGTCGCCTGTGAGACCATGGCGGGTCACCTGTGGCGTCGTCGGGTGGGACTACTGCCGGCGGAGCCCTTCTGGTGGTCCGAGCGGGTGGGAGATCATTTCATCACTGATGTGGCAGAGACTCTGGATATGCTGGGGCTTAACCCCGCAGCACTGGAGTGGAACACCACACGTTGCTCTACAGGTGAGCGTCAGCGTCTGGCACTGGCGCGGCTACTACAAAGTTATCCTGAAGTGATACTGCTTGATGAGCCAACAGCCGCTCTCGACCAACGCAGCGTTGCACAGGTAGAGGCACTGATTGAGGGGTACCGGTTGCGCCACAATGCCGCTGTGGTCTGGGTGAGTCACGATGCGGAACAGTGCAAACGTGTTGCCTCCCGCCACTTCACCCTCTGCGACGGTCAACTGGAGGCGTGCTGCTGATGAACTTTATCTCCCTCACCCCGCTCGACCTTGGCATCGCCTCCACCCTGGTGATCCTACTCTCGCTGCTCAGCTACCGTTTTGCCCTGGGGATTAGCCGCCAGCTAATCTTCGCTGCCCTGCGCACCACGGTACAGTTGCTGCTGATCGGGCTGGTGCTCAAGCTACTGTTTGCCAATGTGCATCTTGGCTGGGTGGTGCTGATATCGATGATCATGCTACTGGCCGCAGGGCGTATTGTGATGGAGCGTCAGGAGCGCAGATTCATCGGCTGGTGGGGTTATGGGGTAGGCACCCTGTCGATGTTTCTCTCCTCCTTCGCGGTCACCCTGATCACCCTGATTGTGATCATCCAGCCCGAGCCCTGGTATCAGCCCCAGTTTTCCATCCCACTACTGGGGATGATGCTGGGTAACACCATGAACGGGGTGGCGCTGGGGCTGGAACGACTTACCACTTCAGTCTATCAGCAGCGCCGTATCATCGAGGCGCGCCTGATTCAGGGGCAGACATGGTGCGAGGCGATAGAGGCGATCCGTCGCGATGCGATGCGGGTCGGTATGGTGCCGATGCTTAATGCGATGGCCGCCGCAGGCGTAGTAAGCCTGCCGGGGATGATGACCGGACAGATCCTCGCCGGTGCCGAGCCGATGGAGGCGGTCAAATATCAGATACTGATCATGTTCCTCATCGCCTCCGGAACCGGATTTGGTACTATGGGGGCAGTTCACGTAGCGGCGCGGCGTCTGTTTGACGAACGGGAGCGCCTGCGTCTGGACAGAATCACCTAAATTCACCTTCTCGGGAAGCGTAATGGAGAGCAAAGAGAAATCACAACAGGGGATCGCGCGTTACCTTATCGTGTTGCCGCTGATCACCCTGGTGATGTTCTGGGCCTGGGATCGATATGAACAGTATGGCCGTGATCTCTACCGTAAGCAGGTTCGAGACAACACCTTCTATCAGCTAGTTGAGGTGATGGAGCGGCTGGAGTCCTCCCTCGCCCGTCGCCTCTTCATCCCCCTCAGTATCGAAAGCTATGTCTATTCACGCGGCACAATCACCCAGCAGGAGTTTCAGCCGCTGGCAGAGAGCCTTTACCGTTATGCCGGTTCAGGTATCAGAAATCTGGCATTAACCCGGGGTACCCGTATCGAATACCTCTATCCACTGGAGGGCAATGAGGAGATCCTTGGGGTAGACCTGGCGACCATTCCCGGGCAGGGTGAGACGGTACTCCGTACCCTCGCGGGAAGGGAGATGGTGATTGCCGGTCCCCACGATCTGCTACAGGGCGGTAAAGGGGTCATCGCCCGAAAACCGATCCACCTCAGTGACCGTGACGGTGGTGAGTTGTGGGGAATGGTGTCGATGGTGATTGACTGGCAGACGCTGCTGGATGAGTCTGGCATCGCCGACTCAAAGACACTCTCTATTACCCTGCGTGATGTCGAACCAAATGGTACGGCAGGTCGATTTATTCTGGGGGATATTGCTGCCTATACCGATGCGGTGACCCTGCCGGTCACCCTCCCCGGTGGGCAATGGGTGCTCTCAGCCATGCCTAAAGGCGGCTGGCCAGAACTGTCAGAGAAGATGGCAGGCGAACGCACACTTTTCTTTCTCTTCTATCTTCTGGTGATCGGTGTTGCCACCTTTGCGATGCGCTACCCGGTACTGCTGGAGCGGCGCGTCCACTACGCAACCGATCAACTCAAGGCAAACCAGGCGCTACTGGAGTTGCGCGTGGCAGAGCGTACCGCCGCCCTGCAGGAGAGTGAGACGCAGCTGCGCCGTCTGTTCGATACCCTCCCCTTCTCCATCATTGTGACGGCGGTGATAGATGGTCAGATTCTCTACGCCAATGAGAGCGCAAAGCTGCTCTTCGAAGAGGGGGGTGACTGGAGCAGTAAACGATCGACTGATTACTACGTTAACCTGGATGACCGTTCACGCCTTATCGCCACCATGCTTAATGATGGTGTGGTGACAAACTTTGAGATTGAGCTCAATACCGGCAGGGGGAGGCACTTCTGGTGTCTGCTCTCCGCCATACTGACTGAATATAATGGCCACCAGGCGATACTGGCATCCCATACCGACATTAGTGAACGGCACGCCATTGAGCAGGCGCACATCGCCAGTGAAAAGAACCTGCGAACCATTTTTGATTCGGTACCTACGCCTATGGCCATCACCCGCCTGGGTGATGGCAAACTGATGCGCATCAACCGTGCTGGAATGATGCTCTCTGGCCTGGCCGATGTAGATCTGAAAGAGTTTCGTGCCGAGGACTTCTACTGCAATCCAGAAGACCGTGATCGAGTAATACGCCTGCTGGAACGGGATGGCAGCATTAATGATTTTGAGGTCTGTATGCGTAGCCTTGGCGGGGAGCACCATACCTTCCTGATGTCCGCCGCCTTTATCGACTACGATAACGAGCCCTGCCTGTTGAGCAGCTACGCTGAGATCACTGAGCGTAAGAAGATTGAGCTGGCACTACAGGAGGCCAACCGCGATGCGGCGATCGCGATAAAGGCAAAGAATGAGTTTCTCGCCACCATGAGTCACGAGATCCGCACCCCGCTCAATGGTGCACTCTCAATGGTCAAGCTGCTGGGGCAGACCGACCTCGACGCACAACAGAGTGAGTACCTCAGGGCGATCAATTTCTCCGGAGAGTCGTTGTTACAGATCCTCAGTGATGTGCTGGACCTCTCCAGGCTGGAGGCGGACAAACTGGAGCTGGAACAGGCCAATTTCAATCTACCGAAACTGATTGATGACATGGTTACGCTAATGCAGATGCAGCATGGTCATAGTGAGGTCTCGGTCACGGCGACACTCGATCTGCGAATCCCCACCTGGCTGCGGGGTGATGCCACCCGTCTGCGCCAGATCCTCTTCAACCTGATGGGCAACGCACTCAAATTTACCGAGCGTGGCGAGGTGAAGTTACAGGCCACCTTTGAGTATGAGCGCAACAATACACTCTGCATCGAATTCTCGGTGATCGACACCGGGATCGGCATTGATGAGGGGGCGCAGTCGCGCCTGTTCGGTGACTTTACCCAGGCCGACTCCAGCGTGACGCGTCGATTTGGAGGGTCTGGTCTGGGGCTGGCGATATGTAAGCGCATGGTTGAGCTGATGGGGGGCAAGATTGGCGTTGAGAGTGAGCTGGGCAGCGGGAGTCGCTTCTGGTTCACCGTTGAGATGCAGCGAGGTAGCCAACCCGAGGGTGAGGATGCACGGGGACGGGTGCAGTTTGATAACCCCTCACTTCGATTACTCCTGGTTGAGGACGATGCGATCAACCGCCTGGCGGGAAGCACTTTGCTGCGCCAGCAGGGGTATGAGGTGACCGTGGCAGAGAATGGCTATGAGGCGCTGGATCGGTTTCGTGACGGCATCTTTGATGCGGTGCTGATGGATGTGCGGATGCCCGGCATGGACGGGCTGGAGACCACCCGTCGTCTGCGTGAGATAGAACCCTATGGTGCCGATATTCCGGTGATCGCCCTTACCGCCGATGTGACGCAGGAGAATCTGGAGCGCTGTCGGGTGGCGGGGATGCAGAAGGTACTGACCAAACCGATCGATATGGAGCGGTTGGGAGAGGTGCTGGCAGGGCTCGCCCCGCCAGCCACGGCGGAGTAGTTAGACCCCTTCGAGTGCCCTGGCCACATAAGGTGGCAGCGAGAGTCCCCCCTGGTGGGTACCGGGTGTATAGAACAGGGTTTCGAACGGGCGGTTGGTCGCATCGACCTCACGAAATGCCGGGATCGGCGCCTTCGCGGCCATGGTGCAGCTCCACCACCCCGAGGGGTAGACCGGCTGCGGGAAGTGGAGGGTCTGGCGATGGGCAAAGCCCGCCTTGCCCATGAAGCGGCGCATCTCGGCCAGCAGCTCCAGGTGGTAGAGGGGAGATTCGCTCTGTTGCACCAGGATGCCGTTTTCGCCGAGGGCGGCGAGGCAGTCACGGTAGAAGGCCTCGCCGAACAGCCCCTCGGCGGGGCCGACCGGGTCGGTAGAGTCGACGATGATCACATCATAGCTGCCGGGGGCCGCCTCCTTCACCCACTTCAGCCCGTCGTCAAAGTGCAGCTCGGCGCGCGGGTCGTCGTTCGACTCGCACAGCTCCGGGAAGTGGAGCAGTGCGGCTTTTGTAACCACCTCATCGATATCGACCTGGATCGCCCTCTCCACCCCCGGGTGGCGCAGCACTTCGCGCAGGGTGCCGCAATCGCCGCCGCCGATGATCAGTACCCGCTTGGGATTGGGGTGGGTGAAGAGTACCGGGTGGGACATCATCTCGTGGTAGAGGAAGTTGTCGCGGGTGGTGAGCATCACCAGCCCGTCGATAGTCATCAGGTTGCCGAACTTCTCGGTGGCGAAGACCTCCACCTTCTGGAACGGGCTCTGCTCCTCGAACAGCTTCTCGGTGATGGTGAGGGAGAAGGCAGAGCCGTGCTCGATGGCGGGCTCGCTGTACCACTTCTTGTCGCTGGGCAGCATGGCAGTCACTCGTCTGGTCGCGTAAAACGCGCAAGATACCCCCCGGCCCGGCGGTGCGCAACCGCGCATTCACACGACGCGGGTTATGGCGGATAATCCCTGCACGATTGAGGCGGATGGTGACTATGACAGAGTGGAATATCCAGCAGGCACAGCACTGCTACAGCACTGCCCACTGGGGCGGCGGCTACTTCGGCATTAACGGGGCGGGGCACGCCTGCATCCATCCGCTGCGCGACCCGGCCCATGCCATCGACTTTGTCACCCTCGCCGCCAAGCTGCAGGCCGAGGGGCTCTCTCTGCCGGTGCTACTGCGCTTCAACAACATCCTGCACGACAGGGTCGATACCCTCACCGGTGCCTTCGACCGTGCCATGAGCGATGAGGGTTACCGGGGGCGCTACACCGCGGTCTACCCGATCAAGGTCAACCAGCAGCGCAGCGTGGTGGAGGAGATCGTCCACCACGGCGGCGAGCGGGTGGGGCTCGAGGCGGGGAGCAAGCCGGAGCTGATGGCGGTGCTGGCGATGGTGCCGCGTGGCGGCACTATCGTCTGCAACGGCTACAAGGACCGCGAGTACATCCGCCTCGCCCTCATCGGCCGGGCGATGGGCCATCAGGTCTATATCGTGGTGGAGAAGCCCAACGAGCTGCAGCTGGTGCAGGAGGAGAGCGCTGCCCTCGGTATCGAGCCGCTGCTCGGGGTGCGCCTGCGCCTCGCCTCCATCGGTGCGGGCAACTGGCAGAATACCGGGGGGGAGAAGTCGAAGTTCGGCCTCTCCGCCGGACAGGTGCTGCAGGCGGTCGAAACGCTGCGCGCCGCCGGGCAACTGGGGCACCTGAAACTTATGCACGTCCACCTCGGCTCACAGCTGGCCAACATCCGCGACATCCAGCGCGGGGTGCGCGAGGTGGGGCGCTTCTACAGTGAGCTGCGCGCCCTGGGGGTCGATATCTCGGTGGTCGACCTCGGCGGCGGCCTCGGCATCGACTATGAGGGGAGTCGCTCGCGCAGCGCCTGCTCGATGAACTACTCGGTGGAGGAGTACGCCAACAACATCGTCCACACCCTCTACGAGGTGTGCAGCGAGCACGGCCTGCCCCACCCCGACATCGTCACCGAATCGGGGCGGGCACTGACTGCCCACCACGCGGTGCTGATGACCAACGTGGTCGATGTGGAGCGGGTCCCCGACGGTGACGGGGTGGAGCCCCCCGCCGAGGAGGATCATCCTATCCTCCACGATATGTGGTACGGCCTGGAGCACGGCGCGGGGCGTCCGGTGCTGGAGCTCTACCACGACACCGTGCACTGGCAGGGGGAGGCGCAGTCGATGTTCCTCCACGGGGTACTCAATCTCAAACAGCGTGCCCTCGCCGAGCACTACTTCTTTGCCCTCTGCCGCGTCCTGGAGCGGCGTCTGCAGCCGGGGGCGCGGGCCCACCGTGAGGCCCTCGACGAGCTGCACCAGAAGCTCGCCGACAAGCTGTTCGTCAACTTCTCGCTGTTCCAGTCGCTGCCAGACATCTGGGGCATCGAGCAGGTCTTCCCGATTATGCCGCTGCAGCGCCTCGACGAGCCCCCTACACGCCATGCGGTGCTGGAGGACCTCACCTGCGACTCCGACGGCCGGGTTGACCACTACGTGGACAGCGAGGGGGTGGAGGGGAGCCTTAGGGTGCACGACCTTCGGCCCGGCGAGCCCTACCTCGTCGGTTTCTTTCTGGTCGGGGCCTATCAGGAGATCCTCGGCGATATGCACAACCTCTTCGGCGACACCGACTCGGTCAACGTGGTGCTGGATGGGGCGGGGGGCTACCGCCTGGAGAACCCGGAGCGTGGTGATACCGTCGATGACCTGTTGCGCTATGTTCACTTTGATCCACCCATGTTGATGGAACACTACCGGGAGAAGCTCGCCGCCTGCGGGTTGAGTGAAGAGCGGCACCGTCACTATCTGGAGGAGCTACAGGCGGGTATTGAGGGCTACACCTACTTCGAGGAGTAAAGAGATCGGCCCCAGCGGCCGATAATCCCGGTGTAACGTGCCGTAACCACACCCAGGGGGATCAGATGGCCGCAGAGGTTGAACAGTTTTCTGCCCAGGACGCCTTTCACTACACC
>Ga0224501_10000746_pt1 | contig 25178 bp, 17 predicted proteins | sample SF_Oct11_sed_USG_4_FD_169105 | JGI IMG/M metagenome (GOLD analysis project Ga0224501, IMG submission 169105) | Sediment microbial communities from San Francisco Bay, California, United States - SF_Oct11_sed_USGS_8_1 | ecosystem: Environmental > Aquatic > Marine > Sediment | place: USA... | reverse complement strand
TTCGCAAGAAAGTAAAGACTTCGTCTTTTCCACCTTCCGCAAGTAATCCGGTGCGGAGGCCCTCCCCGGCCTCCGCGTATTTCTCCCGGTCGCACCCTCTACCGGTTCCTGTCCAGAAAGATACCCTTGCGTAAGTGACTCCCCTCCTTTCAAGGAAGAGCTTTGCATAGGGCCAGGCTTTAGATATTCCTCCCCTTACTAAGGGGAGGATACAGGTGGGGTTGGTTTTGAAGAAATTAATAAGCGATCAGAAAAAGCAAGGAATCAGGCTCCATAACCTCCCCTCTATCCCCTCCTTGGTAAGGAGGGGAGAAATATTTAAAACCATACGTTGCATATGCAAAGATCTCATCCGGGAAGCCTCTTGTCCTACACCCGGCCCAACGGTACACTGCCGGGATGAAAGCAACTAAAACGATTGCTATTATTGGCGGAGGGGCGGCGGGATATTTTTGCGCCATCAATGCCGCGCAGTGGGCCCGGCACAACGGGCTGTCGGTGGATATCCGTATTCTCGAATCCTCGGGACAGGTGCTGAAAAAAGTTAAAATATCCGGCGGCGGTCGCTGTAACGTCACTCATCATTGTTTCGACGTCAAACTGTTCTGCCGGAACTATCCCCGAGGATCGCGCGAACTGCTCTCCCCGATGCTGAAGTTTCAGGCGAAGGACACGGTGGAGTGGTTCCGAAAGGCCGGGGTCCGGCTGGTGGCGGAAGCGGATGGCCGCATGTTCCCGGATACCAACAGTTCCCAAACCATTGTCGACTGCTTTCTGACTCTGGCCAAACAACACAACATTCAACTGATGCCGAACAGCCGGGTCCAGGCCATCGAACCCCTGGCCCCGTACCAGCTGAAACTTCATATAAACAACCAGGCATCATTCACCGCCGACGCGGTTCTTGTGGCGACCGGCAGTGCGCCCGGCGGTTACCACCTTGCGGAATCCGTGGGTCACACGATAACCGAGCGGGCGCCGTCTTTATTCAGCTTCAAAATAAAGGACCCTCTGATATCGGGCTTGCAGGGCCTGAGTTTTTCGGAGGCGGCGCTCAAGCTCACCCTTCCCGGCAAGCAAACTTTCAAGCAAACGGGGCCTGTGCTCATCACCCATTGGGGATTGAGCGGGCCGGCGGTGTTAAAGCTCTCCGCCTGGGCGGCGCGGGAAATGAAACGGGCGGGTTACCGCGGAACGTTGACGGTCAACTGGATGGGAGCCGAAACATCCGGTGAGGTCGAAAACCGTTTGAAGCGCATGAAGGAAGAGCATCGAAAAAGTTATCTCAAAAATGTTTATCCCGACGACCTGCCGAAACGGTTCTGGCTGAACCTGCTGGATCAGCATTCCATCGATCCGGAGAAGCAGTGGTCCAGAATTTCCAACCGGGAACTCGCCGGGATCGGCCGCGCGCTGACGGCTTCGCCGCTCGCTGTCTCGGGGCAGAGCCGTTTTAAAGACGAATTTGTCGAATGCGGCGGGGTGGCGCTTTCCGAAATCGATTTCCAAACCATGGAAAGCAAAGTGTGCCCCGGCCTGCATTTCGCCGGGGAGATTCTGGATGTGGACGGCATCACCGGCGGCTTCAATTTTCAAAATGCCTGGACCACCGGCTGGGTCGCCGCCCGGCACATGGTGGGCTGATCACCCCCTCTTCGCATTCCTCTAAAAATATAAGGTTTTTCAATCGTTTGGTCATGGAATTCCATCTAAATTGCGATATAATTCTTAGAGCACCCCGCTCACAACCCTGAACAGCGCGTAACACTATGAAATATATAGTACTTATGGCGAACGGACTGACCGATCAGCCGATCGCCGAAAAAGACAATCAGACGCCCCTGCAATTGGCCGACACGCCCAACCTGGACCGGTTGACGGCGATGGGCCGGTGCGGCTCGGTGCGGACGATCCCGGAGGACCTGCCGGCGGGCAACGAGATTTCTTATCTCTCCCTGCTGGGCTGCGATCCGGCGCGTTACAATCTGGGTGCGGCGCCGTATGAAGCCAAGGCTCTTGGGCTGGCGCTGACAGATGACGATACGCCGTTGTGCTGTGATTTCATCATCCTGCAGTCCAGCCACAACGACATGATCCTGAAGGATTTCACCGCAGGGCAATTGTCGGCGGATAACGCCCAACTTCTGCTGGGCGCGTTACAGGAACAGATACCGGACGCCGTGACGTTTCATCATGGCGCGGGACACCACAACCTGATGGTGATGAAGAACGCCGCCCTGCCGGACCGCCTGCATCCGCCGCACGAGCTGGTCGGCGAGGGCATCCGGCAACACATGCCGGAAGGTCAGGCCTGCAAGGAACTGGTCTACCTGATGAACCAGGCGCAGATCATCCTGCACAATCATCCGTTCAACCAGGCGCGCGCGAAGAACGGCGACGACGTGGTCAACAGCGTGTGGTTCTGGGGCAACGGCAACGGCAAGCGCGATCTGCCTCCGGCATTCTCCGAACGTTATGGGAAAGAAGCGTCGGTCGTCACCGCATCGCTGATGCTGAAAGGCATGGCGCAGTCTGCCGGAATGAGTACGCCGGAAGTCCAGGGCGCGACCGGTTTTCCCGACACCAATTACGCGGCCAAGGTGTCGGCGGCCTTGAACGAACTGGAAAGCAGGGACGTGGTTTTTCTGCACGTGGCCGCCGCCGAGACGCCGTCTTTGCTGGGCAACATCGACGACAAAATGCTCACGCTGGAGGATATCGACAGTGAAGTGGTCGGGCCATTACTGGACGCGGTGGAGAAGGACAACGACCTCGCCCTTTTGCTGGTGGAAAACCACATGAGCTCGGTGAACCTGATGCGGTACACGAAGGACCCGGTGCCTTTCGTCGTGTATCCCTCAACTCAGGGCGCCGATGCGGTGGAGAGGTTCAACGAAGAGGTGGTTAAGAGCGGAGCGGAACATTTCAAATCCGGCTCCGAATTGATCGAAGCATTTTTGCAGGGAAGATTATGAGCAGTAATTTAATCGTACAGAAATTCGGCGGAACGTCCGTCGGCACGCTGGAAAAAATCCAGAACGTGGCCAGGCGCGTCAAAAAGAGCCGAGATGCGGGCAAGGACGTGCTGGTGGTGGTCTCCGCCATGGCGGGCGAAACCGACAAACTGCTGGCCATGGCGCGCGAGTTGTCCGAACGGCCGGAGCGGCGGGAGATCGATCTTCTGCTCTCCTCCGGCGAGCGCATCTCCAGCGCCCTGTTGTCCATCGCCCTGCAAAGCTTGGGTTGTCCGGCGGTGGCGCTGACCGGGCGGCAGATGGGGCTGGTCACCGACAACATCCACACCCGCGCGCGGATCAAGTCCATCAACGCCGACCGCGCGCTCGATATTCTCAAGAGAAATCATGTCGTGGTGTGCGCCGGGTTCCAGGGCATCAATGAAAATGGAGATGTCACAACTTTAGGCCGGGGCGGGTCGGATACCTCCGCCGTTGCTTTGGCGGTGGCGTTGAAGGCCGACCGGTGCGAAATTTATACCGATGTCAGAGGTGTTTATACCGCCGATCCGCGCATCGTGCCGAACGCCCGCAAACTGAATATGGTATCCTTTGAAGAGATGCTGGAAATGGCCAGCCTGGGCGCCAAGGTCTTGCAGATACGGTGTGTCGAGTTTGCCAATAATTTTAATATGCCGCTTGTGGTCCGCTCCACCTTCGACGAGGAGGACGAGGGGACCCTGGTGTGCCAGGAGAATCCCGATATGGAACAGCCGGTCGTATCCGGAGTCATGTCCGACAAGGATCAATCGAAAATCACCATCAAGGGCGTTCCCGATCAGCCGGGCATCGCCGCAAAAATATTCAACGCGCTGGCGGAGGCTTCCATTTCCGTGGACATGATCATCCAGAACGTGAGCGCCGAGGGCCATACCGACATTTCGTTTACCCTGCCGACGACGAACCTGCAGGAGGCGATGCCGATCATGCAGGACAAGGGCAAGGAAGTGCATGCCGAAAGTGTTTCCTCCGATTCCGACATTTCCAAAATTTCCGTGGTCGGCGCGGGGATGCGCAGTCATGCGGGCGTGGCGGCGCGGATTTTCAGCGCGCTGTCCAATGCCGGCATCAACATGATGATGATCAGCACCTCGGAAATCCGGGTGTCGTGTATCATCGATAAGAAAGGCACCGAGCAGGCCGTGCGCGCTTTGCACGATGAGTTCAAACTGGACCAGGAACCGCAGCGGGTCTCCGAAACCCCCACCGGCGCCTAGCCGACAGTATTCAGGGTCACGCATTTTAAATTATGAAAACGATCAAAATATACGACACCACCTTACGCGACGGTTCGCAGGCGGAAGAAATCGCTTTCACCGTGGAGGACAAACTGCGCATCGCCCACAAGCTGGACAAGTGCGGTATCCACTACATCGAAGGCGGATGGCCGGGATCGAACCCGAAGGACGTGGATTTTTTCGAGAAGATCAAAAAGGAAACCTTTCAGCAGGCCAAGCTGGCGGCTTTCGGCAGTACCCGTTCGCCCAGGCACACGGCGGAAACCGATCCCAACCTGAAGCGTTTGCTGGAGGCGGAAACGGAAGTGGTCACGATCTTCGGTAAAAGCTGGGATATGCATGTCAAAGAAGCCCTGTCCACCAGTCTCGATGAAAACCTGCACATGGTGTCCGACAGCCTGGCCTTCCTGAAAAAGCATGTGAAGGAAGTGATGTTCGACGCCGAACATTTTTTCGACGGCTACAAGAAGAATCCGGAGTACGCCCTCAAGGTGTTGAAAGAAGCCGAATCGGCGGGAGCCGACTGGCTGGTGCTGTGCGACACCAATGGCGGCACCATGCCGTGGGAGATCAAATCCATTTTCGAAGAAGTGCGCAAAGTCTGCAAGGCCCCGCTCGGCATTCACACCCACAACGATTCCGAACTGGGGGTCGCCAACGCGCTAACTGCGGTGGAAGCGGGAGCCGGACAGGTGCAGGGCACCATCAACGGTTACGGCGAACGGTGCGGCAACTGCAACCTGGTGTCCGTCATCCCCAATCTGAAACTGAAAATGGGCATGGACTGCCTGACCAATGATCAAATGAAGGGTCTCAAGGAATTGTCCGCGTATGTGGACGAGCTGGCCAACAAGGCGCACTGGAACCATCAGCCCTTTGTCGGAAAGAGTGCGTTCGCGCACAAGGGCGGCATCCACGTCAGCGCCATGCAGAAAAACCGTGAGACGTATGAGCACATCGACCCCGCGTTAGTGGGCAACCAGACGCGCATCCTGGTGTCCGACCTGTCGGGCAAAAGCAATATCCTCGAGAAGGCGAAAGAGTTCGGACTGGATTTGGACTCGAAGGACCCCAAAATCCAGGAGTTGCTTACCCAGCTGAAACAATCGGAAAGTCTTGGGTACCAGTACGAGGGCGCCGAGGCGTCGTTTGAACTCCTGATGCGCGACGCACTGGGCCAGCGGGAACAGCATTTTGAGTTTATCGGGTTCCGCGTGATCGTCGAGAAACGGCAGGAAGACGAAGCGCCGCTGGCGGAAGCCTCGGTGAAGATCCGCGTCAACGGCGTGCAGGAAGTGACCGCCGCCGAGGGGCACGGCCCGGTGAACGCCCTCGACAAGGCCATCCGCAAGGCCCTCACCAAGTTCTACCCGGAACTGGAAGAAGTGAGCCTGTTCGACTACAAAGTGCGCATCCTGGACGAGAAAAGCGGCACCACAGCGAAAATCCGCGTGCTGGTGGAATCCGGCGATCACCACTCCAAATGGGGAACCGTAGGCGTTTCCGAGGACATCATCGAAGCCAGCTGGCAGGCGCTGATCGACAGCATCCTGTACAAGCTGAGCGCCCTTCCCAAAGGCAAAACCCTCCTGACCTGACGGGCGCCCGTACGGCCTGATATCACTTATAACGGTTTGTTAAATGCAAACCATGTCATATCTTTTTTTAAGTTCCACGTTTTATAATATTCCGCACGGCCCGATATCACTTACAAATGGTTTGTTAAATGCAAACCATGTCATTTCTTTTTTCTTAAATTCCACGCTTTAAAATATTCCGCTTAATTTCTCCGAATTGAAATTTTACCCCGCTCCGATTTTCGGTTGGGGATATTTTTTACCGCCTGTTTCCGCATACTATATTTTTCTTATCACTGCCCCATATTAAATAGAAAGTTTAAAATAGAATTTCCTATTTATTTTCCTGCGCCAGAACAAAAACCATTCTCCCAGTACGGATTATGTACCGAATCTAATAATATTTGGTTAACCAAAAAATTTGATTAGCCGTAATTCACTAGTTATTAAGTAATTTGCGCCACTCAGAGAAATTTTTCATTCTGGTATCAGTATTGCAGTGGTTTCATAAGTGAAAAAAGCTGAGGCTAAATCAAATATAGGTGTATTCGCCGCGCCACAATCTTTACATTTAATTATATTGTAATTCTAGCAACCAACGCGGTCCGGCGACTCGTCTTTAATGACTTTAAAAATGTCGCCCAGTTTTTAATTTAAATAACTCCTTAGCTGATCATTTTCTTTACAAACTGATATACAGAGGGAAAATCATGAATCAAGTCATCACAAAAAATAGTTCCGTGAGAAGTTTCAATTGGGCCAGTCCCTTCAAAAATTCCAAGAGTGAAGAAATCCAGAGAAATCTCAATGCTGTAGAGCGGGTTTACGCGTTTATCGAATTCGATCCTCAGGGAAATATCATCAAGGCCAATCAGAATTTCCTTACTACCATGGGATATCAACTTCAAGAAGTTCAGGGACAACACCATCGGATGTTCTGCGAAGCATCCTACACCAATACTCAGGAATACCGGGATTTCTGGAGCAACCTGGCTAATGGTACCGAAACCACCATGAATTTTAAGAGAATTAAGAAAAACGGCGACCCCATTTGGCTGAATGCTTCCTATATTCCGGTCCGAAATAATAGGGGCCAGGTATACAAGGTGATAAAAATCGCCCACGATGGAACCCAGGAAAAATTAAGAACCATGGACTTTGAAGGACAGATCGACGCCATCGGTAAATCGCAGGCGGTGATCGAGTTCAACATGGATGGCACCATCGTCAACGCCAATGCCAACTTCCTGAATACCTTGGGGTACTCCCTTGAGGAAATCAAGGGTAAGCACCATCATATCTTCTGTGAACCGGAATATGCCAACAGCGAAGCTTATAAAGCCTTCTGGCAGAGGTTGAACAACGGCCAGTACGATATGGGGGAATACAAGCGTATCGGCAAAAACGGCAAGGAAGTATGGATTCAGGCGTCTTACAACCCGATTCTGGATCTCAATGGAAAACCCTTCAAGGTCGTTAAATACGCCACCGACATGACCAATCAGCGTTTGAAAGTAATTGAGTTGATGGAAGCGGTTACCGCCGTGGTAAATGGGGATTTAACCGTACAAGTCCACGTTTCAGGTGAAGACGATATTGGACGGATTGGAACAGGCCTGGCCAAACTGGTGGAAAGCATGCGGAAAAATATTTCCGATATCGGGGAAAGTGTTGAAAGCCTGAAAGCATCGTCGACCCAGATGACCGCCACCAGCCAGCAAATGGCCAGCAATGCCGAGGAAACTTCCGCGCAAGCCGATTCCGTTTCCTCTGCGGCCGAACAGATTTCCGCCAACATCGGTTCTGTAGCTACGGGAGCCGAGGAACTGGAGGCCAGCATCCGTGAAATTTCCAAAAATTCGCAGGAAGCCGCCAAGGTTACTTCGGAAGCGGTTACCATGGCCGAATCGACCAACAAAACCATCACCAAGCTGGGCGAAAGCAGTTTAGAAATCGGCCAGGTAATTAAAGTCATCACTTCCATTGCGGAGCAAACCAACCTGCTGGCCTTAAACGCGACGATTGAAGCGGCGCGGGCCGGAGAAGCAGGCAAGGGATTCGCCGTGGTTGCGAATGAAGTCAAAGAACTGGCGAACCAAACCGCCCAGGCGACAGAAGATATCAGCAAAAAAATTCAGGATATCCAGACCACTACCGGCGGGGCGGTGGAGGACATCAGTCGCATTACCGCCGTCATCAATCAGATTAATGATATTTCGAATTCCATTGCCAGTTCCGTGGAGGAGCAGACGGCAACAACCGCCGAGATGTCTCGCAGTGTATCCGAGGCCTCCAGTGGCACGGATAACATTACGGCAAATATTACCGGCGTCGCTGAAGCCACAAAGAACACCGCCCAGGGCGCCTCGGAAGCACAGAAAGCATCCATGGAACTGAACACTATGGCCGATAAACTGCAAAGCATTGTCAGCCAGTTTAAGTTCTAATCAAACCCTGTGGGGGAACTTTCGGGAACCCCTGATTTTGTGATGACTGGGTATTACAGCCGGAAGGGCAACCTTCCGGCTGTAAATATGAGGCCAGCGGCGTCTTCAATAATATATGCTGTCAGCACTTATTGCCAACATCCTTTACAGGCTGAGCGCTCCTCCAAAAGACCAAACTCTCCTGACTTGCCGAACCGCCTTGAGTCACTTTAACCATGCCTGGTTGTAATAACGATTGTATTGTCTGCTTTATATGCATTTAGTTAAAATTTATAAAACCCGTAAACCTCACACCTCCCCGGTTAAAATATTTCCGCTACCCGAATTTTCCCCTTGAAGATATATTCATATTTCCGATTTAATAAATTTTTCATCTCCTGGTCCTGTTATTTTTTTAATTAAATTCTAGATCTAAAGTTTCTTTAATTACCAAACCTTTAAAAACTAAGTCCGTTCCCTTAGCACGAAAAGGGCTCTGCGGAGCATATATCGAAAAACCAAATTATTAGCTACTCTCTATTTATTTTTAATTAGGCTTCAGAAACCTGCTGAGTTCACCAATCCCATAAGCGCTGATGTTTCGTTTGCGCCATTCCTGCAAAAACGGATTTAGCTGAAAAATAATGATGCGGCTTTCGCTCTAAATGCTTTACATTGAAATTTAATGTAAATTTAAAATTCCCAAAGAATCTATCCATGATATTTCATGAATATACAGTTTGAACTTTCATTCAATGTGCAATATTCGTTTCAGGGTAAGCAGATATCCACTCGTCACTTTTAAGCATGGCCTATATGCTTGAGAAAGATGATTATGAATTGTCTGGATGTATTGGGGTGCCAACTTGTATTGAAATTTGGAAGCAGAAATTACTCTCTGTCCGGATTCCGTACTTTTTCCAGAGTACTTTACTTTTTCTCAATGCCGATGGTTCCTTTTGCATGTGCTACGAAAGGCTTATTATTACCTTTTCTGTCCAATAACTCGTTAAATTTCAATTTTAAATTAAGGCCAAGCAACAGACCCCTCTAAAACAGGGCCTAAATCTACCTTTTTTTATGAATAAGAGAGCTGAAAAAGGACATTAACCGGCTGAGCCGGTTTTAAGCGACAAGAGATAAATTGCCTTTAAGGAATTTTTGAAGATTGGATGCCGGGTCATTCAAAATAATTCTCTAAGTCAATAATTTGGATTTATTACTGTGAATTACCAATTACAAACAACTCAATTCCAAAGACGGATTCATACCGCACATCCTGCAGGAGGAAATAAATATGAATTTTTTTAACCGGGACATGGCCAAAAATGTCAGTAATGCAAAATCGGTCAACAATACACTGGTCCGTGCCATGCTGGAAAGTGCGCCGATCAATGTTATGTATGCCAATAAGGATTTGGTTCTTCAATACATGAATCCGGCGTCGGTAAAAACCATGGAAACATTGGAGCATCTTCTTCCCTGCAAAGTCAGCGAAATGGTTGGGCAAACCATCGATATCTATCACAAGAATCCCCAGCCGATCCGTCGTCTGTTGTCCGATCCAAAAAATCTTCCGCACCGGGCCAACATTCAGTTAGGAGACCAAGTCCTGGATCTTCTGGTAAGCCCCATGTATGGCAACCAGGGATCTTACCTGGGTCCGATGGTAACCTGGTCAATCGTCACGGATAAGGTTAAGCTGGAATCCGAGATGGCCCAGGCTAAAAATATGGTCGAAAATGCCCCGATCAATATCATGTATGCCAATCGGGATTTGGTTCTTCAATATATGAATCCGGCATCGGTCGAGACCATGCTCAAGCTGGAGCATCTTCTTCCCTGCAAGGTCGGCGAAATGATCGGGCAATCCATTGATATTTACCATAAGAATCCCGTACCGATTCAGCGTCTGTTGTCCGATCCCAAGAACCTTCCCCACCGAGCCAATATTCAATTAGGACCGGAAATATTGGACCTTTTGGTGAGCCCCATGCTTGACAATAAAGGCAATTATATCGGCCCCATGGTCACCTGGGAAATCGTAACGCAAAAACTGGAAATGGAAAAGCGCGATGCTGAGATGACCAAAAATCTGCAGGCCATTCTCACAAAAATCACCACTAATTCAGAAACTCTAGCGGGCGCCGCTGAAGAATTGATGGCTACCAGTCAGCAAATGGCCAACGGTGCGGAGGAGACTTCCTCTCAAGCCAATGTTGTTGCCAGCGCATCCGAACAGATCAGAAAAAATATTCAATCGGTAGCGACGGGCGCAGACGAAATGACTTCCAGTATTAAGGAAATTGCGCAGAACGCCCATGAAGCGGCAAGGGTCACATCAGAAGCGGTAACCCGGGCTGAGATCACCAATAAAACCGTTGCCGAGCTGGGCACCAGCAGTTCTGAAATCGGAGATGTCATTAAGGTGATCACCTCCATTGCGGAACAGACCAACTTGCTGGCTCTGAACGCAACCATCGAAGCGGCCCGCGCCGGAGAAGCCGGAAAGGGATTCGCCGTGGTGGCCAATGAAGTTAAAGAACTGGCCAATCAAACCGCCCAAGCCACAGATAACATCAGTAAAAAAATTCAGGATATTCAGGCTAACACGAAAAATGCGGTGGATGCCATTTCCTCAATCACTGAAGTCATCAGCCAAATCAACGACATCTCAAATACTATCGCCAGCTCAGTAGAGGAACAAACGGCGACCACCAACGAGATGGCGCGTGGTGTGAATGAGGCGGCGATGGGCGCTGAAGAAATCGTTAGGAATATCACGGGTGTAGCCGATGCGGCTGCTGATACTTCTTCCGGAGCTGTTCAGACTCAGAAAGCGGCTTCCGAGCTTGCACAGATGGCATCGGATCTGCAGGGTATCGCCAACCAGGCCAAATTGGATTAATTTCAACATAACACTCAAAGCCTTCCTCTTTTTAAGAGGAAGGCTTTTTTTGGTTCACCAAAAGAATTAAAGCGACGTCCTGAGGAGAATATCGAGGTTGGATTTGTAAAACTTCCGAACGGCTTGCGTGGTCTTTTGGTACTCAGCCTTAAACGCCTGGGCCTGGTCTGCGGAGGTTTCTCCGGAATAACCCAGCAGGCGCGCCAGCACGGCCAATGCCTCATCATCTTTGGGCAGGTGGCTGGAGTATTGATCCGAGATCAGACGCAGGGCGCATTCCACATTTCTTAAAAAATGGTAGTGTTTCGCCAAATCTTCCGCCTGGATATAATCCAGGATCCCCAGATGCGACAGCAGTTGAATATTTTCAAAGGTATTACCGCGCCTTAATTTAGGATTGCGGTGGCCGTGCATCAACTGCAATACCTGAACCGAGAATTCAATGTCCGCCAAACCGCCCTCCCCCAATTTAACGTCGATGCCTTTTTTATTTTCCTGCGCCAGCTCCTTTTCCATACGATCCCGCAAACGTGAAATTTCAATAAGTGAACCGTATTCCAGCTTTGGCCGAAAAGCGAATTGGTGTGCCAGTTGGATGAACTTTTCCCCCACTTCGGAAGATCCGGCAATAAACCGGGCCCGCGTCATGGCCTGCTGTTCCCAGATTTTTCCCCGGGTTTCGAAATAATCCTTATATCCCTGAAGTGAAAGCACCAGCGTGCCACGGCTTCCTTCGGGACGAAGGTCGGTATCGATTTCATAAGATGGAGGCACAGGTGCCATCATTGAATTCAATTGATAGATTTTCTGGGCAAGCGATGCATAGGTGGTTATCAAATCACTGGAACCCATAGTCTCCCTGTCGGTCGACTCATCCTGATAGACAAACACCAGATCCAGATCGGAACTGAAGTTGATTTCATTGCCGCCCAGCTTGCCCAGCCCGATAACGGCAAATTGTTCGGGGAGGGTCTTTAAATGTCCCAGTTCGGCTCGCGCCAGCTCATAAACGGTTTCCAGATAGATGTCCGCCAGGTGCGACAAATCCGCCAGAGTCCCGGGAACATCGGTTTCATTAATCAGGAATCTCAAACCGATTCTCAATTCCTCGCCCTGCTTGAACTGCCGCAGGCAGATATTTTTCTGGGGAACATCCGACAGCCCCGCCATTCGGATTTTAAGTTCCTCCTTCATCATTACCGGAGTTTTGTAGCGATAGAGCGACTCCTGATTGGTAATCACATCAATCAGGTTCGGCTGCTTAATCAGTAAAGTGGATAACAGCCCGCTGGCGCCGAACAGGCGCAATAGAATTTCCAGGAATTTATGATTGTCATGAAACACTGTCAAATAAGTTTCACGGGCATGAGCGGCCTCAATAAACCGGACCAGGTAATCCACTGCGGCATCCGGATCGGGGACTTGTCGGCACAAGTCCAGAAGGGTGGGCAAAACCGCATAAAAGGTTTGAATACTTTTTTCGCTGGCATGAGACATTTCCGGGCCGTCTCGTAGTATTTTCAAAAACTGGAAAGCCCGTTTTGGATTTCTGAAAAAATATTCCTTCAGAGTTTCTTCCGAAAAGCGACCCTCCAGTTCCCGCTGGGTGGCCCAACGCTGGGCTGTGTCGCCAGCCGCTTGCTGGTCTTCGTCTTCGGCAAACAGATTGGCATACATATCTCCGACAAATTGCGTGTGGCGATTAAATTCCTTATTCAACTGATCGACTAATTCCTTGTGAGAATCGCCTCCAAATCCCATTTTCCTGGCCAGGACTGCCAGGTCTTTTTCTTCCTTTGGGAGATGATACGTCTGGAGACCGAAGGAAATTTGAACCCGGTTTTCAAGGTTGCGCAAAAAGATGTAGGCATCCCGGAGTTGTTCATACTCGGTATCTGTTATAAATCCCCGTTTCCACAATTTTTTAATGAGGTACGACGTATTGGGATCCCGCAAACTCTGGTCCCTGCCTCCAAACAGCAGTTGATAGGATTGCACGGTGAACTCCACTTCACGGATACCGCCGAAACCCAATTTGATGTGACCTTTCTCTAATTTTCTCTGTTTTAAGTCGAGGTCGACTTTTTTCTTCAGTGCCTTGACTTCGCGGATGGCGTTGAAATCGAGGCTCCGTCTGTAAACGAACGGTCGAATCATGGTCAGGAATTCTTTACCCAGAGCCTGACTGCCCGCAGAAACCCGCGCCTTAATCAGAGCCTGCCGTTCCCAGGTACGTCCCCAGGATTCGTAATAGGTTTCGCAACTGGTCAGTGAGTTGACCAGCTCCCCGCTTTTTCCCTCTGGCCGCAGGTCCAGGTCGACGCGAAATACATTTCCCTCCGAAGTTATTTCATGCAGTGTTTTTGTGATCAATTGTCCCAATTTGGTATGGAACTCGTGATTGGATAGCGTGGTTTGACTTTCGGTGGTGAGCGTTTCGCCCATACTGGAGGTATAAATGTAGATCAGGTCAATATCGGAACTGTAGTTGAGTTCCCTTCCGCCCAGCTTCCCCATCGATATAATCGCAAATTCCGATTCGTGGCTCTGGCCGTCTTGGGCTGCATACATGGGCGTGCCGTATTTATCTTTAAGAACCTTGATGGAATATTCATACGCCACCTGCAGGCAGACATCCGCGAGGTCCGACAAGGCCTCCACATGTTCGCGCAAATTGACAAGGCCCATCAAGTCCCTCAAACCCAATCGTATGTACTCCCGCTTTTTGAATTTACGCAGGAGTCCCGGAATTCGATCTGTCAATTCATCCGTGCCGGCCAGCTCATAGAAATCCCGGTACAGGACATCCCGTGTTTTTGGTTTGGACAGTGTGTCGCGATGGCTCAGCCAATCGATATAAGCCGGGTTGCTCAAAAGCGCATCGGTCAGCATTTGACTTCCTGAAAACAATACGGTCAACGCCTTAAGCAGGTAGAGAGAATTGGACAACAGGGAATACAAATGATCTTTATCCTGGATTTCCTCTGCCAAACGCTCAAAATTATTGAGGGCAATATCCGCATTGTACGATTGAGACAAATGGCTCAAAAACGATGCAAAGAAGTTCGGATACAATTTTCGAAAATTGGCTTGTTTGCTTAATGCTGAAATAATCCGCCAGGCTTTTTCCGGATGCTCAAAACCATTGTTCCTTAAAGCCGCTTCAACCTCTTGATCCAAATTTTTGTATTCAAAAAGCCAATTATTCAATTTTATCGAAATTTCCATTCGGAACCCTTTGAGGGAAAAGATATATTTTCGCCAATCTAACACAAAAAATCCCCCCTGGATAAATCCAGGGGGGAATTCTGCAGAAATAACTTTTAAATCATCAAACGGAGGCCACTCCTCCTGTTTTTAAATATCGTAGTACAGGTAGAATTCATAGGGATGAGGGCGCAGGCGCATTTTGTCGACTTCATGATCGCGCTTGTATGAGATCCATCGATCCACGACATCCTGCGTGAACACATCACCCTTCAGCAGGAACTGGTGATCCTCTTCCAGACAATCCAACGCTTCATCCAGTGAACCGGGGAGCCGTGGAATATCGGCCAGCTCTTCCGGCCCCAATGCATAAATATCCTTATCCAGCGGTTCGCCCGGATCGATTTTATTTTCAATGCCATCCAGTCCCGCCATCAGCATTGCCGAAAAAGCGAGATAACCGTTGCAGGACGGATCCGGGAAACGGGCCTCCAGGCGTTTTGCCTTCGGGCTGGGGGAATACATGGGAATACGTATTGAGGCACTCCGGTTCCGGCTGGAGTAGGCCAGGTTGACGGGCGCCTCAAATCCGGGCACCAATCGCTTGTATGAGTTCGTTGTCGGCGCAACAATAGCCGCCAGCGCCCGGGCGTGTTTTAAGATACCGCCGATATAGTGCATGCCTATTTCACTGAACCCGGCATAACCGTTTCCTGCAAACAACGGTTTGTCTCCCTTCCATATACTTTGATGCACGTGCATGCCGGAACCGTTATCCCCATAAATGGGTTTTGGCATGAAAGTGGCCGTTTTGTTATGTCTGTAAGCCACGTTTTTAACGATATATTTATACCACATCAAATTGTCTGCGCATTTCACCAGTGATGAGAAACGCATGGCAACTTCACACTGTCCGCCGGAAGCGACTTCATGATGGTGGCACTCCATCTGGATTCCAACTTTTTCCATCAACTGCATCATTTCGGTACGGATGTCATGCAGGCTGTCGCTCGGAGAAACCGGGAAATAACCTTCTTTGTAGCGCGGTTTGTAACCCAGGTTGGGGCCTTCATCACGCCCAGTGTTCCAGTTTCCCTCGCGCGAATCCACATAATACGCCGCATGGTTGATATCTGATTCGTAGCGAACGTCGTCGAAAACGAAAAATTCCGGTTCGGGGCCAAAATACGCCATGTCCCCGATTCCCGTTGACTTGAGATAGGCCTCGGCCTTTATGGCAATATTTCTGGGATCGCGGGAATATTTCTCCTTGGTAATGGGATCCATGATATTGCATATCATGCTCAAAGTCGGCACTTTACAGAAAGGATCCATCACGCCGGTTGTGGCATCTGGAATCACCAGCATGTCGCTGGCGTTGATAGCCTGCCATCCACGGATACTGGATCCGTCGAAACCCAATCCTTCTTCAAACAAGTGTTCAACCATTTCACTAATAGGAACTGTGAAATGCTGCCACGTTCCCAGAAGATCCATGAACTTTAAGTCCACCACCTCGGTGCTGTTCTTTTTTGCAAAATCAATTACCTCTTTAGGTGTCATTAGGCTCACTCCTCGCTTCCCGTAAATTTTTTAAGAAACCCGCAATTAAACTTTATCTATCTAAAAACTATTTTTTTATTTAACTTCCACTTATATCTTTAAATGGCGTCTTCGCCATGCTCGCCTGTTCGTATCCGGATCGTGTCTTCCAGGTGTGTGACGAATATCTTCCCATCCCCAATCCGCCCGGTTTGAGCGCTTTTGATAATTGCGTTAACGACTTCGTCCAGTTGGTTATCGGATACGACTATTTCCAGCTTGATCTTGGGAAGAAAGTCGACCACGTACTCGGCCCCACGATAGAGCTCGGTATGCCCCTTTTGACGGCCAAACCCTTTGACTTCGCTAACCGTAATCCCTTTAATACCGATTTCGTTCAGCTGGTCTTTTACTTCATCCAGCTTGAACGGTTTAATCACGGCTTCCACTTTTTTCATTGGACATCACCTCACGAATTAAATATTTCCTGAATGAGCTTTCCCTGGTTTTCTCCCCCCAAATGTCATAAGAACAAAAAAGGGCGCATCCTATTGAAACATAGGTGGTGAAGCAGAAACCTTAACGTATTTCCGCCGTAAGAACCACAAAATTTTTTGATTAAGGCGATCGTCCTTCCCATGGGTCTCCTTTCTATATCAATTTTCGTGCCGTTTCAAAACCTGAAGCAGCAGATCAAATGATTCTCATATCTATTCGATTTTAAAGGTATTGATGGATTTTATTTTTAAGGGTGGTTTTGGCCGCGCAAATCACTTGAATAAAACTGCACCTTTATTAAACAACGCTGAATTAATGTGATTAAAAATGATGCAATTAGGATTGAGCGCATTCCTGCGTAATTTTATTTAGCAAGCCGGTCAGTTCATCCTGTTTTTGTCTGATGGTTTCTTTATCCGCATCGGGGGGAACTGTCATGGGTGGGGCATAATTCAGTGTCACTTTAGAAAAGGGCAGGGGCAGAATAGAACGGTCCCAGCTGGAAAACTCATGCTTGGGGTGGGCATCGTAGGTCAGGGCGTAGATCGGTGCGCCAGTGATGCGTGCCAATTGCACGGAGCCTTGTTGAGCGAGGTGGTAAGGCCCGCGTGAACCATCGGCGATGATCACCACCTTTGCGTCTTTGTTTAAAAGGTCGATGCATTCGCGGGTTCCGGGAAGGGTTCTTTTGAAAGAAGAACCCCGAACCACTTTGTACCCGAACCATTTCCCGACATTGGCCAGAATGTCTCCATCCTTACTGGGGCTGACCAGCATGTGATACTTATGCAATCCCCGGAAATGATAGAAAATGTAGAACTGACGAGAGTGCCAGAACGTATAGACCGCTCTACCGGGTTTCTCGCGTATTTCCTTCTCCATTTCCGGGTTCAATATTTTTACCCGGATGGTCTTGCACCACAGGTGAATGACGGCCCATAAAATGGGAGGCAGAATATTATTTAGTAAAAATGATTTCATTGTGCGCCTTAAGGCAGTTTCATCGAATCCGCCATACTTCGAGCGATACGGGCAACCACCCCCGGAGCACCGAGAGATTCCCGGACCTTCTGCAATCTATTCCTTACCGCTCGCATGTGCTCCGGATCCTGTAAAACCTTCAGAGCTTCGGCGGCGATGCGTTCGGGAGTCACCTGCTCATTCAACAATTCGGGCACCACTTCCTCCCCTGCGACGATGTTGACCAGGCCAAAGTGAGTGATGTGGGTAAAAAACCGGGCCAGGAAATAGGTGAGAGGGTGGACCTTGTAAATTATTACCATGGGAACCGTAAACAATCCTGCTTCCAGCGTCGACGAACCGGAAGCCATGATCAGGGCGTCACTGCAATTCATCACATCATAATTTCTTCCTGTCAGAATCTTGATGCCCAGAGGATTCTCTCCCAGCCTCTGCCGGATCAATTCGGGATCGATACTGTCCGCCACCGGCAGAAGAAACTGGCATTGAACCAATTCCTTTTTGATTATTCCAGCGGCGCCCAACATATCATCAAGCAGGTAATTGATCTCGCTCATGCGGCTTCCGGGAAGCAGGCCCACAGTTTTAAGAGCAGGGTCCAGCCCGAACTCCTTCAAGGCTTCGTCCCGGGATAACTGCGGATGTGCAATATCGATAAAAGGGTGGCCCAGGTATTCGACTTCCACCCGCGCTTCACGGAAGATTTCTTCCTCAAAAGGCAGAATGACGTACATCTTGCTGACCGTTTCCCGAATGGTATTCACCCGGCCCTTGCGCGAGGCCCACACCTGCGGGCTGATATAAAACAGCGCGGGGCAGTCTGATTGCTTGCATACCTTGGCAAGTTTTAAATTGAAAAAGGGATAATTAATCAGGATGGCGGCGCGGTATTTGCCTTTGGCGATTTCGCGGGACAGCGTGCGGAAAATCTCAATATGGTGCCACAGGCTGTTCACAAACTCGAACAGACCCATGCCCCCCATGCGATCGATATTGTAAAGAGTATGGACCCCGGCCTCCTGCATGTGTTTTCCGCCGACGCCTTCAAAATGCAATTGCGGATGTTGATCTTTCAACGCCCGCACCAGGTGACCGCCGTGCAGATCGCCGGACGCCTCTCCGGCAACGATCAGGATTTGATCCGAATCCAAATTGACCAAAAGAATTCCTCATGGAAAATGTGTTGCATCGGCCGTGTTCCCGCTTTCCCTAAACGGGCCCGTACCTTAGACAGATACAATAGTGATGCCCGCCCGGTCTGCAGCTTGCAACACTTTATCGCGCTCGACAAGCATGATTCTTCCGGCTTCAATCGCCACAACAGTGGCTTTTCCCCGGCTCATTCCCTCCAGGGTACGAAGCCCTATGCCGGGGCTGTCGTAGCGGTAATCCTGATTGGTCCGACTGACCTTGATTATGGTGCATCCCGCCTGCGCAAGCTCGCACCCTCTTTCAATAGTTTGATCGGTTCCTTCCACCGCTTCCACCGCAATAACCGTTTTGTTTTTAACAACGATGGTCTGTCCGATTTCCTGATCCGCCATATATCGGGCGATGGGAAATCCAAACTCGACATCCTCCATTTCCTGCTGAGAGGGTTTGCGGCGGGTCAGGATTCCCTTTTCCGGATAGAGTTCCTTCAGATATTCCATTTGATCGAGCACCTTGAAACCCCGGCTTTCAATTTCGTCGATAACTTTCAACATCACGGACTTGTCCTGATGGGTCCGAAACGACATGATCAGCTTGAGGGTTTCCAGATCGAACAGCTGTGGCTTGAAAATCATTTTCTTTTCCACTTTGCCGATGATCAAAACATCCCTGATGTTTTCCGCTTCAAGGGTTTTCAGGATTTTTCCGCTCTTGGCGAGGCCTATGGAATAATTTTTTTCAACGAAGGGTTTGAGGCGGGCGTCTATTTCATCCGTAAATGCGACGGACACGATGCGAATTCCGTTCTCATGCGCTTTTTTCGCAAAGTAAACGGGAATTTCACCGGCTCCGGCAATCAGGCCGATACGTTGGGAAGCCAGAGTTTCCATAAAATGAAATTACCGGGAAAGATATTTTTTGATTGAGTGCGACGGGTCCCGCGTTGCCCCTCAAATACTTTAAGAAGTGAAGCGGGTCAATTCTTCCGAATTAATGGGAGATTCCATTTTGCTTGTAGAATTGTTCCATGATGCCCAGCGCGATTTCCAGGGAATACAATTCATTATCCACCGCAACCTTCCGGGGAGTTCCGTTTTTCACGCAGTCGAGAAAATGCTGGATTTCCAGTTTCAGCGGGTTGTCCTTGTGCACAAAAATCCGCTCGATCAGCGACTCCTGCTTGTAGCGGAGCGAATCTTTGGTCAGCATGTAATCTGATGAAGATTGCCGGTGAACGTAAATTTCCTGATCGGTATAATCCAGAATGACATAGGAATCCTTCTGAGTAATGGACAGGGTTCGTTCTTTATTTTGAGAAACGCGGCTGGCCAGTATATTTGCGATACATCCGGTTTCAAATTCCAGTTGCACGCTGACGACATCATCCTTTTCAGAAAACACCGAACGTCCCATGACGTTGATGCGCGCCACTTTTGAATTGATCAAATTTAAAATAATATCGATATCATGAATCATGGTATCCAGCACCACGCTGTCGTCTTTCATGCGCTGGACAAAGGGTCCCATCCGTTTGCATTCCACAAGAATAGGGTCGTCCACCAGTTTGTGCAATTCCTGGACTGCCCCGTTGAACCGCTCGACATGGCCTATGTGGAGAATGAGGTTTTTGGAATCGGCCAGCTTGAACAGTTCACGTGCATGCTCCAGGTTATCGGAGCAGGGTTTTTCCAACAGCACGTGGACGCCGGCCTTAAGAACTTCCATGCCGACCTGGTAATGCAGTTTGGTGGGAACGGCAACTATCGCCACTTCCACTTCGTTGAGCATTTTGCTTAAATCCGCGAAGTAGGGAACACCATACCGTTCACTGATCACTTTTCCGCGCTCCGGACTGGCATCCGAAATGCCGACCAGCTCCACATCCCTGTTTTCGGACAAAATACCGACGTGGTATTCACCCATTTTGCCAACACCCAATACGCCTGCTTTAATTCGGCTCATTTATTTACTGAATCCTCTCTTTGAATTCTTTACAAAATCAATAAGATATCGGATTTCGTCAGTCATTTCAATTTCGCTTTTTATTTTTTCGATTGCTTGCGAGGTATTTAAATCTGCATTCTTCAAAATTTTAAAAGCGGTTTTAATGGCGGTCCTCACCTGGGGACTGAAACTTCGTCTCCGCAGACCCACCGAATTCAAGCTCACTAATTTGGCCGGCCAACCGCCCACCAGGGCATAGGGTAAAACATCCTGATTGATCCCGCTCATCCCCTGAATCATTGAATTGGTACCGATGCGGACGAATTGATGCACCGCAACAAAACCCGAAATAAATGCGTAATCCTCCACCACGATGTGTCCAGCCAGCCCCGTCGAATTGACCACGATCACATGATTTCCGATATCACAATCGTGCGCCACATGCGCATAGTTCATCAGCATGCAATGATTGCCGATTTTGGTAATGCCATTCTCATGCCCCGACCGCTGGACCGTAACAAATTCACGAATGGTTGTCCCGTTCCCGATATGAACGAAAGAGGGAACGTCTTTAAATCCGACGATCTGGGGATCACCTCCCAAAGAGGCTCCATGGTAAATGCGGCAATTCTCCCCGATCACGGTGCCCTTTTCAATCAGGGCGTTCGGTCCCACCACCGTACCGGCCCCGATATGCACATCCGGGCCAATGGTGGTGTAGGGCCCAACGGTAACATTGTCCCCCAAGACCGCAGATGGGTCAATGGTGGCGTTTTTTGATATATTCACAGGACTGGCATGACCTCAATTTAAATGTTGGGAACTGTTGATGCGCTAATGGGGAAGAGTTGCCTTCGGAATGGAACCGCAGGCATACCATTGACTATCTAATTTTAAACGGGGAGGGGGTTAAATTTCAACCTTTTCCGAGAATTGCCTGGATGGTTCCCTGGGTGACAACCTGCCCCTCCACCAGAGCCTTCCCGTCGAAACGAAATAATTCGCCCCGTTGCTTTGTTTTGGTCAGCTCCAGGCGAAGCACATCTCCCGGAACCACGGGTTTGCGGAATTTGACCCCGTCGATCCCCGTAAAAAATACCGAGGAATGGCCTTCTTTCTTGAGAACACGTAAACCCAGAATACAGGCCACCTGGGCCATGGCTTCCACGATCAAGACGCCGGGCATTACCGGGAATTCCGGGAAATGACCCTGAAAAAAGGGTTCATTCATGGTAACGGACTTAATTCCGACAATATGCGAATCGTCATCGCATTCAATAATCTTGTCCACCAGCAAAAAGGGATATCGGTGAGGAATGATTTTCTTGATTTCATTGATATCTAGCATGCAGACCCCTCAATGGATGAAATTGCGGATTAACGGTTAATGGATTTTTCAGCACGGCGGTTTCGGGGAACCGCCGTTCAATTCACGGATACAACCGATCATAGGTTTTGGTGGCCAGGTCCGTCAACTCCAGGGCGGAGTCGCTGTAAAATACCGCTTTCTTTTCGATCACCATCGTCAGTTTCTTTTGTTTGCCTAACTGCTTTAATACTTCCAGCATTTTTTGTGAAATTTTATCGAGAACCTGCTTTTCCCTTCGGGCAAATTCTTCTTCCCGATCCTGTACATACCGCTCGAAATCCTTTTTTTCTCTAATGAAGCTTTCTTCTTTCTTTTTCTTCAGCTCTGGGTTGAGCACAAAGCCCTGCTTGTTAAGCTCCTGAAGCATATCTTCGACTTTCTTCTTGCGTGCCTCAATGATGCCTTTTTCCTTTTTGAGTTCCACCCGGAATTTCATCTGGGACTTTTTAAATTCAGAGGTTTCCGTAATTGCTTTTTGAATATCGACAAATCCGATTTTAATATCCTCGGCAGACGCGCCACCGGCTGTCAAACCCAAACCTCCCAATAATACCCATAGACCCAGAACAACCATTCGATAATCGTGTAAATATTTCTTTAATCCTATCATGTCACCTCTATGTTTAAGTATATCCTTAGAAAGCATTCCCTGCTGAAAAATGGAATTCTCCGGCAGATTCACCCGTTCGACGGTCCAGCTTGACGCCGTACGCCAGGGAAATCGGACCGAAGGGGCTGAAGAACCTTATCCCTCCGCCTACACTTTCCCGCATTTTACTGAGATTGATTCGGGTATCCGTTGAGGCGATATTATTTCCCTCTCCATACACGTTACCCCGGTCATAAAATGAAAATACCCGAAACCCCTGAGTGATCGGATACTGCAGTTCGACGTTAAACAACAGGGACTGTTCCCCGCCCAAAGGATCGCCGATATTGGTCATGGGCCCCACCTGCCGAATGGTAAAACCTCTCAGCGAATTGGGTCCGCCCATGAAATATCTTTCAAACGCGGGCAATTCTTCGCCACTATACCCCTCGGCATAATTTATTTCACCGTGCACGGCTCCGACCAGCTTACCAATCAATTTTCGGTAGTATGTAATTTCATACCCGGTTTTGTAAAAATCCGCCCCGCCCAGAAAACTGCCGGCGAATTCCAATCGTACCACATGCCTCCAGCCCTGTGTAGGGTTTATAAAATTATCGCGGGAATCATTGATAAACGTGGTCCCTATCCGGCTGGTGGTCCGGGTCTCATTTTTCAGCAGGGGGGTGGGGTTAATCACGTCGGATATCTTTACTCTGGAAAACCGGTAATTCAGCCCCGCCCAATCGGTTTCGGAAAGGTTTTTACCAAACCGCAAGCCCCCGCCCTGGGATCGGGTATCAAAGCTGAAATAATTCGACCGGTTATTGAATACATCTATCCCGGCTGAAACGTCACTGTCAAAAATACGGGGTTCCGTCAGCTGGATGTTGAAATTAGTTCTACGTGCCGAAATATTTGCTGAAATATTGGCCTGGCGCCCCGTTCCCAACACGTTGTCCTGCGCGATGGATGCGTTGAAAATCACCTTATCGACCGAACTGAAACCGGCGCCGAAACTGATTGAACCGGTGGGCCGTTCGGTCACGGTGGTGTCGATATCAATTTGTCCCGGTGTGTCCCCCCGGTGGGTGTCGATTTTGACGTCTTCAAAATAACCGAGATTATTGATCCGTTGCTTGCTTCGTTTCAGCTTTTTGCTGTTGAACAATTCGCCTTCTTTCAAACGAAACTCGCGGCGCACAACATTGTCCCGGGTCCGGGTGTTGCCAATGACATTTATTTTTCCCACATACACTTTATGACCCGGATCGATCTGGATGTTAAGATTGACCACTCTTTTTTCGTCATCGATATCCGCCCTGGGATTGACATCCGCATAGGCGAAACCTTTTTCGGAAAATTTCTCTGTAATAGTCAGAACATCTTCCCTGAGCAAAGACACATTATAGGTTTCGCCTGTTTTGGATTTCAGGTCTTTGAGCAAATCTTCTTTGGAGAATTCCCCTATCTCATTGGCATCTATTTTCCCGAATTGATATTGCTGGCCCTCTTCAATTTTTATTTCTATGTTGATGGCCTCGTCCTCACGATTCACGACGATATTAGGCTCCTGTATGCGTACCCGGATAAACCCTCTCTCTTGATAAAATGCCTCCAACCTTAAAACATCCAGCTTCAATACATCCTTCTTGTAAATCCCCGACTCATCCAGAAAAGAAAACAGCCATTCCTCCCCCGTTTCCATGGCGTCTTCCAAGTCGTCTTCATCGAATGCCTTATTGCCTGTAAAACTGATTTCATCAATCCGGATCTTTTTTCCTTCATCGATCCGAATGATGACATCCATGAGGCCCTCTTCATTAACTTGGGTGTCCACATCCACCTTGGCCAGGAAAAAGGCTTTATCGTGGTAATGGGCTGTCAATTTCTGAATAGCGTCCTTTACCAGATGCTCTTTAAAGGTCACGCCTCTTTTAATAGATATGACGTCTCTTAAATCCGCAGTATCCAGCGCATCATTTCCTTTAAAGGTGACCTCTCCCACTGAAGGGATTTCCTGGACCACAAAAGTCACCTCCACGCCACCTCCCTGGGCGGCCTGGGTATCCACCCGGATGTCGGTAAACTGGCCGAGACTGTATATCTGCTGGATGTCTTTTCGGACGAGAGCGCGGGAAAGCGGTTTGCCCACTTCGGTCTTGATGTAGTAAAAAATGGTGGAGGAGTCGACCCGCTTGTTACCTTGAATGCGAATGGCGCTGACGGTCACACCCTCTTCCTGGGCACACATTTGGGCGGGAATCAATCCAAACAGGAGAATCAGCGCACACGCGACCAACCGCCTGCGCCAAAAGGACGCAAGCGCACACCATCCCCCAATCGATGAGCAGGCCAAAAACGATTCCCCCGGAAAAAGTGAAGACAAAAAAAATACTGAGCTTTATGGCAAACAATACCATAAAACTCAGTACTTTTTGAGTAGAATCCTTATTCGGGTTTAATCACCCTGTCCGGGCCTAGGGAACCGTATTCAAAGCGCCCGATTTTTCGGTAAACACGAGCTCGTCCGCAACCAGGCCAACCTCGATCACCCCGCCGGACTTGAATCGACCCTTCAGCATTTCGTCGGACAGTACGTCTTCCAAATGCTTCTGAATGGCCCGTTTCAAGGGCCGGGCGCCGAAATTCCTGTCATATCCCTTTCCGGCCAGCCAATGCTTGGCTTCGTCCGTCATATCCAGGGTCAGGCCCTGCTGGATCAACTGCTCA
>Ga0224501_10000745_pt1 | contig 25194 bp, 22 predicted proteins | sample SF_Oct11_sed_USG_4_FD_169105 | JGI IMG/M metagenome (GOLD analysis project Ga0224501, IMG submission 169105) | Sediment microbial communities from San Francisco Bay, California, United States - SF_Oct11_sed_USGS_8_1 | ecosystem: Environmental > Aquatic > Marine > Sediment | place: USA... | reverse complement strand
TTCCGCCCTCAAACCTATCCGACGTCACAGCGTACATCCTGAAACCCAACATTTACCCCGAAATCAGAAAGGTAAAGCCAAACGAGAAGAGCGGCGAGATATCCCTGATCCCCGCTATACAATCCCTAATAAACAGGGGAGGCAAAGTCTACGCCGTGGAACTGCACAGGGGAGAAAAGAGGATAGACATAGGAAACACAAAACTGTACTGGCAAGCCTTGGACTTCACCTACAAACTCTGTGGAGGTGAGAAGTCATCGTCAACGACTGCATGATCATAGTGGGCACGAGACCCGAGATCATAAAGATGGCTCCCGTGATTCGGGCGCTAGAAGCAGACTCCGTGCCCTACACTTTCGTCCACTGCGGACAACACTACGACTACGAGATGTCCCAGCAATTCATCGAGCAGCTGGAACTGCCGAAACCAGAGTACGGCTTCAAGGTTAGAGCGTACTCACCCGGTCTTCAAACAGGAAGGATCATGACGCTCGTGGAACGGGTCATAAAGAAGACCACGCCGAAGGTTGTGTTAGTGGAGGGAGACACCAACGGAGTCTTGGCCTCTGCCCTAGCCGCCGTGAAACTGAACGTGCCAGTCGGCCATGTGGAAGCTGGTCTCAGAAGCTTTGACCTGCGCATGCCAGAGGAGCACAACCGACGGTTGGTAGACCATGTTTCAACCTACATGTTTGCGCCCACGGAAAACGCTCGGAAAAACCTAGAGAGGGAGAGCGTTTGGGGCAAGATATACGTGACCGGGAACACGGTTATTGACGCCGTGATACAACACCTTCCCATGGCGGAGAGGAAATCCAATATCCGAGAGAGTATAAAGTTCGAAAAGTTTGCGCTTGTAACCGCCCACCGAGCTGAGAATGTTGACGACCCTGTTGTGCTCAAGGGCTTTGTTGAAGCTTTTGCGGAGGCGCCTTTACCCATCGTTTACCCGGTACATCCGAGAACTCGGAAACGACTGCGCCAACATAAAATGTGGAGGAGGCTTTCCTCTGCTGAAAACGTTCAGATTCTTCCGCCCCTGGGCTACTTCGACTTCTTGGTGCTCATGAAAAACTGTGAGATGATGTTGACAGACTCTGGAGGGCTGCAGGAAGAGGCAACTGCACCACCGATAAGAAGACTGGTTCTGGTGATTCGGCTTTCCACGGAGAGGCCAGAGGCTGTTGAGGCTGGCTTTGCTAGGGTGGTGGGCGTGGAAAAGAGGGGAATCATAGCGGCGATGGAACAGGCGTTGCGCGAGAGAGGCGAGCTTCCGCGGTCTTCGCCGTACGGAGACGGAACGGCTGCGAAGAGAATAGTCAAAATCGTGATGGTATAGGCGTTGCGCGTGCGTCAAGCAACTGGATTGGCTGTTAGATTGTGCTTAAACCTTGTAGAGTTTTCTTATGGTTTCAGGATCGACGTATTTTTCTAGGCTATTCGGTAGAGCTTTCACTCCTTCGAGTGCGATTTGACTTAGAAGATGGTCCGGGTTTTTGTGTAGAAACTTCGCCAGAGACTCGATGAGCCCGTCTAAGTTGTCGGGCAAGTTTACCTCTATTTTTCTTTTTCCCATGAGTTAATCACCTACCTTTCCCATTTGACTTTCACGTTATAAAGAATTATGAATCCAAAATACAGATGTTTGTTATTCCCAGACGAAAACGCGCACATCTTTTCTTTTGCCCATTATACGCGCATGAGTTCATTAGCTATTTTTTTGCCTAAAGTCTTCGCCATCTCTAGGTCTGCTTCTCTTAGCGGCTTGTCTCCTGTGACGATTGATATGCTACCTGCCTGTTTCATTTTGTGAATTTCGAAGAAGCTGCTGATGGCTGAAAGAGCTAGGTCTTGGCCGTCTTCTTCTGCCACAGCGACGGCTGCACCCATCTTACTTTTTAAAGATTCAGTGTAGTAGAACGGAGTAGTTCGGTCAATGAAGTCTTTAACTAGTCCGGTCACGTTCCAGTAGTATGTTGGGGTACCGATAATTAGAACGTCGGCTTCTTTCAATTTCGGATACAGTTTCTGCATGTCGTCCTGAATTTTGCATTCTCCTGTTTTTTCGCAGTAATCGTCGCATCCAGTGCAGTGCTCAATGTCAAAATCCGAGAGGTGCACCAGCTCAGTTTCTACGTTTCCCTTTTTAGCTACTGCCTCTGTCACCGCTTTAATGAGCTTGTAAGTGCTCTGTTTGCGGGGACTCCCAACTATTGAAAGAACTTTCACCAATTTTTCCTCCACTAAACACCAAGATTTATTCTGTTTCAAGCTGCATTAATAGTTTAAGGAGAAAACTTCTAGACATTTTTGCGCCCACCGGGCAGGTCCTTCCCTTGCGCACTATTCCCGTTTTAAATTTGGGTATTTCGCTTTTATTTTGCCGTCGGCTATTCTAGCGATCAACGCATTGGAGATCAGCACATATTTGACTCCCAAGAGATCAGCCAGATCCGCTGGTTTCTGATCTTGAGTCACAAGCACCAGGTTGTTGTTCTTTGCATACTCTACGATATCCTTATCTTTTCTCCCTTGCAAGCCTGCGTCTTGAACAGTCAGCACGTTCCATCCTAGAGTCTCAAAATACTCCTTCAGACCCGAGTACATTTCATCAAGTAGTAGCTTCAACAAGCTCACCTCATTGCATTTAGACTTTGAACTACACATATTTAGAGGCTTCTTTACCCCCATATCAAAACTAGAAAAATAGGAATTGCGAGTGATATTCTCCACGTTGTGGCGGGTTCAAATCCCATCCCCTCATTTTTCCCCTCTGCAACCTCCCATGAAACCACGTATCCTCCAACACAAGCACCGTCAAACTCTCCCTTTCTAGACAAATCCACACGCAGCAGTACAATAGTATACGCATCTTAAACCCGTATTAAACTTATTTTACGGAAAGCAACCCGAAAACAACCCCACCAAACACCACCCCCCTTAGGGAGGGGGCTATAGAGGGTCTCAAAAACAAACACAACAAAAATAAACTCCACCAGCCCCCTAATCAACCATGCGACTCCTCTACACCTGCACCGAATTAGGCCTAGGACACACAAAAAGAACCATACAACTCGGAAAAAAACTCCAAAAAAGAAAACACACAATACACTTCATCACCGGAGGAATCGCACACAACCTACTAAAAAAACAATTCAAAAACGTTCACCCCTGCACACCCGTAAGCTGGTACGAAAACGCCCACGGAATAAACCCCTCAGCCTCCCTCCTAAACATACTAACCCCACTACCACAATACGACTACCAACAAAAAAAACTAAAAATAAAAACACCCAGCTCCACAGAAACAATCCACCGCTACTACGACCAAAGAAAACACATCCCAAAAATCAAACCAGACCTAATAATCTCAGACGGCGACATAGTCTCCCTAAGACTCGCCAAAAAATGGAAAATCCCCTCCATTTACATCACAAACATCATAAGACCAACCTACCGCTTCTCCCCCATACTCACCCCAGGAGAAAGACTCACAGAAAGATACATCAAAAAATGCACAAAAATAATAGTCCCCGACAACCCCAAACCCACAATATGCGAATACAACCTAGGAAACCTAGAACAACTCGGAATCACAAAAAAAGTCGAGTTCGTCGGCAACTTCCTTGACATGAAACACGAGAAAGGATCAGACAAACACCTATTCGCACCCATAAGTGGACCACTAGGCACAAGAGCCAAACTCACAAAAATGATAATTCCAGTTCTCTCCTCACTAAGATCAGAAAGCATCGTAAGCCTAGGAGAACCCAACAGCAAATTCAAGAAAAAATTCGGAAACTGCGAAGTTCACGGCTGGCTAAACGAGAAACAACGAAAAGAATACATGAAAAACGCAAAGGCGATCATTTTCAGCGGCGGCCACGAAACCTGTTTTGAAGTCATAAAACACAGAAAACCAAGCATATGCATACCAACCCAACCCGAACAAATGGCAAACGCCAGAAAACTAGACGAACTGAAATGCTCTATTTACGTCGAAAACAAAAGGCAACTGAAATCCGCCATCGAAGAGATCGAGGCAAAAAAAGACTTCTACAAAAGTAACGTCGACAAGTTACACGAGCATTCAAACAGATTCAAAGGCTTAAACCGTGCAGCCACCGTTATCGAGAACGCTCTATAACTTCAGCAAAGCCCCACCCTACACCCTCGCTTTCACCAACTCAACCCGCCTTCTCCCTCTAGCGAGCGATGAAACGTATATCTTGCCGTTAATCTCCATCGCCATCAAAGTCCGATTTACATCCCCAAACCCTATATCCTCATAGCTCTCCTTCAACATATCAAAGAGCTCCATATCCGTCAACGGACCCTTCTTCTCCAGAATCTCCACTATAGTCATATAAAGCGGATGGGGCTTCCACGTTTTCACAGACATCTTTTACACCCAAGCATTAAGCCACAGGAGTAGCAGGCTTCCGTAACTGTCTAACCTGCTTCAGGAAGCTCCTATACCAAGCATCCATGTCAGGCGTTACGCTCGGTCCAGTTTTCTCCCGAGCCTTTTGGAAATCGGCAAGAGTAACCTCTTTAGACTTGATATCCTTGCGCAAGGCGTTTAGAGCAGCCTCCCGACAAAACGCCTCAATGTCCGCTCCAGAGTAGTTCCTCGTCACGCTGGCTAAGTGAACCAAGTCCACATCCTTTGTCAACGGCATCTCTTTAGTATAGATCTTGAAGATCTCCAGCCTAGCCTTCTGATCCGGCTCAGGAACATAAATCAACCGGTCGAACCTTCCAGGTCGAAGAACCGCGGGGTCCACAATGTCCGGCCTGTTCGTTGCGGCAATAACCACTACGTTCTCTAGAGTGACTATTCCATCCATCTCTGTGAGAAGCTGGCTGATTACCCGCTCCGTCACGCCGCTATCCCCGTAGCTCATCCCTCTCCTAGGCACGAGCGAGTCAAACTCGTCGAAGAAAATCACAGATGGAGCCGCCATCCTCCCCTTCCTAAACACCTCGCGAATCGCCTTCTCCGACTCCCCAACCCATTTAGAAAAAACCTCTGGACCCTTTATGGTGATGAAGTTGGCCTCGCTCTCGGTGGCGACCGCTCTCGCCAGCAGGGTTTTTCCGCATCCCGGTGGTCCGAAGAGCAGGATGCCTTTTGGGGGATGTATTCCCATTTTCGTGAAGACCTCTGGGGTTTTCAGCGGCCATTCAACAGCCTCCCTGAGTTCTTCTTTCACGTCCTCTAAACCGCCTACTTCATTCCAATGAACCGCGGGTATCTCTATGTACACTTCTCTCATGGCCGTCGGTGTTATCTCCCTATAAGCGTTCATGAAATCTTCCATTCGAATATCCATCTTCTCCAGAATACTGGGTGGAATTCGCTCCTCCTCAAGGTTTATCTCCGGCAAGTATCGACGCAGAGCCTTCATAGCTGTTTCACGCGCTAACGCAGCTAGGTCTGCTCCAGTGTAACCGTGTGTTATTTCAGTGAGTTTTTTCAGATCAACATCCTCAGCCATCGGCATCCCTCTAGTGTGGATCTGCAGTATTTCATGTCGCGCCTTTTTGTCCGGGACCCCGATCTCTATCTCCCGATCGAATCTTCCGGGTCTTCGAAGAGCTGGGTCGAGCGCGCCTGGCCTGTTGGTGGCGCCGACCACTATGAGGTTTCCTCTCCCCTCTAGTCCGTCCATGAGGGCAAGAAGCTGTGCAACCACTCTTCTCTCAACTTCGCCGGTAACCTCCTCTCGCTTTGGTGCGATGGCGTCGAGTTCATCGATGAAGATGATGCTGGGCGAGTTTTTCTGGGCTTGCTGAAATATCTCGCGAAGGCGGGCTTCTGACTCCCCGTAAAATTTGCTCATGATCTCCGGCCCGTTTATGGAGAAGAAGTTGGCTTCTGACTCGTTCGCTACGGCTCTTGCGAGCAGTGTTTTTCCGCATCCTGGCGGTCCGTGTAGGAGCACTCCCTTAGGCGGCTCTATTCCCAGTCTTTGGAAGAGTTCAGGGTGTCGGAGGGGAAGTTCAACCATTTCGCGTATTCGTTGGATCTCTTCTTGGAGTCCTCCTATGTCTTCGTAGGTGGTGCGTGGCATGACTTTGGCTTCGGGTAGGGGTTCGGTTAGGATTTGCAGGTTTGTTTCGTATGTGATTCTTATGATTCCGTGGGGGCGGGTTTTGGTTACGGTGAAGGGTATGGCGTGGCCAAGCATCATGACGAGGGTGGTGTCGCCTTCTACGAGAGTTCTTTCCATGAGTCTGTTTTTGACGAAGTTGGTGAAGTCTTCGTCCACGTTTAGTCGCACATCTATGGGAGCTAGGACGACATTTGCTGCGTTCTTCACTTTTCCCGGTCGAATCTTGACGTATTCGTTTATAGCTACGCCTGCGTTTTTGCGGGTGAAGCCGTCGATTCGTATGATTGCTCTGCCTTGATCTTCGGAGTAGGCTGGCCAGACAATCGCTGCTGTGGCTCTTTTTCCAACGATTTCGATTACGTCGCCTGCGGAGATGGCTAGTTTTTGCATGGTTCTTTGGTCGATTCTGGCGATTCCTCTGCCTACGTCGCGTTGTCTTGCGTCTCCAACTCTCAGTTGAACCTCGCTCATTCTTGAGCTCCCTTTTTTGTTTTTGAACGTTCTACCCTTCGAAAGAATAATATTCCTATATAAACTTTAAAGGGGCTAGACTTTTCGAACCATCAGCGTTTCTGTTTGGCTTATTTCATGAATCTTTTGTAGTTGTTTTTCCACTTCGTCTAGGGCGCCAGGTTTTTCTTCGGGGATGATGATGTGGGCGATTAGTGCTTTGAGGCCGTAGGCTATGGGTTCTTCATCGAACTTGTAGACTGAGGCGTGTTTGGGTAGTTCTTTCTCTATTTTCTTTTTCAGTTGGTTGAGGTCTGTGGTGATGTCGGATGGGAAGATTTTGATTGAGATTATTACTTTTGACATGTGGTTTTCCTTCTTTTATGGTCCTGTGAATCCGCATTTTGGGCAGCGGTAGGGTCTTCCGAATTTTCGGCATTTGGAGCATCGTCTGATGATTATTTCTCCGCAGTTGGGGCATGGGAATTTTGTTGCTTCTGTTCCTGGGGTTATGATTCGGTGGCATGAGGTGCATGTGGGCACGCTGATTGTGGTGGTTGTTTTTTCTGTCACGCTGATTCCTCGAAGGTGTTTTGGTATGTGTGTGCTCCTTTATATTTGCTGTGTTTTCGTAGTCTCTGTTGTGGATTCTGAAAAAAAATCTTGGGACCCCTCTATACGGGGGATGGGGGGGAATTGTTTAAAGGGGTTTTTGGGAGAGTAGGTGTTGGCTTTGATTGAGACATGGCTAGAGAGGAAGAGATGTGGGCGGAAAGTTTGATGTTGTGGTGGTTGGGGGTGGGGTGTGCGGTTCTTTCTCGGCTTTGACAGCTGCGGGGCTGGGCGGGGAGGTAGTGGTTTGTGAGGAGCATGGGGAGATAGGTGTGCCCCGACATTGTGCAGGTCATGTGAGTATCAGTGGTTTGAGGCGTGTTGGGTTGAGTTTGCCGAAGGAGATTGTGGAGAATGAGTTCAGGGGGGCTGTTTTCTATTCTCCATCGGGTAGGCAGTTTGTAATTGAATGCTCTTCTCCTGTGACTTGCGTTTTAAACAGGGAACTTTTGGATAAACATGTTGCGGATGTTGCCGAGAGGGCTGGAGTGCGGTTCCTCTTGAAGTCGAGGGCAGAATCTTTTCTTGTAGATTCCAATTTTGTTAAGGGAGTTGTAGTTGGGAGGAAAGGGACTAGGGAAACTTTGGCGTCCAGCCTTGTGATAGATGCTGAGGGATGTTCGTCGGCTTTATTGAAGAAGATTGGACTGCAAACGCTGGATAGGTCCATGGTCGTGCACGCTATCCAAGCGGAGGTGGATATGGTGAAGGGGGTGGATATGGATCGGGTTGAGGTGTATCTTGGCAGGAGATATGCTCCGGGCTTTTTCGCTTGGATCATTCCTAGGAGTGATGGCTCGGCTAAGGTGGGTCTGGCCACGAAGTTTGGCGACCCTAGAGAATATCTAAATCGATTAATGCGTAATCATCCTGTGGCTTCCAAGAAACTGGCAAGTAGCAGAGTCACCGCCTTCTCTCTTCATCCCATTACGCTTGGAGGGGCGATTCCCAGGACGTACTGGAACGGACTTCTTGTTGTGGGGGATGCTGCTTCGCAGGTGAAACCTACTACTGGGGGCGGTATCGTCTTCGGGTTGTTGTGTTCTAGGATTGCGGGTGAGGTTGCTTATGAAGCGCTTGAGAGCAACGATTTTTCTGCGGGCTTTTTGTCGCGGTATCAGTCTCGATGGAGGGAACTGATAGGATTTGACTTGTCGGCGATGCGTCAACTCCGTAAAATGCTGAACCGTTTGCCCGATGACAGGATTGACAGGATCATTGGGTTATGCTCTAAATTTGGGGTGGGTAGAATCCTTGAAGAAATTGGGGACTTGGACTTTCAGGGGAAGTCGCTGGTTCGTGTTTTTCAACACCCAACAGCGCTCATAATAGCGCTCTACTCATTTTTTTCCTCGCTCACCTCACCAGACAACATGTGAAATGTTTCTGCAACAACGGATTAACATTTGAATCGCTTTACGCAACGGATATGGACGGAGTGAAAATCTTCAGAAAACGGAAATAGCAAAAGCTTGCGGATTTGCCCAAGAGCTAGCATATTGGAATTAATCTGCTTGCAGTAGAGACATTCCCCGCAAACCCCCATTTTTGTTGTTGGTAGCTAGTTCGCGTGCATTATATAAGCGAAGAGCATCCATACGCATTTTCGAGGAGAAGTATGAAAATGAGCGAGATTTCCAAGGAGAAGAGAACCTCGATTGATTGGGTTTCTGCCAACGAGAAGAAAATTTCTGATTTCCATCAGCTCATATGGAACTACGCTGAAACGGCTTGGCGCGAGTACAAGTCGGCCAAGGCCTACTGCAACTTTCTGAGGCAAGAGGGCTTCGAGACTGTGGAGGGAACAGGTGGCATGCCCACCGCCTTCCTAGCCACTTGGGGCGAGGGTAAACCAGTCCTAGGAACCTATGCTGAATACGATGCGGTGCCAAGCAACTCCCAGAAGGCCGTGCCCTACAGGGCTCCGCGAGACGGTTTCCATCCTTGGGCTCCAGGACACACTGATCCACATTCCGGCTTAGGCGTAGCCGCTCTCGCTGGCGTTCTGGCCGCCAAGGAGGCCATGGTGAAGCACAACCTGAAAGGAACATTAAAGCTCTTTGGTGAGCCGGCTGAGAAGGTTTGCGGTTCCAAGCCTGTCCACGCCGCGAAAGGCTATTACGACGACTTTGACGCTTTCATAAGCTACCACCCGGGTTACAGCAAAAGGCACAACACCGCACTTTGGGATATACAATGCGGGTCCTACTGGAGCATTGTGTTCACCTTCGAGTGTATGGATCCCGAGAAGTGGGTTGGAGAAGAACTGCTTGCTTACCCGGGACATCCTCACGCCGCGGCTAGGTGTCCAGCCGCCATCGACGCCGTCTGCATGATGTACACCATTACAAAATACACAAAGGAGGCCATGCTGCCCCACACTGGCTTGTGGTCGCTGAACGAGTTCATCATGATCGCGGGACAGTGCACCTCAGATAACGAGCCACCGCGTATCAGTCAGATCCAGTACTGTTGGCGCTCCCCAACCCTCCTCATGCAGCAACAGATCTACAAGGTGTTGCGGAACAACGCCAAACACGTGGCCGAAGTAACGGGCTGCAACCTTTCAACTCGCTGGATTACAAAGACGCGAGTAGGCTTGACAAACCACGCCATGGCAGAAATCACATACAAGAACCTCGAACTCGTCGGTCCTCCAGAGTACGGGGAGGAAGCCAAGAAAGTGGGCAGACAGATTCAGAAGAATCTCGGCATTGAGCCCATGGAAGAGCCCTTCACCGAAGCTTGTCAAACATTGACACCACCCCAACGGACTGAAGCAGAGATCAGAAAAGGCCTTCCCTCCTGGCAGCTCAACTTCACCTCCGACGACTACGTGGAATACACGTGGCACGCTCCCACCGTGAGACTCTACACAGCCATGGCCGAACTGAAGCCCGTTTCAGGCTTCGCTTATCCCGCCTGGACTTGGAACGCCATGAGCGGCATACGGAGCACTGTTGACCCCATGATTTTCACAGCTGGCAAGACTATTGGAGCCACGCTTGTAGATCTGCTCACCCAACCCGAGAAGCTAAAGAAGGCGAAAACGGAGTTCAAAGAGAGGACCGGAGGCGGCGTTGGAGGCTCCAAGTGGGTTGCACCGCTCCTACCCTCAGATTTCAAACCTCCTATTGATCTTAGATGGCCGGAGTACGTTACTACCGTCCGCGGGGAAGAGTGGTGGATACCAACGCCGATAGCATAATGCGCAAGCATTTGATTTTTTGCAAAAAAAGAGAGAAAGTTGATTGTCGTTGGATCTGAACTTTACGCTGGTCTATGGACCTTTAGGGGCTTTGCGTCTCCAAAGAAGTAACGTCGCGACTATTCCTGCTGCTATTACAGCGCCTACGACGCCCAAGATCCACCATGGGAATGCGATGGGAGTTGCTTCAACTGTGACGGTGATGGAATCTGTGTCGCTGTTGCCCGCCGCATCCTTCACTGTTAAGGTGATATTGTAGGCTCCGGGTTCTGTGTAGGTGTGGGTTGTGGTTTTGCCGGTTCCGTTGGTTTCGTCTCCGAAGTCCCATTCGTAGCTGACGATAGCCACGTTGTCTGTAGAATTGCTTGCATCAAAACTTACGCTTGTGTCTACTTTGACTTTCTGGTCGGACCCTGCATCAGCCACGGGAGCGGTGACGTCTAAAACTGTTATGGTGACAGTGTCTGTCGCCCAGTTTCCACCTGTATCTGTCACGTTTAGGGTGATTGTGTAGACGCCGGGCGTGTTGAATGTGTAGGTTGGTTTTTCTCCTGTTAACGTCTTTGTGGTTGCGTCTGTAAATGTCCATGTGTAGGCTGTTATGTCACCGTTGTCTGTCGAGGATGACCCATCCAAAGTCACTGGCGTGTCTTCGTCAACTGTTCGGTCAGAACCAGCGTTTGCCACCGGAGATTCCGTGTCAACAAACGTGACCGCAACGGTGTTGCTTTCAAAAGCTGTTATGCCGTAGGTGTCGCCACTGATGCTTTGGGTCGTGTAGTAGTATGTTCCAGCAGAAGATTTCGTTAAGGTATCGTTTAGCGTTATTGTTCCGTCAAAGTCCGCTCCATCGTATTGATATGCAGCAGTGTGAGTTATAGAGGCAGTGCCAGTTACTTCGATTGCACCGTCTGTGACTAAGAGTGTGACGTCCACTTTGTCCCAAATTATGGAAGGATCGCTTACAAGCTGTTTGTAGTCTATTACGCCTGAAGCATTCACTCCTGTAACAGTCCATGTGTTTTCACCTACAGTATTGTCTGTAACATCGAAGGTTATCCATCCAGTCGCGTTTGTAACGTATTCGGTTTGATTAACGTAGACGCTTCCTCCAATTACGTCGGAATCGTTGTGTGCCCACTTTGCGTGGAAATCCACTGTCTGAAGACTGTCAATATCACACCTGTTATCACTTACAAATGCTTCATCTATAGCAACGTATGGAAGAACTTTGACGGTGGCGTAACTAAAATCACTATACGCACCGAAATGGTCTTTCACTCTGAAACTTACAGTGTATGTTCCAACATCTGCATAAGTGTGGTCGGGGTCCCATTCCGTACTGGTTGCTCCGTCTCCGAATGTCCATTCACAAGTCATGCTATCTCCCTCTGGGTCAAGACCAATGCCGTCTAAATAAACTGGCATTCCCCAAAGGGCACCATAGCATATTAATTGAGTGACAGTAGGATTTTTGTTTTCGATGTAGTATTCGTAGTAGTGTGTAACATCGCCTTGCTTGGCGGACCGACTAATCCAATCGTTAACAGTTTCGAACTCTACATCAATCTGAATTTCGGAAGTGTAATCCACCCATGTTGGCTCTATGATTTGACCATCAACATCAATTATTGCATCGTATTCTTGAGCACGCATTCTAAACCATGTGCCGTTACCAGCCAACCAAATTTTGGCTATATCGGGAAAATTAACTGTGTCTCCACTGTCGACTGACCAATAGTTAGTCGGAACTTCGGTGTATTGTGACTCCAACTCCGTGCGTAATCCAAACTTCCACTCGCCATAATTTTTCCAAATAAAGTCTGTGTCATGGTCGTTGTGAACTTTCGCTGCCGTGTATTTAACACTTATTTGATGATTGGGGCCAATCTCAGCTTGTGCAGGCTTAATGAACCCCATCGAAGCGAAGAACGAGGTCGCTAGAACACTTAGCAGCAGAACGTATCTCAATTGTCTCAGTGTTTTTCTCCTCCTTTTCTCTCATATATTGCATATAACGCACCCGATATATATATGGGATACATCCAATACGGATATATGGTGCATCGTCTAACAGAGCGGATATTAATATTTATGTACGTATGTGACAGTTTTCTGTTACTGTTTTATGTAATATTCGTCTCTGCTTTCGTTTCTCGTGCCCACGCACCGTGGAGAAAAGATAAAAATTCAGCAAATAGGAATTCTTTCGTGCGGTCTGGAGATATCTCTCGCAAACTCTCACTTTTTACATGCGCAAATCTATGGAGATGGTAGATAGTTTTTCTTCAATATTCTCGTGATTAGTAAGCCATAGAGGGAGATGAATATGAGGGGCGTGTGAAGGATTAAATTCCAGAGGGTATAGCCCGGCATTATGAACAAGGACATAGCGTTGAAAAGACCTATGAGTGCGCCAACGAAGCTTGTGACCCTGAGAAGATGCATGTTTACACTGGGATATATTAAAGTCAAAATGGCGATCACCACTGGTGTAGTGGGACAGAACATCACACCAAAGGATGATGTGAGTAGTAGGAGAGGACTAAAGTTTGGACTCAAGTCAGCGTTTATCGGAGACCAGAACGCTAAGATGGCAAAAGGCACCACCCAGTATCTCCACACTTGAAGTCTCTGGAAAACATATTCGTTCCGAGGTTTGAACACTTCCCACATCCAGAACAAGCCTACAATGAAAACAGGAACTAGGTTACCTGTTATAACAACAAGCCCATAGTTTTCGGTCATAGCTATGTGATTACTGAAGGCGAAGAAGAGAAAAAGAATTCCGAAGTACGCGTCAACAACTCTCCCCATTTTCGGTCCATATCGATAAAGGGCAATAAGAAGTATAATGGTAGCAACATGAATCACTGGGCTAAGCCACAAATATGCAACAGAGGTCTGAATGAACACGTCTCTAATAACAAGCGTAGTCTCTTGCGCAGTAAGGGGCACAGTTGTAACGGGTGGAAGAAAAATACAAAGAAAAAGTGCTGCGAAGATTAGTAAGGTTTTCCTACGCTCGTTCATAAAATACATCCAGACTACTAGAACTACTTTAAACTTGCTCCGATATCTATCGCAACTTGCCTTTTGGTGGATAGGGAAGTAAAACAACGAGACATAAGCCAAAAGCGTTTTCACTTGTTGAAGAATTCTTTTTCCAAGCAATGATTCATCTCTGTAGCTTGGCGCTAGCAGGGTCGCGTACGCAGACTCAATGAACGTTTCAACGTAACGCTTTAGACATTTTGCGATAGGCTTTGACCATCTCAGCTTTCTTTGCCAGATCTTTTTCTTTATCTATCCGTCGTTTTATTCCACGCATTTCATTTTTCAAGTTCCTAATAAGGGTCCCATCCAAATCCACAATTCACCCTCTAAGACGACATTTTGTTAGAAAGAAATTTTGGGGTTATATTTAACACATATGAACCCGGAGTCTGTATTAGAAGTAACCACGTCGTTTGATAAATTCAGAACATCTCGTTGCATGCGTTGTACAACAAATCTTTTATGAGCTTTCTTTCAACGTAACATATTACCTCCGAAAATAATTCGTCTGGGTTCTTGATGCAAAGCAAGCTTGAGGCAAAGTCAAGTTCGTCTCTTAGGTTTCGAAAAAGAAGTGACATCGATATTGTGGCAAGTATTTTGAACGAGGCACGTAAAGGCGCAAGGAAAACTCGCATCTTGTATAGATGTAATCTCAGCCACATGCAACTTCAAGTTTACTTGAAACTTCTTTTGGGCATGGAACTCTTGACATTCAACCCAGACCTCTATAAAACTACGGCGAAGGGACTCGAATTCCTAGATGCCTACCGCACCCTCAAAGCCCTCATGACTTAAGGCTTCTTCCCCTTAAACACGTTGCGCGCGGAAAGAGAAAGAGAAGTCAACACTTCTTTGCATGATAAATTAAAGTATTCTTTATATCATATCGTTATAGAATAGTTGAGGTTGCAGACCTAGCATGTCCGAGTTTAAATATAAGCAGGTCATTGTTCTGCGGGTTGACCTCAAGATGAGTAAGGGTAAGATAGCGGCTCAAGCTGGGCACGCAGCGGTTTCCGCCGCTGAAGAAGCTAGGAAACGATGTCGTGAATGGTGGAAAGCTTGGATAGAGGAGGGGCAATGCAAAATAGCTGTGAGAGCTGAGTCTGAACAGGAGCTTTTGGAGCTAGAGAAAAAAACTGAGAAGTTAGAGCTACCTTCTGCCCTGATTACCGATAGAGGTTTAACCGAGCTTCCACCGGGAACAATAACCTGCCTAGGAATCGGACCAGCACCCTCTGATCAGGTGGACAAGATAACAGGCGATCTGAATCTCTTCTGAGTGGCGATTCTTTTGAGGGTTCCTAGGCTGGAGAGGATGCTTGGCATAGAAACCTACGCTTCTAAGTCTCTTGGGATCAGTGGGAAAATCCGCTGGTTCCCAGAGGACTTTGTGGTTGAGGAAATTATGGCGGACGGATCTAAAGCCGAGGTTCAACCAGCTGAAACTCCGCAGCCGATTGGAGAAGGTCACTACCTAATTTGTGTACTGGTTAAGCGAGACTGGGACACCCTCCGCGCGGTCAGGAAGGTTGCGAGGCGCATGGGTATAAGCCACAAGCGTGTCCAAATAGCGGGAATAAAGGACGCCAAGGCTCTCACCGCCCAGCACATCAGCATCAGAGGAGTCAGCCCTGAGCGAGTTTCAAGGGTTAAAATCAAGGACATAGAGCTTCGTCCAATGAGATTTTCCAATGAAAAGGTTTACTCTCGCCTCCTCTTTGGAAACAAATTTCACACACTAATCCGTGCGATCTCCCATTCTTCTTCCCTGACAGAAAGAAGAGTCAAAAACGTCCAGAGCGAGCTATCCAGCTTAGGAGGGTTTCCCAACTTCTTTGGGCATCAACGCTTCGGCACCATTCGACCGTTGACACATCTGGTGGGCGGGTGTCTGGTGCGAGGCAACCTAGAAGAGGCGGCACTTACCTACCTCTCCCAGCCAAGCCCCCACGAACATCCCGAATCTAGAGAGGCTCGACAACAACTCCGGGACACGCAAGACTTCAAGGAGGCGCTTCGCATCTTTCCAACCTTTCTCAGGTACGAACGCCTCATGCTTACCCACTTAACAAGACAACCCGGAGACTTTTTAGGTGCATTCCGAACTCTACCCCTAAAGCTGCGCAGACTTCTAATCCAAGCCTACCAGTCCTTCCTCTTCAACAAGTTTCTCAGTCAAAGAATGAAGCTAGGTGTTGGTCTTAACGAGCCTCAGGTTGGAGACTACGCGGTGCATATGGACAGCCATGGGCTTCCAACAACAAAATTCGCTCAAGTGACCTCTCAATCAATTTCAACTGTCAAGAAAGCGTGTGAAGAGGATGGAATGAGAGTTGCCATTCCTCTCGTAGGCTACAAACAGCAACCCTCCGATGGAGTGCAAGGCGAAATCGAAAGAGAAATCCTCGAAGCCGAAAATGTGGCTCCTCAAGATTTCTACGTTTCATCCATTCCAGAAACAAGCGCGCCGGGAGTCGTCCGGACAATCCTAGCCTCCATAACAGACTTTTCTGTGGAAGAAACATCCAGAGATTCAGAGAGTCCTCGAAAGCGAAAGATGGATTTGAGCTTCACCTTGCACCGAGGTTCTTACGCAACCGTCTTACTCAGAGAGTTTATGAAACCGCGAAACCTCATAAAAGCAGGTTTTTAGTGGTATTGACTAAGCGGAAACAGTTATTTAACCGTCTTCGCATTCTCCATACGGTCAATTGTGAGGGATAACTTGGAAGATACTTTTAGAATGTTCGATGAGTATCTCAAGTCTAAGGATTTGAACATCGTAAGAGGTTTAACCATAGCCATCGAGCTGGAGATGAAGAGCAGAAACTATTATCAGACCAAGTCTAATGAGATGAAGAACCTGAACGGAAAGATACTCCTCAGCTTTCTGGCAAACGAGGAGCTTTCACACCTGAAAATGCTTGAACGCGTAAAGAGAAACCTTGAAGCCAGCAACAAATGGATCGAAATAGAGGAAATTACCCCGAGAGAAATGGGAAAACCCCGACTCTTTGAAGGAAAGCAGACAGAACCCAAAATTAAAGCAACATCCTCTGATAAGGATATACTATTAGCCGCAATGAGCGCCGAGAGAAAATCTGAAGAATACTACCATAGAATGTCTCAAAAGATAAAAGACGTGAAAGGAAAGGACCTCTTCCAAACTCTGGCAAAGTTCGAAAGGACACACTACAAAACCATCAGAGAGCTTCTCAAACCATAGCGCACAATTTATAGAACAATCTTCCGTTTTTCCTACTTTGTCTAAAGATTTCTTGACCAAAGAAAAATGGATGTATTCCATATTGGGTTGCCCAGACTAGGAAATCGCTCAGGCATACGACACCGCTCCCAAGCCATGTCCACAACCATATTCCGTGTTTTAGAATATTTTCCCCTTAGGAACACTCCTTTTAGTTCCTGATGTTAACTAATCCTATAGATGAACATTATAGAACAGGCTTAGCGAGGATTTGGGTTGGTCGGAATAGACCTGATGAACACGCGTAAACGCAGAGATCGCCTACACATAATGGCAGAGGTTTTAGAAGTGACTGTAGACGGCGCCCTCAAAACCCAAGTCATGTACAAAGCGAACCTAAGCTTTGCGCAACTGAACGAATACTTATCCCTCCTTCTTGAGCTAGGCCTCCTCAAAACTAAGAAAATGGGACAAAAAACCATTTACAAGACAACTCGTAAGGGCTCCAAATATCTCAAAGGCTACGAAGAAATTAGGGGCTTCCTAGCGAAACAAGAATAAGACAAGTGCGTATGTACCAAGAGTAACCAATCATTTTAAACATCCGTTCTTTTCTTGCAGACTTCGTTCTAAACCCCAAGATAACGTAGTGCACGCAATAAGACGCTAAAATTAAGCGCCAAAATAAAAGCGCAAATAAGGACGAGTACGACGATTTTCATCTTTTCTAAGTTTCCGCAGACAACAAAGAGAAAAAAGAGGGATTTCAACAGGGATATGCGTCTCTGTAAAGTCCCGACTTTTAGGCCGTTATTTGCATAAAGCTAATTCGTTCCAAAACAGAATCTCTGACAAAGAATAAGATCACCTGAACATACGCCGCCAAGCTACCCACACAAGAGAACCTATTGGAATTATCTATTCTATCGGTACCTTTACGCCTTTGAATGGTCTCGCTAACGGCGCCGTTACCATTAGCAGTCCGTTTTTGAAGGTAGCTTTCGCCTTGTCTGGAAGAACGGCGTGGGCGAGGACCCAGCAACCTAAATATTCCATATCGTTTCTGGGTGCCTTGAAGCAGAAGCTCCTGTCCGACATTTCAAAATCTATATTTTTCTTGTCTACGCCTGCAAGCTCCACTTCAATTGTGTATTTCTCCCTGTCGTGACATACACATGCTGTCGGTGTTACTGTTACCCTAGCTTTTTCAGCCACAGAACATCACCTCCTTTCCGTTGAATTGCGCGGAGTTCTCTAATTTGGAGTGGAGTTTTTAAATGTATGTGACTGTGATATAACAGCAACAGTAAATTCAGGCGAGCGCTTTTTTCTTACCTGACTAGGAAAAAGAGTGGTTTTGCTGGGGACATCTCCACAACTAAGGCTACTGAATCTTATAGAGTTGTTCACCCGCGCAGGCAAGGTTATGCTCGAAGAAAACCTTTGAGGGCGTCCTTGATAGACTTGAGAAACGTATGCTTCATTTTCTCAGGTTCCTCGAGACCTTCAAGCTGAGCGATTCTGAAGTAAGCAGGGGGATGTGGGTCAAACCGGAGCCATTCAGACCTTCGGTAGCCTCGGAAAGAGGGCTCCCTCTTATATAAAGGAAAAAGTCGTTTGAAGGCAATTTTTCTCAAGGCTTCTGCCATTACCTTTGGTTGACCAATAATTTTGGCCGAGTCCAAGTCAGCTCTGCTTTCTAAGAACTTTCCGAAGAAGTAGATAAGCCCTATTGCCACTATGAAATAGATCCAGAAGGATATGAAGCCGAAGAAGAACAGGTATGGCAAGAACACATAGAAGCGTAACAGATATTCTGCGCTAGCTAGAGAGGACATAACTAATGGATCATGGGCCTTCAGATGGCTCATTTCATGACCGATTACACTAAGCAACTCGTCTTCCTCAAGTTGCGTCATGATCCCCGTTGTAACCATTATGGTTCCTAGCCCGGGGCTTGGGCCTGCGGCTGCAGCGTTTGGAATGATTGTGTTGGTGACCACGATCTTTGGCATAGGGTAACCAAAACTATTCGATGCCTTCTTTACAATCTGGAAGAGGTTCACCTTCTTGACGGAGAAATCCTCCGGTTCACAATCAATGTCATAGTTTGCGAAGACCCTACCAGCCGTTTCGCACTCGATGGGTTTGTCAACGGCAATGGTAGCCTCATAGATTCCTTTTCTGATTTCAGGAATTTTTTTAGCATGTTTTTTACGGAACTCTTCGAACTCGTCGGGTGAAAAATGGTATTGTAAAAGGTGTATTTCAGGCTGGTCTTCAGTGATTTTCCAGGTGCCAATTCTGGCTATCAGCTTTCCAGAGAAAACAGCCAACACAAACGAGAGACCCACAAAGATTAGGGGTGCATATTCGCCAAATATCCAGAAAAACAGAAAGGTAAGACCTACTAAGGCGACGTAAAGGGGTAGCATGGATTCCGTGAAGATTCTTCCAAGCATTCCCCTTCTTTCACTTTCAGGAACCACTTTTTCTCCTGGCATAAAAGCAAGGTATAATGTGGTTTTGCGAATTTCTTCTTCAAACAATTGAACTATTAGAAACAGGTCCTCGTAGAGTTGGTCCAAAAAAGATTTTGCGATACCAGCGTCGCTAAGTTTCATCGTTACCCCTATCGGACTACTAGCATCAACCATAACATCTACATACTGATTTGTCTTAGGAACCAAAACTCTGTAGGAAAGATAGTGCCCCCCGTTTTCAGTGACGACGCGTATATTTCTGAAGGCTCTGTATTCTTCGTGTCGAAGCAGGTAGTGGCGTCTTAAATATTCTGGGAGAAAACCTAGGTTTCCGGGGGAAAGCTCAGTATCAATCGTGTAGTTTAACTCAGTTGCACCAGCACTTATTTCTTGCAAACTAGCCACACTCAGACTAATGTGCGGGGAAGAATTTTAAGTTTAACTTTCAGTCGGGTATTCATGTACCTTTGGTCGCTTACGAAATTTTGAAGGTGTAAGAAGGTTTATTGAAAAAGAAAAGAGAGCTTATTGGAAACCATAGAGTTTTGAATACTTATGATTCAGGTAATTGAGGTATGGCTTGACGCTGAGTTCTTCTCCGGTAATCCTTTTGACAAGGTCTGGCGGGTAGTAGAGGTTTCCGTAGCTATGGACGTTTTTGATTAGCCACTGCTTTAAATCATGAAAAATGCCTCGTGCAATTTGACTTTTCCATTCCGGCAGGTTTTTCTCCATTGCGGCGAGAATCTGTCCACTGTAAATGTTGCCTAGGGTGTAGCTTGGGAAATATCCATATAAGCCGCTGGCCCAATGCGTGTCTTGCATCACACCCTCAGAGTCGTTTTCAACGTTCACACCAAGATAATCCTTGTAGCTTTGATTCCATATCTCTGGAAGCTCTGCCACCGTGATCTTATCGGCAAAAAGTTTGTGTTCAAGGTTGAACCTTATGATAATGTGGAGACCATAGGTAACCTCATCTGCTTCAACCCGAATCTTAGAGGGCTTAACCTGATTGATGGCATGGACAAATGCATCCAAATCAACATCGGAAAGAATGTTGCCCGTGAGTTCTTTCAGTTTCGGTAGGAAGTAAAGCCAGAACTCGCGGGACCGCCCAATTATGCTTTCCACAAAACGTGACTGAGACTCATGGAAGCCCATGGAGCTTCTTGTTCCAACCGGCTGGAATATCCATTCTGGATTTAGGTTCTGCTCGTAGAGGGCGTGGCCACATTCATGCAACGTGGAGAATATGGCGGATGTGAAGTTGTCCTCGTAATAGTGGGTTGTTACCCGTACATCATCGTAATAGCCCGTTGTGAAAGGATGCTCGGTTTCGTCGATTCTGCCTCCGGCTTCTCTCGATTCTATATCATATCCGATGAATTCGGCGATTGCTTTTGAGATTCTATGTTGCATATCGAGAGGAACCCGACGTTTTAGTAAGGAAACGTCTGGCTGCTTTGTAGATGTTTCGCATTTCTTTATTAGAGAAATCAGGCCTTCCCTTAATCCTCCAAAGATTTTTTGGATGGTTTCTGACGACATTTTCGGCTCAAAAATGTCGATTAATGCATCATAAGGTGTTGCGGTCTCCTTCACTTCCATCAAGATTTCTGCAGCCTTCTTTTCTAGATCAACAAGTTTTTCAAGTTCAGGCTTGAACATGGAGAAATCCTTGGCAGCTTTAGCTTTCTTCCATACATTGGTGGTGATGGCTTGCTGTTTTGCCATTTCTGCGACCAGGTCTTCAGGCAGCTTGGTTTGCTCATCATAGTCTTTCTTTATCAGGTACAAATTTCTTTTTTGAACAGCCTTCAGCCCCTCATAATCCGAATGTTTCAGGATTTCTTCTAGTAGTTTTCCGATCTCCGGACTCGTGCTCATTTTATGTTCAATTCGGCTGAGGAGGGTGAGCTGTTGGCTTCGAAGTTTAATTGCCCTCGGCGGCATCTTTGTTTCCATGTCCCAGTGGATAATGGCGGTTGCCGATTGGAGAACAAAAATGTCTTTCACTTTTTCCAGCAGTTTTTTATAGCTCGACATTATCGGCTCTGTCATGCTAGTAGACTCCTTCTACCTGAGTACAGTGCTAAATAGGCTATATCTCCCCCTTCCATTCTTTGAAAAGTCTTTCGAGAAACTGTTCGACAAATTTGTGTCTCTTTTTTGCAATTTCTTTCGCAGTGTCTGTGTTGATTGTGTCTTTTGCTTTCAGAATCTTTTCGTATATGTGGTTGACTGAACTGAGTGACCTGCCGTCGTATTTCTTTTTTGGCGGAATTGACGGGTCGTATATGGGCATGTTGCTCCAGCCGCCACGCGTAAACACTCTTGCCAGTCCAATTGCTCCGATAATGTCTAGCCTGTCTGCATCCTGAAGTATCTTTGCTTCTAAACTTTCCGCTTCCATACCTTTTTTGAATCTGTGCGCTTCTATGCAATGGATAACTTCGTCTATTTTTTCTTTCGGAAAGTTGACTTCTTCAAGCATCTTTCTTGCCATCTTTGCACCTTCCGTTGCGTGATCTTCGATCTTACCTTCATCTTCCATAGCTCTTGCAACATCGTGAAGCAGTGCCGCAGCTTTAACTACGTCCAAGTCAGCGTTCTCTTGTTTTGCTATTCGCACAGCTAAATTGTAAACCCTTTCTACGTGGGATTTGTCGTGATGCGAGAGCTTGAAAAATTCTTCACTTCTATCCCTCATCTCTTCAAAAACAGAGTCATCCAACATATTTTTCACTCCTTTAAATATACTAACGAAAAAAATAAAAAATTAATTGGTAGAAAAACTGGCCGTAGACGAAAGAAATATTAAAATGATGACTATGGCTACCTCAAGAGTTGAAGCCTTACTCACAATAAGGATCGGGAATCTAGGATATGAAGGCAACGTCAATTGCGCATCCAATTCAAGGTCTAATCAAGTATCATGGATTAAAGGATTCAAGGCTTAGGATTCCATTTCACGACAGCATCTCTGTCTGCGTTAACGCTCTTCACACTACCACAACTGTTGAAGCAACCGAATCGTTAAGGGAAGATTCAGTGATAATAAACGGAAAAAGGGCTGTGAGCGCAGAACTGGAAAGAGTTGAAGTTATTCTCAACAAGTTAAGAAGCGTAGCTGGGTATTCAGGACACTTTAAGGTTGTCTCCCAAAATAGCATAACGCATGGAAAAGGTCTCGGGTTCTCGGCTTCAGGTTTTGCAGCTTTAGGCACGGCGGCATGTGCCGCCCTCGGCTTTAACATAGATTACATAGTCCTTTCCGAACTGGTTAGGTTGGGCGCAGGATCCGCAACAAGAAGCCTGGCAGGAAGCTTCGCAATATGGTATGCCAATAAGAATGGAAAGTCCTATGCAGAGCAGATAGTTAAGCCGGGATACGTGGATTTGGGCATTGTTATCGTGCCTACTCCCTCATCAGTTAGGACTGATGAAGCCCACAATGAGGTTCTCAGTTCACCATTGTTTAAGGCTAGGTTGAAATATGTTGCAGGAATGATCAGAGCAATGGAGAAAGCGGTGAAAACCGGAGATGTCGCCACTATAGGGAGACTTGCCGAAGAAGACAGTCTAAATCTACACGCAATCACAATGACTGGCAAAGCTCACATGGTTCTTTGGGAACCAGAAACAATCCGCGTGATAAAAGAAGTTCAGAGAATGCAGAATGAGGGTGTACCAGCATGGTATTCCATGGATACGGGGCCATCCGTTTTTGTTAACACTTTCACGGATTATGTTGAAACGGTGGCTGATAGACTACGTGGACTAGGCTGTTCGAATGTCATAACAAGCAAAGTCGGCGGCAAACCCTTCTTAAGCAGCAAACATCTATTCTAAGCAAACGAAAACATTAAGTCGCTGAAGGTTCCGAAGCTAAGCCTCGATCCTTAAGCTTTGTTAAGACAGAAACGATTTCCCGCATTGCCCAACAACGAACCCGCCCAACTTTATGGGATTCATTCTTAATCAGCTTGGGGCACCCCCAGCAAAGTTGAATAAAAAGTTTGCATAGTTACGTTCCAGAGAAATATTTTGAATCTTGGTCCACAGCACGCGCAATATTCTTAAACTAATCTGCACAATTGCGAGCTATGTTCCTGAGAAACGCTGCCTCCCCCCAAACTCAAGGAGTTCCCATCGTTCTTACCGGATCGTCTACCGACATGAGCGACTTCAAACTCAATCCTTTTCGGGCATTCACGGGGGGATTCCCAACCGGCATTGTCCCCAGGGTCTTGCTCAGAAAATATTGGTACCCGCCGGTGCCTAACAATGGGGATGGCACTACCAAATATGCACCTTATGGGATACGAAAGATTGAAGCCTTGCTAATTAGGGAGTTTGGCGCACAAAATGTTGCGATCGTGCATCCGGATAATCTAAAAAAGGTTGTGGGACCGAAAACGAAAGTTATTGGAATATCGTCTATGGAGCCGGCTGGAACAGGTTTTGTCAGCCGAACCTACACATCTTTTATGGGCTTTGGCGGAGAACCCATAGCAGCTACAGAATTCAGAGACCTAATAAAAAAGCCAATTCTGCGAAAATGGAGTGCTAAAATAGTTCTCGGGGGCTCAGGTGCCTGGCAAATTCACAGGGCAAAGTTACAGAGGAAATATGGAATAGACTGCATCGTTATGGGTGAAGGCGAAAAGACCGCTTTGAAGATCTTTCGCATGGCTCTCAATGGCGACGAGCTTCCACAGATAGTTGAAACCGAATCGCCCGATCCAGAGGAAATTCCCTGCATCATGCACCCGTCGATTTTTGGCACCGTGGAAATTACACGGGGTTGTGGTCGTGGTTGTAAGTTCTGCTCGCCAACGTTGAGAAGCCGTTACTCCTTTCCTTTAGAACATATCTTGAAAGAAGTGAAATTGAACGCGAATAATGGCACAAAAATGATTATTCTAGCAAGTGAAGACATCTTCTTGTACCAATCTAAGGATAAGTTTCTGCCAAATCGTGAAGCAATTGTAACGCTGATTAAATCAGTCGCTGCTGTGCCTGGAGTCAAGTACATTCAACCGGCTCATGCGTCTTTGGCACCCGTTGTCTATGATCCTAAAATGGTCGAAGAGATTGGTCCGATTCTTCTTGAGAAATCGCGGTGGGCTACAAATGGCAGTAGGCATAGCTCGGTCGAAATCGGCATAGAGACCGGAAGCATTCGACTTATGAATGAGCATATGAAAGGCAAGATGTTGCCGTACAAACCCGAAGAGTGGCATGACATCGTGACTAAAGGAATTGAAATTATGAACGAGAACCGTATTTGGCCATTGGCAACATTTATCACCGGTTTGCCTGGCGAAACCGAAAAAGATACGATTGCGACGCTTGAACTACTAGACAAACTGAGACACAGCAAAGTATTCTATGTGCCGTTACTGTTTACTTCAGAAGAAGACTGCATGCTCAGAGAAGCACGACATATGAACTTGAGACATTTAACGCCACTGCAATGGGAGCTTATGGCCACATGCTGGGAACACAACCTGAAAATTTTTGTCCCAAAGAAACATCAATGGAAAATAAGGCTTGCCGCAATGATTGCCTACGCACTGTATTATCGATGGAAACACGGCAGGAAAGTTTTATGGCCAATAATGAAATTCTCAGGATGGAACAAATAGCTTTCCAGATTAAGAAGCTGAGCACTTTTATGAACATAAATTGCAGAGTTCCCTCAGAAAATCCACTGTTCCTAAGTCTTATTAAAGTGTAAATGACTTTCTCATAAGACGACACACGTAATTTAGCTGGTTGGGCCCGTGGTCTAGCTAGGATTAAGACGCTGGCCTGCGGAGCCGGAGATCCGGGGTTCAAATCCCCGCGGGCCCGCCACACCTTCTTGAACCTTGCTTCATCAAGAAGTCTTATCTGAAAGAAAGTCAATAAGGTTACGGAGGAGAGTGTGGATTACTTGAGAAGCGAGGAACTTCATGAAGTTAAGTCGTTCAAAGCGGTTCTAAACAAAAGAAACAAAAAATGGATTGTTCTGGCAAAGTTTAGGAATGGCAAAACGAAAATCGC
>Ga0224501_10000744_pt1 | contig 25199 bp, 21 predicted proteins | sample SF_Oct11_sed_USG_4_FD_169105 | JGI IMG/M metagenome (GOLD analysis project Ga0224501, IMG submission 169105) | Sediment microbial communities from San Francisco Bay, California, United States - SF_Oct11_sed_USGS_8_1 | ecosystem: Environmental > Aquatic > Marine > Sediment | place: USA... | reverse complement strand
GTGGGCCTCAACGGCAAATTCCACCCATGTACTCCGCCGTGAAGGTCGGAGGAAAACCACTCTACAAGGCTGCCCGGGCGGGTGAAACGGTAGAGCGTGCGGAACGGGCGATCGTCGTGCATGAACTGGATATTCTCGCAATTGACGGGCGGGATGTGACGCTGAATGTCGCGTGCTCGAAGGGAACCTATATCAGAACCTTGTGTGCGGATATCGGTCATGCGCTTGGCGTGGGCGGACATCTCTATGCGCTTGAGCGCCTCCGGGTCGGCCCCCTGTCCATCGATCACGCGCTGACGGTGGGACAGATCGCAACTCAGGCGGCCATCGGAACCATTGAGGAGAGGTTGGTGACGTTAAACCAAGCGCTGGATCGGTTGCCTGTGTTGAGAGTGACCGACGAACAAGCCAGACTCGTTTTGCATGGCGGTGCCGTTGCGCCGGCCGGAATCGAGACCTTCGCAACGACGATGGTGCCGGTTCCTGTGAGATTGCAGGATGAGGAGGGACGGCTTCTGGCTATCGGTATGTACGATGGGCGAGTCGCAGAGACGATCAAGGTGCAGAAAGTATTAGCGGATACGCAATAAGTCAGTAACGGGTATCAACAAGAGGAGTAGACCCATGGCATTACTCAAAGAAGAAAAGACAGGGTTGATCACGGAGTATCGTCGTCACGATACGGATACGGGATCTCCGGAAGTACAGATCGCGGTTCTGACGAATCGGATTGTCTATCTCACGGAGCATTTCAAGACCCATAAGAAAGACCACCATTCTCGACGGGGGTTGCTGCAATTGGTCGGCCGTCGTCGTCGATTGCTTGACTATCTCCGCGGAATCGACCATGCCCGGTATCGGGCTGTGATTGAACGGCTGGGAATCCGCAAATAACGCGAATGCTGCACGGCTTCGGATGGCCGTGCAGCAACCTTGATGGATGTCACACAGGTGAACACGGACATGGGCTTATGGAAAACAGTTATGAGTTGTGAATGTTGAGTTCTCGGAAACGAACGAGCGACCATCACCTCATGACCGATGACTCATCACTCCCGGATGAGCCTATGTCTGTGGGCATCTGTGGGGCCCAAACAGAAGAGGAGACCATAGATGGTACATACAGTTGAAATCGATGTTGCGGGTCGGACGCTTCGACTTGAAACCGGACGAGTCGCTAAACAGGCCGATGGAGCGGTGTGGGCTTCGTATGGTGAAACCGTTGTATTGGCAACGGCGGTTGCCGCTCAAACCGCAAAGCCGGGGATCGACTTTCTTCCGCTGACGGTCGATTACCAGGAAAAAACCTATGCCGCAGGTAAGATCCCGGGGGGATATTTCAAACGGGAAGGCCGACCTTCGGAAAAAGAGGTGCTCACGAGCCGTCTCATTGATCGCCCCTTGCGGCCCCTATTCCCCGACGGGTACTACTTTGAAACTCAGGTTATTGCCTCGGTGCTTTCAGCCGACAAGACCGGATCGTCCGACGTGATCGGGATTACCGCTGCTTCCGCCGCCCTCTCTATCTCGAATATCCCGTTCCAGGGGCCCGTCGCCGCGGTGAAGATCGGTCGGGTCGGCGGTCAATTCATCGTGAATCCGGATCTCGAGACAATGGAGCAAAGTGAGTTGCATCTGGTCGTGGCAGGAACGGCAGATGCCGTGATGATGGTTGAAGCAGGAGCCAATGAGTTGTCCGAGAGTACGATGCTGCAGGCGCTTGAGTTGGCGCATGCGGAAATCAAAAAGATCGTCGCGAAGATCGTTGAGTTAGCCGCCAAGGTCGGGAACAAGAAGCGGGAAGTTCAGGTCACGGCCATTGATCCGGAGTTGGCTGCGCAGGTCAAGGCGATGGTTGCGCAACCCATTCGTGACGCCATCATGATTCCCAACAAGTCGGCGCGACAGGAACAGTTGGATCTGGTGCTGGCTCAGGCCGTCGAGAAGCTTAAAAATCCGGACATGGCGGACAGCGAACGCCATATCAAAATCGTGTTTCACGGACTTGAGTACACCGAAGTCCGTCATATGATTCTCGAAAAAGGGTCACGAGCAGACGGGCGAGGCCCGGCGGATATCCGGCCGATTACCTGTGAAGTCGGTGTGTTGCCCAGGACGCACGGGTCGGCGCTCTTTACTCGAGGCGAAACCCAGAGTCTTGCCGTGGTGACGCTCGGGACCACCGATGACGAACAGCGTATCGACGCGTTGGAGGGGGAGTACACTCGCACATTTATGCTCCATTACAACTTTCCTCCCTTCAGTGTCGGTGAGGCACGGCCCCTCAGGTCTCCGGGTCGGCGCGAAGTCGGCCATGGTGCGTTGGCCGAACGGGCATTGAAGCCGGTCGTTCCCGGCAAAGACGTGTTCCCTTATACGCTTCGGTTGGTGTCCGAAATTCTGGAGTCCAACGGCTCCTCCTCTATGGCGACGGTGTGCGGGGGGACGTTGGCAATGATGGACGCGGGAGTGCCGGTGAAGGAGCCGGTCGCCGGTATTGCCATGGGACTGATCAAGGAGGGGGACAGCGTCATGATCCTCTCCGATATTCTCGGGTTGGAAGATCACCTCGGGGATATGGATTTCAAGGTCTGTGGAACAAAAAACGGGGTGACGGCTCTCCAAATGGACATCAAGATCGGTGGAATCACGACGGCGCTCATGCAGCAGGCGCTCGAACAGGCTCGTGCCGGGAGACTGCACATTCTTGAGCGCATGGCCAAAGCACTGGATGGTGCGCGCGGCGAGCTGTCGCCATTCGCCCCTCGTATCTATACCATGAAGGTTAAGCAGGATAAGATTCGCGATATTATCGGTCAGGGAGGGAAAACAATCCGCGGAATCCAGGCCGATTGCGGAGTCAAAATCAATATCGAAGATACGGGAGTGGTCACGATTGCATCCGCCGACGGTGAATCATTGCAAAAGGCGAAAGATATCATCGCCCGACTGACCGAGGAGGTCGAGGTCGGGAAGATGTATATGGGAACCGTCAGGAAGATTATGGATTTTGGAGCCTTCGTCGAAGTGCTCCCTGGAACGGATGGTCTGGTTCATATCTCTCAGTTGGCACACCACAGGGTCAAAGCGGTATCCGACGAAGTTGCCGAAGGCGATCAAATTCTCGTGAAGGTGCTGGAGATCGACAGGCAGGGTAAGATACGGCTGAGCCGGAAAGAAGCGATGCCGGTCCCGGAAGACAGTGCCGCAAAGGAACCGGCGGGCGGGTAATCGCCTTGTACCGCAAACTCATTCTCGACAACGGGATCCGTCTGGTGACGGAACGGATCCCTACCGTCAAGTCCGTTACGGTCGGCATGTGGGTCAATGCCGGATCCCGCGACGAGACGCCGGCGCAAGCCGGCTACTCTCACTTTATCGAACATATGTTTTTCAAGGGGACGGAGACCCGTTCCGCAGCGGAAATTTCTCGTGAGATCGATGCGCTCGGAGGAGAGTTGAACGCATTTACTACGCGTGAGACTACCACCTTCTATGTCAAAGTTTTAGACCAGCATCTCCCGAAAGCGCTTGATCTTCTCTCCGATCTCTTTCAGCGTTCTCGCTTCGCGCCCAAGGAAATCAACAAGGAAAAGCAGGTGGTCCTCGAAGAGATCCGCATGGTGCAGGACGATCCTGAGGATCTTGTGCAGGAGCTGCATACGGGTCTCATAATGGGGCGGCATCCCTTGAGTCGCCCTATTCTTGGGCAAGCAACCACGATCGGGCAAGTCAGGCGGCGAGATCTTTGCGATTACATCGATACACATTACAAGCCTGAAGATATCGTTCTCGCGGTCGCAGGGAGTTTTGACCAACGCCAGCTTGAAAAGATGGTGGCTCGGTTGTTCGGGACCTATCAGTCGTCCGGAGGTCATGTCGCTCCAAAACGCTACCCGCCGGAAATGTGCAAGGGGATCATCTTGAAACGCAAACCCTTGGAGCAGGTACATCTCTGTGTGGGCCTCAAGGGAATTCCGGCCGGGCACAAAGACCGGTATGCCGTGTATGTGTTGAACAGCGTGCTCGGAGGAAGCGTCAGTTCGCGCCTCTTTCAAGAAATTCGAGAAAAACGAGGATTGGCCTATTCCATCTATTCTTTTTTGTCCGGCTATTCAGACGGAGGAACCATCACGATTTATGCAGGGACTCGACCAAGCGAGGTCGAACGGGTTCTGGATCTGATTCGGCGTGAAATTCGGAAACTGCACAAATGTGGAATCGATCGGGAGGAATTACGGCGAACCAAGGATCAGATGAAGGGCAGTCTGATGTTAAGTCTGGAGAGTTCTCATAGCCGGATGAATAAACTGGCGAAGGATGAATTGATCGGGAGATCCCATACGAGTCTGCAGGCGATGTTGTCGGAAATCGATGCGATTCGATCATCCCAGGTCGCACGCGTGGCGCGGGAATTGTTTGATCCGGGACGTCTTGCCATCACCGGGGTGGGGCCTCTGACCACCCGCCAAATGTCCGCGATACGATAGGAAATGGAAACGGTGCATGTCGGTATCGCACAGGATTGCCTGCCGAGTATTGCACAACTCGTTGAAGTTATCCGTCTCATGGGTGTATAGTGGCGGACCGATGGTGCCAAAACATTTCCTTGACATCAGCGCACCATTTCAGTACCGTCTCACCCCTATTATCCTGTGACTTTAGCGTCGGGAGACTGGGGCGTTATTCGGGTAAGGACGAGAAGAATACATTAGTTGGAGACGATACGCCGGTAAAGCACTATCCTAATGGCCGGGTAGTCGATCTCATGATATTGAACATCCTCGAACTATTCATTTTAGGAGAGAGGGTGGAGTACTTGTCTCACTGACCTTTGTAAGGAGGGACGAACAATGAAGAGGACATTGGTGCTCACTGCCGTGGCCGCATTCTTGATTTCCGGCCTGATCCAGGGCGGACAAGCGTCGGCTGACGGTTCGGTTCACGCAATTGGGATCGCTGATGCGGTTGTGGGCGGGAAACCGCTCAAGGCTGAAGCCGTAAAGACCCTTCAGGGAAGAGTCTGGTCCCAATGGGCGGACAACCCTGATGGAGAACTGCTATTCGGTATTCAATATTGGAATACAGGAGAACCAGCGTCCGGTGAACCGGGAGGGCGTTCCTCAACAATGTTGGATGTCAAGCCGCCGGATCCTTTGCTCACCTGCTGTGCCTGGGGTTTTTCCGGAGGCACGGAGAAGAATGACGCGTATGCCGGTTGGTACCATGCAGCCACGACCGTACGTCTTGCCGTGAAGGACAAGGCGCTGATGGATAAAATTATCAAGGCTTCGCAAGAACTTGTGGCCATGGAAGTGACCTTGGATGGACGGACGATTACCGGGTTCAAGGTACTCAAGGGAGAATAAACGACATTTTTTATCCTCGCATGTTGTAAGGAGGGCGTGATGATGACGCTTCAGAAGCAAGCCGGAGCCCTGGTGGCGGCCGTAGCGCTGGTAGTCAGCGCGGCTTCCGCTGCATTGGCGATCGAGTCGTTCCAAGAGCGCTTTGAGTGGGGAGACATGAGCAAACCCACGACCATCCAGGGTCGGGTCATTGTGCTGGATCCGTACGATGAAGCCGTCTGGATTAATGTCTCGATCTATGGAGGCAATGCAGAAAGCGGTCTCTGGTGGCAAAAGTCGCATCCGGGCAAGACCTTGAAGTTCTACGCGGAGAAGTCTGCTTGGGAAGAGCTGAAGAAAATGGGACGTGTTCATGCCGGTCCCGCTGCCGCGAAGGAAGTTCCTCCCGGTAGCACGACGGATTTGATTGAATTTGTCGCAGCGGAAACCGAGCAGAACCACCGAGTGATTTCATCAGTGAAGAAATTGCCGGAAATCTCCGGAGCCCCTGGCAAGACGGTCAGCATCAGCGCGCTGACCTTGAAAGAATGTGCCGGAAAAAATGAGTTTGAAGCTGGTTGCGCAGCCGCGAAGACAAAATTAAATGTCGGAAATGCTGAGCCCGGCATGCAGTATGACGTGATGATTCCTGGAGGGAAAACCGTAGGTGGGCTGATCCCTTGGACAGCAGCATATAACATCGCTCACTAAATCACGTAAAACGCATGGGTTGCTGAAAAGGCGATCTTCCGTCATGGAAGGTCGCCTTTTCCTTTTTATGGGATGGAGTCCTTTCTATCTCTGTCATCTCACGATTCAATCATGGAATGAACTGCGCCGATCGATCAGATCTTGTTGAAGCGGTGATGTTTGCAACCGGTGTCGTTCATGGCTCGACCGCTTGCAACGCAGGGAGCTAGAGGCTGATTCTGAGCACAGTCATAGGGGGACATGGATAGAATATGGAGGAACTTAGAGGACGAGACCCTTACTGCAACTCGCTCTTCGGTGTGACGAGGCGCTGCAGCTCTGCCAGTCTATTGATGGCGTCAAGCGGGGTCATGGAGAACAAATCAATCTGCTTCACTTCCTCAATGATGGGATGTGATTGAGGCAGGGGGTCCAATGGGCGTCGTGAGTCCTTTCTTTCAAACGGGATAGAGGTATTTGGGTCAGGCTGTTCCAATTGCCCCAAGACCTCATTTGCTCGGACAATCACCCGTTCAGGAAGGCCGGCAAGCTTTGCCACATAAATTCCATAACTACGGTCGGCACCCCCGGCAATAATTTTTCTGAGAAACACCACGTCACCGTCTCTTTCTTGTACGGCGACCCGATAATTTTTGATGCCTTGGCAATAGTCGGCCAATTGCACCATCTCATGGTAGTGGGTGGCAAAGAGTGTGCGGGATCCCAGTTGCGTACGATCGTGTATGTGCTCCGCGATAGCCCATGCGATGCTCAGCCCGTCATAGGTACTTGTGCCACGGCCGATTTCATCCAATAAAATTAAACTGCGCTGAGAAGCCGCATTGAGAATATTGGCAGTCTCGACCATTTCAACCATAAACGTACTCAATCCCCCGCCAAGATTATCGGAGGCCCCGACACGGGTAAAAATACGATCCACCACTCCGATTCGTGCTTCCGCAGCCGGGACAAAACATCCCACTTGAGCCATAAGGACAATCAAGGCGACTTGACGGAGATAAGTACTTTTCCCAGCCATATTGGGGCCGGTCAAGATCAACAGTCGATTGCTCTCCAAGTCCAACAGGGTATCGTTTGGAATAAATCGATGGTCGATATGGAGACGTTCCACGACAGGATGGCGACCGTCACGAATATGAATGTCACCGCTTCCGTCAACGACGGGTTTGGTATAACCATTCAGTGCGGATATTTCAGCCAGTCCTGCCAGTACATCCAAAAGGGATAACTTATCGGCGATGATCTCCATGCGGGAGGATGCCGTGGCCAATTGATCTCGAATCTTGGAGAAAAGGTCTTGTTCTAGTGACTGGAGCCTTACTTCAGCCCCGGTCACACGCTCTTCAAGAGACTTCAATTCAGGGGTCATAAACCGTTCCGCATTGACCAGCGTCTGCTTTCGCACAAAATCAGATGGGACACGGGCTAAATTCGATTTTGTCACTTCAATGTAGTACCCGAATACATGGTTGTATCGGATCTTTAATGAATCAATACCGGTCCGTGTCCGCTCTTTAGATTCTAAGTCGGCAATCCATTGTTTCCCCTCCTTACATGCTGTCCGGAGGGTATCCACATCTGAGTCGTATCCGTCTTTGATGATATTCCCATCACGTAATGAAGAGGGAGCATCAACACAAATCGACCTCTCGATGAGTTCATGAAGGTCCCGTGCGTAGTCCCAATTTTTTCGCACTTCGGACAATAAAGGACTCGTGAAACCCTCAAGGAGAGCATACATATCCGGGAGAATCGCAAGGGAGCGATTGAGTGCCAGCAAATCACGGGGGCCGCTGTATCCCAAAACGATTCGGCTACGGAGGCGTGCAATATCCTGTACCTCTCGTAGGGCTGAACGTAATGCGACACGTTGCTGCACCCGATCTTTCAGCTCTCCGACCGAATCGAGTCGGTCACGTATCACATCTAAGCCGACAAGTGGTCTGACCAACCATTGACGGAGCAGCCGGGCACCCATCGCGGTGACCGTTCGATCGAGTACCGATGCGAGGGAATAATTGCGGGTTTCATGTCCGCTCTCATGGGACGAAACCCATGAGGTGACCAGTTCCAGGTTACGGATCGTCAGAGCATCCAGATGCATCGTCTCTCGATCATGCTGTACACGGAGATAACGAATATGTTCCAGCGATGATCCCGGTTGAGTTTCGCGAAGATAGTGCAGTACGGCACCGGCTGCGCAAATCGCCGCCGTCAGATTGTCGCATCCGAATGCGTCGAGCGACTGAACCCGAAAGTGTTCACGCAACGTCTTGGAAGATTCCAGTCGATCAAATGCCTGTGAGGGCCGCTCACAGAGGCGTACTCCTTTGATCTGTTCAAGCCGAGACAGGGATTCAGCACCGAGTCCTGCGGGATAGAGTAATTCACGAACCTCAATCCGTGATAGTTCATCCAAGACGAATTGAACTGCATGAGGTCCGTCACATTCCATCACCCAAAACTCTCCGGTAGAGACATCCAGGACGGCCATGCCGACCCGAGCCTTTGTAGAAAGCGATGTGGGCAGGCTCAGTGCGCACAGATAGTTGGATTCGAGAGGGGACAGTAATTCCGTATCCAAAAGTGTCCCCGGAGTATAGAGGCGAACGACTTCACGACGAACCAGGCCCTTAGCGGATTTCGGATCCTCTACTTGCTCACAAAGCGCGACCGTCTTGCCTGCTTTCAACAGCTTGGCGATATAACCGATAGCAGCATGATGGGGGACACCACAGAGAGGAATCGCGTCGGGGCTGTTCTTATCACGGGATGTGAGGGCAATGGAGAGGAGGCGTGAGGCGAGCTGTGCATCCTCGAAAAACATTTCATAAAAATCACCCACACGAAAGAACAATATCGCATCAGGGTATCCGTCCTTGATCTCCCGATATTGGCGCATGAGGGGAGACAGTGACTGCTCACTCATCCTGGTCGCCTTGGGAGCCGGCTTTCGTGGTAGAACTCGACATTCGGCCGGAAACCTTCTCAAAGGATTGACGAAGACGTTCCAAGTCTACTTCGGCGTCTTGGAGGGCTTTCGTTTTACGGCGAAGCTCGATACGGCCTCGAATCCAAGGAGGAAACAGCAGCATGCCGGCTACCAGGAGGCCCACACCAAAACCAGCCATGATGGGTTGATACACCGGAGTGGACGCGTCCATAAGCCCAAAAAAGTAACGAAGGGTAACCTCCTGTTCCTGGTTTTGAAGAAAAAAGGCCAGGGACAGCAATAACAAAATCCCTACTAGGATGACTCGAATCATCGTCGGGACACTCTCTTCCGGCCGGAACGAGATATCGGCCTGCGAGACGAAGATTTTTTGAGTAACGGGGTGACTCTGGCCAGTAACACTGAAGCGGCAGGTCCGAGAGCCGTCAATGTCAGTTGACGAGAAACCGGGCTGCGGTGACCCAACCGGATCTCCAGCCTATCTGATGGAAGCCAATCAGGGAAACGGTCCGCCCACTCCACAGCCGTCACATTCTCCTGTGTGAAGCAATCAGCCAAACCCGATGCCTCCGCCTCAGAGACATCCTTCACGCGATACAGATCAATATGCGTGAAAGGTATCCGCCCACGATATTCATGGGCCAGAACGAACGTCGGACTGCTGACGTGATGAGATGGAATATTCAGACCTTCGGCAATTCCGCGAACCAGCGTTGTCTTGCCCGCGCCCAGTGTACCGACCAACGCCAAAACATCGCCTCCCAGAACGACCTGTCCGATGAATCGCCCGACACATTCTGTTCGTGTCCGCGAGGATAGGACGAGAGTCAGAGAGCGAGGCGTAGAGTCGGTCCGATCTTTCGAGGACCGCTCGGACTGTTTATCATGCAAAACGGTGTGTCTCGTCAGCATAAGCCCTTCTGAGTGCATAGGGAATCTGTTCAATAACATCTCCGGCAATCATTCCCGCAGGGCCCTTGTCCGATGCCGCCAAGTCACCCGCAAGACCATGAAGATAGGTCCCGGCACAGGACGCCTCCCAAGAGGTCAGTTTCTGGGCTAACAATCCCACGATGATGCCCGTGAGCACATCGCCCGTTCCAGCCGTCGCCATCCCGGAGTTCCCGGTCGGACAAATCGCTGCGGTACCGTCCGGCCCGGCAACAACCGTACGAGCCCCCTTTAATACCACACAGACGCCCCGGTCCCGGGCAAATCCGACCGCCGTACCGATTCGGTCTGCATTGACAGACTGAGCGGTCGCTCCCGTCACCAAGCGAGACATTTCCCCGGGATGCGGTGTCAGGATCGGAGGAATTTTGCAGGAGGTCAGGATCGAGGCTCGTCCTGCAAGCGCATTGAGTGCATCAGCGTCAAGGACCGAGGGACGATCAATCCGACTCATCATGGTCTGCACGAGTTCGACTGTTTCAGGGTGGGTAGACAGGCCCGGGCCAATCGCGACGGCGGTTCGGGACGCCATAAACGATGAAAGCCGTTCAAGCCCGCTTCGTGCAAGGGTTTTCGCCTTAGTCTCCGGCATGGGACACGTCATGGCTTCGACTACCTGTGACTCCACGACATCGTTGACACTGGAGGGAACTGCGACAGTCACCAGTCCCGCACCGATGCGAAGTGCGGCTTTGGCGGTCATGCTTGCCGCACCGGTTTTTCCGATAGATCCGGCTATAATACCGGCATGCCCGAATGTCCCCTTATGATCTGACGCGTGACGGGCTGGTAAGGAGGCTCTGACAAAATCCGGGGTGATCAATGAAATGCCGGTGTGAAGGGCGTCAACGTAGGTTAACGGTATCCCGATATCGACAATGTGAATAGAGCCGGAAAGGTCGATCCCAGATCTTTGGAATAAACCCAATTTAGGAAGTCCAAAGGTTACGGTGCTGGATGCATGAACCGCATGGCCGAGTATCGTGCCGGTTTCTGCTTGAAGACCGGAGGGAATATCGACGGCGACCACCGGACAGCGTGATGTATTGATGCACTCAATCGCTTCGGCATAGCGCCCGGTGACGTCCGCAGCAAGCCCTGTCCCGAGCAGCGCATCGATGACGATTTGGCTCTCGCGGATAAGGGCCAGTGCCTGGTCCTTGGATGAAAATGCATGAATTGCAGAAGCCTTCGCCGCTTTTACAAAGCGTCGATACATCGTCTTGGCATCTTTGGATAATTCAGCGGGAGTGGCCAACATAACGACCCGCACGTTCGCGCGGAGACGATGTAGGAGCCGGGCGATCACAAGTCCGTCGCCTCCGTTATTGCCCTTTCCGCAGAGGACGGTAATCGTCTTGTGCTTAATGGGGCGCATCGTGTGCTCAAGATGATCCACGAAACCGGCTCCGGCCCGCTCCATGAGGATGCTCCCCGGAATACCGGCGTCGTCGATCGTGCGCCGATCAAGCTGTCGCATTTGTTCGGGGGTCACGATCTTCATCATGTCTACAGACCATCCATGTCGGGCGGAATCAGACGACGAACAGGGGCCTCAAGAGGATACACAACGATGGGAATCTCTGCGGCCGAGACGAGACGCATGACGGTTCGATATGGTTTCCGTACATGGGGCCATCAGCAAGGCATTGTGAGGCACAGTCCCGTCATCCGAGCAAGGCCTTCATCTCCTTGACGGCCTGCTGAAGGCCGACTAGAACAGCCCGTGCAATAATGCTGTGGCCGATATTGTATTCCACAATCTCGGGAATGTGGGTCAGCCGTTTCACGTTCCGATAATTTAAGCCATGGCCTGCATTCACACCGATGCCTAATTTGTATGCGAGCTTCGCTGCTTGGCCGATGGACTCAAATTCGGAATCCGCTTCCTTTGACCGGGTGGCGTTTGCATACCGTCCCGTATGTAGCTCCACAAAATCAGCGGAAATTCGGTGCGCGGTTTTGATCTGATTCAGATCGGGCTCGACAAACAGACTGACCGGAATGCCTCCGGCATGCAGGAGGACGATAATTTGCTCGATCCGATCTCGATGGCCGATAAGGTCCAGTCCGCCTTCAGTCGTTAATTCCTGCCGTTTTTCCGGGACCAGGGTGACTAAATCCGGTTTGATCGCCAGCGCGATTTTTGCCATCTCGTCGTCCGGTGCCATTTCCAGATCGAGCTTGGTACGGGTAATTTCTCTCAAGAGGTGGAGGTCACGATCCTGGATATGTCGTCGGTCTTCACGAAGATGCACGACCAGTCCGTCTGCGCCGGCGAGCTCAACCAGCATGGCTGCAGTCAACGGATCGGGGTCGTTCCCTCCACGGGCTTGACGCAACGTGGCAACGTGATCAATGTTCACACCCAATCGGGCCATATACTCACCCTGTATCTCGTGGTATTCCAGGAAAAGCGGGACTATGAATTAATGCAGCAGAAACGTTACTTGTAGCAGAAATCACCCTGGGTGGGCAAGAACGCAAGCCATAGGGCGAAACGAGCGGATAGGTCAAACCTCCGGAGGGGGAAAACCGAACTCCCCAGAATCACGAGGCAAATTGACTCAACACCGAAGCACCATTTAAAATGGCCCTTCTCAACCTCTCCCGGAAATGCATAGTAAGAGGAGACTGGTTGAGGAACAAAAGAAGGACATCTCGGAGCAGGCCAGAGGAAGGTCATGGGTTTGGGCGACGGGTTTTATCGAATCAAACGACTCCCTCCATACGTCTTCGCGCAGGTGCAATCACTCAAGCTCGAAGCTCGACAGCGAGGCGATGACATCATCGATTTCGGCATGGGGAACCCGGATCAACCGACCCCCCCGCATATCGTTGAGAAGATGGTTGAGGCCGTACGCAAGGGGAAGAACCATCGGTATTCCGCTTCGCGCGGCATTACCAAGCTGCGGCATGCGATCTGTAGTTGGTATAAGCGCAATTATGATGTCGAATTGGATCCCGAAACCGAAGCAATCGTGACCATCGGATCCAAAGAAGGGCTGGCCCACCTGGCGTTGGCCACGATCGGCCCCGGTGACGTCGTCTTGACGCCGACTCCCACCTATCCGATCCATATGTACAGTTTCATCATCGCCGGCGGTGAAGTTCGTGGAATCGAGCTTCGTCAGGATAGTGATTTTTTTGAAGATCTGACACGTGTCTATCGACAGACATTTCCGCGACCCAAAATTCTGGTACTCAATTTCCCCCACAACCCGACCACTGCCGTCGTCGATCTCGAGTTTTTTAAAAAGGTCGTCGCCTTTGCCAAAGAACACAACGTGATCGTCGTTCATGATCTGGCATACGCCGATCTCGTCTTTGATGGGTACAAAGCGCCGAGTTTTCTCCAGGTAGCCGGAGCCAAGGACGTCGGGGTGGAGTTCTACACTCTGTCCAAGGCCTATAACATGCCGGGGTGGCGTGTCGGGTTTTGCGTGGGTAATCCTGAAGTCGTGGGTGCGTTGGGAAAGATCAAGAGTTACCTCGACTATGGGATTTTTCAACCCATTCAAATCGCCAGTGTGATCGCACTGAATGGTCCTCAGGATTGCGTGAAGGACACGGTGGCACGATATCAGAAGCGGCGTGATGTATTGGTCGGTGGGTTAAACCGTATCGGATGGCGAGTGGCAAAGCCGCTTGCGACCATGTTTGTGTGGGCCCGCATTCCCTTGCCCTATCGTCATATGGGCTCCTTAGAGTTTTCGAAATTACTGCTCAAGGAGGCGAAAGTCGCCGTCTCGCCGGGAATCGGATTCGGAGAGGGCGGTGATGAATATGTCCGTTTCGGATTGGTGGAAAACGAGCACCGCACGCGGCAGGCCGTCAGGGGGATTCGAAAAGCGCTCAAATTGGACGGGGGTGAGGAATGAAGTCGCGTATCGGAGTAGGAATAATCGGATTTGGCACGGTCGGGACCGGTGTGGCAAAGGTTCTCCTCGACAATGCCGAGCTGATTCGCCGTCGAGTCGGCGTACCGGTTGAAGTGGTGCGCATCGCGGATTTGGATGTGACGAGAGATCGGGGGATTCAATTGCCGCCGGGTGTTTTGACGAACGATGCCAAGCAAATTCTCAACGATCCCGCTATCGATGTCGTCGTCGAGTTGATCGGAGGATACGATATCGCCAAGAGGATGATCATGGAGGCCATTCTTGCCGGTAAACACGTGGTGACGGCGAACAAAGCGTTGTTGGCGCTTCACGGAGAAGAAATCTTCGACGCGGCATCCCGCAAAGGCGTGGACGTGGGATTCGAAGCCAGTGTCGGTGGCGGGATTCCGGTCCTGAGGGCATTGACGGAGGGGCTTGCCGGTAATGCCATCCAATCGATCTATGGGATCATCAACGGGACAGCCAATTATATTTTGTCGAAAATGACCCATGAAGGTCGTGGATTCGAATCAGTACTTGCGGATGCCCAGCGAGCCGGCTATGCCGAGGCCGATCCGACCTTTGATGTGGAGGGCGTCGACTCAGCCCATAAACTTGCCATACTCGTGAATCTTGCCTATGGCACGCCGGTGAATTTCAAAGAAATCTATACGGAAGGAATCGCACGCATTACGGCAACCGACATCGCGTATGCGAAACAGTTCGGGTATGTCATCAAGCTGTTGGGTATTGCGAAGCTTGCGGACGGGAAGATCGAAGCGAGGGTTCATCCCACGATGCTGCCTGCAGCTTCTCCCCTCGCACAGGTTGAAGATGTCTATAATGCCATCCAATTGGTCGGTGATGCGGTCGGGGACGTCGTGCTCTACGGTCGAGGAGCCGGTTCGATGCCGACCGGAAGCGCCGTGGTGAGTGATGTGATCGCCATCGGGCGCAATCTGTTGACGGGGGGAGTGGGACGAGTGCCGGCTGCGTCGTTTCAACAGGACCAGCGTCTCCCGTTGTGTCTGACACCGATGGAGGATATCGAGTCGCTCTACTACTTGCGGTTTATGGTCGTCGACCGTCCCGGTGTGCTGGCGCAGATTTCCGGGGATTTGGGCCGCCACGGGATCAGTATCTCATCCGTATTGCAGCAGGGACGTCGTGAGGGGCAAACCGTCCCGGTCGTCATTAAAACACATACGGCCAAGGAGCGCGACGTGCAGACGGCGCTTCGCGAAATCAACCTCAAATCCTTCGTGTCAGAACCCACCACGCTCATCCGGGTAGAAGGAACAGACGAGTAATCACATGAATCGTTGGCGCGGCATTATCGAGGAATATCGTAAGTTCCTTCCGGTCTCGGAGAAGACGCCGATTATCAGTCTGGCGGAGGGTAATACCCCGCTCATTCGTGCGGCACGACTGGCAAAGGAGATTGCGCCGGGTATCGATCTGCACCTCAAGTTCGAGGGGCTCAATCCGACCGGGTCGTTCAAAGATCGCGGCATGACCATGGCGATCTCAAAAGCCGTCGAGAGCGGCGCGCGCGCCGTGATGTGCGCGTCGACGGGAAACACCTCTGCATCGGCGGCCGCCTATGGAGCCAGGGCCGGGTTGGCGGTCTATGTCTTGATCCCGGCCGGAAAGATCGCATTAGGGAAGTTGTCCCAAGCCATGATGCATCATGCGACGGTCATTCAAATCGAAGGGAATTTCGATCAAGCGTTGACGCTTGTGAAGGATCTTACGGCCGCTTATCATATCGATCTCGTGAATTCGTTGAATCCCTTTCGAATCGAAGGTCAGAAAACCGCCGCATTCGAGGTGTGCGATCAGCTGGGTGATGCGCCGACGCTTCATGTGTTGCCGGTCGGTAATGCCGGAAATATTACGGCCTACTGGAAGGGGTATCGTGAATATCGTCTTGCGAACCAAACCACAAAGCTCCCTCGCATGATGGGATTTCAGGCAGCCGGTGCGGCACCGATCGTGTTGGGTCGGGTCATCGAGGAGCCGCAAACCATTGCAACGGCGATTCGTATCGGGAATCCCGCCGGTTGGTCGTCGGCCTTGACCGCCGTTCAGGAATCATCCGGAGCGATCGATATGGTGACGGACGAAGAAATCCTTCAAGCCTATGCGGCTGTGGCCAGAACCGAAGGAGTGTTTTGTGAACCGGCTTCGGCTGCGTCGGTCGCAGGCGTAGCAAAATTGCACCGTGCCGGAGCGTTGCGTGAAGGTGATACGGTCGTCTGTACATTGACCGGACATGGACTAAAGGATGCCGACACCGCGATTCATGTGTCGACGAAACCGCTGACCGTCAAGGCGACACGGGAGGACGTCACCCGTTTCTTGCAGATATAACAACCTTGCGAATCCGATGAAATATGTAATTTTGCATGCCGGTGGAATGGCCCATCAATCGAGCCAGGAATTGGGCGGGCGTACGCCGCTCCAGGCCGCAGAGACTCCTCATCTCGATCGTCTGAGCCGGGAGGGAGAACTTGGTCGTCTCATCATTCCAGGCGAGGGTATACCCCATGGAAGCGGAGTGAGCGGGGCAGCGATTCTTGGATACGATCCGAAGAAGTATTATCAAGGGCCGGGACCCGTTGAAGCGGCAAGCCTTGGAGTCTCCGTCACGGAACACGATGTGGTGTACCGCTGCACGATGGTGTCATTGAAGCCGGAAGGCGGGCAACCAGGCGACGCAATCAAGAAATTAGGGCGCCATGTCGTGATGGACGACGCGACCGGAGGCTTGATCGACACGCAGGACGCCCGTGAGTTGATCGAAGCCCTCAACGAGCAGGTCGGGTCGGAGACCATCCAATTCTATCCCGGAACGGGCCATCGTCATCTCATGGTCTGGGTCAACGGCAAACCGCGAGCGATCTGTGTCGATCCGCACTCGATCATCGGCCAACCCATTGCGGATGCTCTTCCCAAAGGAGACGGTGCGGACATTCTTCGAACACTCATGGATGCCGCTTATGTGATCTTCCGAGGACATCCCGTAAACGACGAGCGGGTCGCCGCGGGGAAGAAGCCTACAAACTGTGTGTGGCTGTGGGGAGAGGGTCGGGCCGTGGAATGGCCGAGCCTTACGGAACACTATGCCGTCAAGGGTGCCGTGGTTGCGACGAGTGATGTGCACCGAGGCATCGGGATTTGTGCGGGGCTGGATGCCGTGGATCCGGACCGATTCGGGGACGGAGGTTTTCGTGAGAAGGCGAGTATCGCGTTGGAAGAATTGTCCAAGAAAGATTTTGTCTACCTCCATGCGGGATTGACGGATGAGGTCGTGCAGAGCGTTGAGATGCACGCAAAGGTGCAAGGCATCGAAGAGTTCGATCGCGACCTTGTCGGTCCTCTGATCGAGGGACTCCAGAAGCTGGGACCCTATCGCTACCTCGTGGTGTGCGACCACGGAAAATCAGCAGGATTTGCCATCTACGCCTACGGAGAGGGAGGCGGACAAGTATCAGGGCAGGCGAACCGCCGGTTCACTGAGGACGACGCGCAAGCCACGCAGGCACCCCCTCGCGACGCGACAAAATTTGTCCACCGTCTTTTTGCGAACGGGTAACGTCCGGTGGCATTGGTCGTCCAAAAATACGGAGGTACCTCTGTCGGGTCGATCGAACGGATTCACCGTGTTGCCGATCGAGTGGCGCAGACTCAACGTGAGGGCCACCGCATCGTAGTCGTCCTCTCCGCCATGAGCGGCGAAACGGACCGGCTCGTCAAAATGGCATATGAGGCGACTCAGGCTCCGGACGAGCGGGAAATGGACATGTTGCTCTCTACCGGAGAGCGCATCACCATCGCACTTCTGGCGATGGAGTTGCGGGGGAGAGGGCTCAATGCCAGGTCCTATACGGGACGGCAAGTCGGTATCATAACCGACAACGCCCACACCAAGGCGCGTATTGCGCGGGTCTCCGCGGATCGGATTCGCGAGGCGATCGATGAGGGTGTGATTCCGGTAGTGGCCGGGTTTCAAGGTATCAATGAGCGGTCCGATGTGACGACCCTTGGTCGCGGAGGGTCGGATCTCTCTGCCGTGGCGTTGGCGGCGGCGCTCAAGGCCGATCGGTGTATCATCTTTACCGACGTCGATGGTGTCTATACGGCGGATCCCAACATCGTGCCGGCGGCCAAGCGTATCGAAAGAATCTCCTACGAAGAGATGTTGGAAATGGCCAGTCTCGGCGCCAAGGTCCTCCAGACACGATCGGTCGAATTTGCGGCCAAATTCGGCGTGCCGGTTGAAGTGAACTCCAGCTTCAAGGAAGGAAAGGGCACCCTCGTGACGAAAGAAGATGCGGATATGGAAGCCGTGGCGGTCGCCGGAGTGACCGGGGATCGCAATCAGGCCAAGATCACGATCGTCGGGGTCCCTGACAAGCCGGGAGTCGCCGCACAAATTTTTGGGACCGTGGCGAAATCTCATATTAATGTCGATATGATCATTCAGAATATCAGCCATACGGCCATGACGGATCTCTCGTTTACGGTGCCGCGAGCCGACCTCAAGAAGGCCGTGCCCATTATTGAGGCGGTGGCGAAGGATATCGACGCCAAGTCTGTGGAGGTGGTCGAATCGATCGCAAAAGTCTCTCTGATCGGGGTGGGCATGCGCTCCCATTCCGGCGTCGCGGCCCAAATGTTCGACGTTCTCTCGCACGAGGGGATCAATATCATGATGATCAGCACCTCGGAGATTAAGATTTCCTGTGTGATCGAGGAAAAGTACCTGGAACTGGCCATGCGCGCGCTGCATACCGCGTTTGGCCTGGATCGTGAACAGTAGTGAATCATCATGACCATCGCGTGGCTTCGGTGAGGTGAGGCGAGTCTCGACAGATTCATGGCGCGCCTGATACTCTCTTCACATGGCTAAGAAAACCACGAGCTCGCATGCTTCCCGCGCCTCCCATGAGGAGCGTCAGGTTTCCGTCGGACTACCGTCCGACGAACGGGCGGCTTCGTTGGAAATTTACGACACGACCTTGCGCGACGGGGCGCAGGCGGAAGACGTCAGTTTTTCGGTGGAAGACAAGGTCCGCATCGCACAGAAGCTGGACGATCTCGGGGTCCATTTCATCGAAGGAGGGTGGCCCGGAGCCAATCCGAAAGACATCGATTTTTTCCGGATGATCAAGACTATTCCATTGAGACATGCCGAGGTGATCGCGTTCGGATCGACGCGAAAAGCCAATAATGCCGTCGGGCAGGATGCGAATATCCAAGCGTTGCTCGCCGCAGAAACCAAGACCATTACGCTGTTCGGGAAGAGCTGGTCGCTCCACGTGACGGATGCCTTGGGTGTCTCCTTGGCCAAGAATATCGAGTTGATCGGAGATTCCATCGCCTACCTGCGGAGCAAGGGCCGGCGTGTCTTCTACGATGCAGAGCATTTTTTCGACGGCTATAAAACAAACCCGGATTACGCGCTCGATACGATTCGAAAGGCGGTGGAATCCGGAGCCGAGCGGGTGATCCTCTGTGATACCAACGGCGGAACTCTGCCGTGGGAAATCCGGCAAATCTGTGACATCGTTCAGCGTGAGTGCGCGATCCCGCTGGGGATTCATGCGCATAACGATTGTGAAATGGCGGTCGCCAATTCGCTGGTGGCGATTGAAAGCGGGTTCCTTCAAGTTCAGGGTACGATCAATGGAATCGGAGAGCGATGCGGAAACGCCAATCTCTGTTCCATCATCCCCAATTTGGAATTGAAGATGAATCGCCGTGCGCTGACGGATCGTCTCAGTCACCTCAAAGATGTGTCAGGGTTTGTAACCGAAATCGCCAATTTGATGCCGAACAAGCACCAACCCTATGTCGGCGACGCCGCCTTTGCACACAAAGGGGGCGTGCATATTCATGCCGTACTGAAAAACCCGGCGACGTACGAACACATCGATCCGGTTCAGGTCGGTAATCGCCAGCGTGTATTGGTGTCGGATGCGGCTGGGCGCAGCGGTTTGTTGGATAAAATTGAAGACTACGGCATTAAATTATCCAAGGACCACTCGAAGGTTCAGGAGTTAATCGATACGCTCAAAGAGCGGGAGAGTGAGGGGTATCAATTCGAAGGGGCGGAAGGATCCTTCGAGCTGCTCATGCGAAAAGCCATGGGGAGCCATAAGCCGTCGTTCCAGTTACTGGGTTTTCGGGTGATTGTGGAAAAAAAACAGGACGATGGCACTCCCCTTTCCGAGGCGACCGTCATGATCAAAGTCAGCGAGGTCGTCGAGCATACCGCAGCGGTGGGGGCCGGACCGGTGGATGCCTTGGACCATGCATTGCGCAAGGCCCTGGATAAGTTCTATCCACAGCTTAGGGAGGTCAAGCTCCTCGACTATAAAGTCCGTGTTTTGGCGGCGAATAAAGGAACCGAGTCCAAGGTCCGTGTCCTTATTGAGTCAGGAGATCAGAAGGACAAATGGGGGACCGTCGGTGTGTCGGAAAATATCATCGAGGCCAGTTGGCAGGCATTGGCAGACAGTATCGAGTATAAGTTGCTGGCCGAGAAATAACCGATCGGAGGCACGTTCTCGAATTTCCTCTTGACAGCACTCATAACCTTACGTAAATTCAGACGAACTTGACGCAATCATGTACAGCCCGAAACGGAAACGTAGGACTCAAGCGGGGACGGCTGGAGGGGTTGAATGAGAAAAGCTGATATCGCGAATGAAATATTCAAGCAGGTCGGCATTTCAAAAAATGAGGCGGCTGATGTCGTAGAGCTTGTCTTGGATCTTCTGAAGGATGTGTTGCAAAAAGGGGAATCGGTTAAGATCGCGGGATTCGGAAACTTTGTGGTGCGGAGCAAAGGCGCCCGTAAAGGACGCAATCCTCGGACCGGTGAGGAAATCGGTATTACTCCGCGTCGGGTTGTGACATTCCGACCTAGCCAAGTGTTTAAGAAGTACATCAATTCATAGCAGGATGCTAAAACCACCGCCTGCGTCGCCATTGCATCGTTCAACGCCTCACTGCACGGAAGCAGGTACGACTCGGCTTTTCGCTCGCTGGGACAGTGTGGGCGATCTTACTGAGACTCCTGAAAGAATGAGGGGATAGTTCGGTAAACCTGCGCGACTTTGCCCTAAATCGAACGATGCATCGTGGGGGTCGGTCATGGAAGTTGAACCGAGGCTAGGGAGTAAGATCTTCTATAAGATTGGGGAAGTGAGCCGGTTGACCAAACTTCCCGCCTATGTGCTTCGCTTCTGGGAGTCTGAGTTCCGCTTCCTCAACCCAAAGAAAAGCAGGGGGAATCAAAGACTCTATGTCCAGAGAGATATAGAGACGGTCCTGGAAATTAAGCGGATGCTCTATGACGAGGGGCATACCTTGGAAGGCGTCAAGCGGTATTGGGTCAGGCGGGGGCGAGTTGCCTCGCGCCCCTTACCGCCGAAAGAAATGGCGAAGAAGCTGAGGGGCGATCTTCAAGCGATCGTGAAAATTATCGACTCACATGCAGGGTGACACGAAAGGCAGAGGTTCCTATTGCCTTTCCATTGCTTCCCAAGACACAATAACACTCGGACTGACACATTGAGGATAACGTCGGGGCGTGGCGCAGCCCGGTAGCGTACTCGCTTGGGGTGCGAGTGGTCGTGGGTTCAAATCCCGCCGCCCCGACCAACAACACTGTGCTGAGTGTCGGGTGCCGGAGACCGAGACGAAGAAGACAGTCGAAGACTCCGCCTCCGATTCTTCAGCCTTGAAACAAGGAGCTGCGACGAGCAGCTTTTTTTATGCCGACCAGTCGTATCCGTATTCTTGTGACTAATGACGACGGCATTCAGTCCGACGGGCTGACGGCGTTGGCGGATGCATTGTCGACCATTGCTGAGGTGTGGGTCGTGGCCCCGGATCGTGAGCGAACGGCCACGGCGCATGCAGTGACGCTCCATAAGCCGTTGAGGGTTATTCAGAGCGGGAAACGTGTCTATTCGGTGAATGGGACGCCCGTCGATTGTGTGAACTTGGCGCTCCTGAAGATCATGCCGGACAAACCGCAACTGGTTGTGTCAGGAATCAATCGAGGCGTGAACTTGGGAGATGATGTGCTCTATTCAGGAACGGTATCGGCGGCGCTCGAAGGGGCTATTCTCGGGATTCCCTCTCTCGCCGTCTCGCAAGAGGGAAGGGAGCGATTCCGCTTCCCGGTCGGAGCACATTATGCGCTTCGCGTGGCGAAGATGATCCTTGCACATGGTGTCCCGGAAGAAACAGTGCTCAATCTCAATATTCCCGATCGCCCTCTTGCCGCCACCACTGGTGTGCGCATCACGTGTCTGAGCCGGAGACGTTTCGATAATCCGATCATCGAAAAGCTGGATCCCCATGGCCGCAAATATTATTGGATTGCGGGGACTCGTATATCCTGGAGTCGGAACAAGGATTCGGATCATGAAGCCATTGCCGAGGGTGCCGTGTCTTTGACTCCTATCAGACTCGACAGCACGAATTATGACGCCTTAGATCGATTTCGGGAATGGGAGTCCGGGCTTCGAAGGCAGCGGACCGTAGGCAGGGCAGGGTCGGCAACGCGTAAGAAGGAGCGACCATGAGCGTGATCGGCCAAGCCATCGAGTGGATTATCACTGAGCTGAGCAAGTTCGTCATCGCCACGATTTCGTTGTTCGGCTACAGCGGAATCGTCCTGACGATGGCGATCGAGAGCGCATGCATTCCGCTGCCGAGCGAAATTATTATGCCCTTCTCCGGGTATCTCGTGACGACCGGACAATTTACGTTAGTGGGTGTGACGCTGGCCGGAGCGGTCGGTAACGTACTGGGATCCATTGTCGCCTATTACGGAGGAGTGTGGGGCGGGCGACCGTTGGTTGAACGGTATGGACGTTATGTCTTGGTGTCACCGCATGATTTGGAGGTCGCCGATCGATGGTTTGCGAAGTACGGGGAGGCGGCCGTATTTTTCGGAAGAATGCTCCCGGTGGTGCGAACCTTTATCTCTCTGCCGGCCGGTATTGCGAGGATGAATTTTCCCCGCTTCGTCGTCTTTACCTTTGTCGGAGCCTTGCCGTGGTGCTATCTGCTGGCCTATGTCGGTGTCGTGATGGGCGAGCAGTGGGACAACCTCCGGGATTATTTCCATCAGTTTGATATTGTCATCGGACTCTTCCTTGCCGTCGCTCTGGGCTACTTTCTCTGGTCCCATTGGCCAAGACGGAGCCGCTCACCTCAATAACGGTTGCACCGATGCTCAGGGTCTACAATACGCTTACCGGCAAGAAGGAACCGTTTGAACCACTGGTTGAGAAGACCGTGCGGATGTATGTCTGTGGTGTGACGGTCTACGACTATTGCCATATCGGCCATGCACGGAGCGCATTGGTATTCGATGTCATGCGCCGGCACTTTGAATTTTCCGGATACCGAGTGGAGTTCGTCAAAAACTTCACCGACGTGGACGACAAAATTATCAAACGGGCCAATGAGCAGGGCGTCCCTTGCGAAACCATCACCTCGACATACATCGATGCCTATCATGACGATATGGGGAAGCTCGGTGTGCGTCCCGCCTCGATCGAACCGAAGGCCACGGAACATATGCCTGAGATTATCGAGATGGTCGGCACATTGCTCACAAGAGGGCTCGCCTATCGGATCAACGGCGATGTGTATTTCGACGTCACGCAATATCCCGACTATGGGCGTCTTTCTAAGAGGCGGTTGGAAGACTTGCAGGCCGGTGCGCGCGTGGACGTCGATGATCGTAAACGACATCCGATGGATTTCGCTCTCTGGAAGAGCAGTAAGCCAGGGGAACCGTCCTGGGAGAGTCCCTGGGGGGGCGGCCGACCGGGTTGGCATATTGAATGTTCTGCGATGTCGATCCGGCATCTGGGCGACACGTTTGATATCCATGGCGGAGGGATGGATCTGATCTTCCCTCACCATGAAAACGAGATTGCGCAATCGTGTGGAGCAACCGGGAAGGAATTCGCCCGCTACTGGGTCCATAACGGTTTCGTCCAGATCAACAAAGAAAAAATGTCCAAGTCGTTGGGGAATTTCTTCACGATTCGAGAGATATTTCAAAAATCCGAATGGTCTGAAACGATTACGGGAGAGATGCTCCGCTATTTCCTCTTGTCTACGCATTATCATGGCCCCTTGGATTTTTCAGACCAGGCATTGAAAGAAGCCAAAAACGCGCTCAACGGTTTGTATGATCTGTTCGGACGGTTATCCGAACCCGGTGAGCAGAAACAGGGGGATCAGGGGATCGGTAAGGCGATCGAGCAATGCCGAATCGCATTCACATCCGCAATGGATGATGACTTCAATACACCCATGGCCCTCGCCTCCTTCCAAGCGTTGCGGAGTGATGTGAACAAACTGCTGGGGGCCGGACTCTCTACCGAGGGCAGGCAAACTGTTCGCCAGGAGTTTCGGTCTCTCGGTGCCGTGTTGGGACTGTTTCAATTAGACCGTTGGGATTTCAACGTCCGGGTTGAACCAAAGCCCGCGAATCTTCCTGCGACAAACATCGAGCCGACAACGACAGTAGAACCACAAATCACAGACGCACACATCGAAGCCAAATTGGCCGAACGGATTCAGGCCAAGAAGCAAAAAGATTTTGTGCAGGCAGACAAAATCAGAGCAGAGCTGAAGTCACTCGGGATCATCATTGAGGACAAACCGGATGGAACCAGCCGATGGAAGCGCTGACCGGCGCGATCTCCTGTACGGGTTACATGCAGTACGCGAGGCTCTCAAGTCCGGTGCGCGACCGCTTCAACGGATCATGGTGCTACGTGTGGATCGGCAATTCGCCGATGTGGTGCGCATAGCCAAGACCAAAGACATTCCGGTCCGTATCGAACCGGCCGCAGCGTTCGACCGACTGATCCCCCATGGAAAGCATCAAGGCATCATCGCCTTTGTTGCAGCCAAAACCTACAGCACAACGGAAGAGATTCTCGATCGGGCCCGTCTCCGCGGTGAAGCGCCGTTTGTCGTCCTTTTGGACGGGGTGGAAGACCCTCATAATCTTGGCGCCGTATTGAGGACGGCCGAGGCGGCCGGAGTGCATGGTGTGTTCATCCCGGAGCGGCGTGCGGTGGGGTTGACGTCGGTCGTGGCAAAGGTGTCGGCCGGGGCGATCGATCACATGCTGGTCGGACGGGTCGGCAATCTGACGCACCTCATTGCCGAACTTAAAAAGCAAGGATTATGGGTCTACGGAGTTGAACCGTCGGCGCCGGACGGGTATATGACCCTAGACCTGACTGGCCCGATTGCCTTGGTAGTCGGCGGCGAAGGGGAGGGGATCAGGCCGGGAGTGCT
>Ga0224501_10000741_pt1 | contig 25252 bp, 21 predicted proteins | sample SF_Oct11_sed_USG_4_FD_169105 | JGI IMG/M metagenome (GOLD analysis project Ga0224501, IMG submission 169105) | Sediment microbial communities from San Francisco Bay, California, United States - SF_Oct11_sed_USGS_8_1 | ecosystem: Environmental > Aquatic > Marine > Sediment | place: USA... | reverse complement strand
ATGGATTCCGGTTCAAGCCCGGAATGACGGAGGGTTGTTTTCCTATCTCCCCGAACCCAGCTCCTCGCTCCTGATATCTCGCTCCTGCCTTTACCCTTGCGGCTTCATATGCGGGAACAATATCACATCTTTAATAGTTGGCGAATCGGTAAACAGCATCACCAAACGGTCAATACCAATACCCTCACCTGCGGTTGGAGGCATACCGTATTCAAGAGCCTGAATATAATCATCATCAAAATGCATGGCTTCATCATCACCAGCTTCTTTTTCTTCAACCTGTTTTCTGAATCTGGCCGCTTGATCTTCTGCATCATTCAATTCAGAAAAACCATTAGCAATTTCACGACCACCGATAAAGAATTCAAATCGATCAGTAATAAATGGATTATCATCATTACGTCTTGCCAATGGGGATACTTCCCACGGATACGCAGTAATAAAAGTTGGCTGAATCAGTTTTTCTTCTGCAGTGGCTTCAAATATTTCACAGATATATTTTCCGGCACCCCAAACACCATCCACTTCAGGTTCTTTTACATGAACCTGTTTGGCGTATTGTTTGATTTGGTCAAAGTTTTGTTCAGGATTTCTAAACACATTCTCATCAAAATCAGGATTGTATTTCAAAATGGCATCGACCATGGTCAGGCGTTCAAATTTACCGCCAAAGTCATAGGTGATTTCTTCTTTTACATTACCTTCTTTATCTTTTACCGTATTCACCAGTTTGGTATCACCCAAAATGTCCTGCGCCAAGGTTCTGAGCATATCTTCGGTCAAATCCATCAAGTCGTTGTAATCGGCATAGGCCTGATAGAACTCCAGCATGGTAAATTCAGGGTTGTGACGTGTAGATAAACCTTCGTTTCTGAAATTACGATTAATTTCAAATACCCGATCAAAGCCACCCACTACCAAACGCTTGAGATAAAGCTCAGGTGCGATTCGCAGATACATATCGATGTCCATAGCATTGTGATGAGTAACAAAGGGTCTTGCTACCGCACCGCCAGGAATTATTTGCAACATGGGCGTTTCAACTTCCATATAATCACGCGCCACCATAAAACGACGAATACCTTCGACCACCTGACTTCTGACCTGAAAGTTCTTACGAGTTTCTTCACTCATAATCAAATCAACATAACGCTGACGATATTTGGCTTCTTGATCTGACAAGCCGTGAAACTTTTCTGGCAAAGGTCTGAGCGATTTGGTTAACAGATAATACTCATCCATTGAAACAAAGAGATCTCCTTTACCAGATAACTTCAATTGACCTTTTACACCGATAATGTCGCCGATATCCAGACCGCCCAAATTCTCTTTTGTCTCTTGCTGAACTTCTTTACTGGCATAGGCTTGTATGCGCCCACTAACGTCCTGTACAACGAAGAATGGGCCTCTCTTGGCCATAATACGACCTGCAATACTGACCTGAACATTAAGTTCAGCCAAGGCTTCCTTTTCATGTTGGCCATATTCTTGCTGCAACTCTTCAGCCTTATTCTCAGGCTTAAAATGATTAGGGTGTCCATTGGAAGCACAGTTCTCACGAATTGTGTTCAGCTTGCCTTTTCGCTCTGCAATCAACTTGTTTTCGTTTAGTTCTGTTTCATTCATCGCATTATTTTGACTATTTGTATTATCTGTACTCATATTGATCTTCTGTATCTCTCAACTTCTATATCTGTTTTCTATTGCGCAGTCGTAGTAAATTATAAACCTGCTTTTAAACTCTCTTCGATAAAACCATCCAAATCGCCATCCAGAATTGCCTGGGTATTGGTGGATTCATAACCTGTTCTCAGATCCTTGATTCTGGATTGATCCAGAACATAGGAACGAATTTGACTTCCCCAACCTATGTCAGATTTGGAATCTTCCATTTGTTGTTTTTCCGCATTTTGCTTTTGAATTTCCAGCTCATACAATTTAGCCTTCAAAAGCTTCATTGCCTGATCCTTGTTTTTATGCTGCGAGCGATCATTTTGGCATTGTACCACCGTATTGGTTGGTAAGTGGGTAATTCTGACAGCAGAGTCCGTTTTATTAACATGCTGGCCACCCGCGCCACTGGCTCGGTAGGTGTCTATTCGTAAATCAGCCGGATTCACATCTATTTCAATATCATCCTTGATTTCCGGATAACAAAACACACTGGCAAAACTGGTGTGACGACGATTCCCCGAATCAAAGGGCGATTTTCTCACCAATCGGTGAACACCGGTTTCTGTTCTTACCCAGCCAAAAGCATGGTCGCCAGAAACTTTAATGGTGGCACTTTTTATACCCGCAACTTCACCATCGGATAGTTCGATAATTTCGGCTTTAAAACCTCTACCTTCACTCCAACGCAAATACATTCTAAGCAATATATTTGCCCAATCCTGAGCCTCTGTGCCCCCTGATCCGGATTGAATGTCAATGTAGGCATCTTCGGCATCCATCTCGCCACTAAACATTCTTAAAAATTCAAGATGAGAAAGCTCTTTATCCAATGAGTCAAGATCAGTAACAACCTCATCAACTGCATCCTGATCGTTTTCTTCAACTGCTATTTCCAGCAATTCTTCCGCATCAGCCACACCAGATTCAAGCTTTTCAATCGTATTAACAACATTTTCAAGTTGAGCTCTTTCCTTGCCCAACGCCTGAGCTCTTTCCGGTTCATTCCAGACTTCAGGAACCTCGAGTTCTCTTTCTACTTCGACAAGCCTTTCTTTTTTGACTTCATAGTCAAAGATACCCCCGAAGCGTCTGATTTCGACTGCTCAAATTCTTAATTTGCTCTCGGATGGAGGTGGTTTCGATCATGGTAAAAAACTTCCGTTATTCAGACAATTACAAAGCGCGTATTGTAACATCTAAACGAAAGGATTTACCAAAAAATGAACACATCAGAATAAAAGAAATGAGTATTAAATTACTTATCAGTACGGCAGTTTTAAAACAGGTCTATCTCGCCTTTCGCAGAATCATCAGTTTTGCTGGCATCGGGTACTACATGCTCTACTTTGTTAAGCAACTCAATAAGCTCAACACTGGCAGACTCAACTGCTTGAAGCCCCATCATCACTACATCCTGCTCGCCACTTTCCTGAGCCCTGATTATTTCGTCGGCTTTTTTGAACAGCGTTTTGTGCTTCTCTGCCAAGGCTTGATAATCAGGATTGTTTTTAAACTGATTACCATTACCAGAATAAAACCAGTCATCAAACCTTTGTGATTTACCAAGTATTAATGCCTGACTTTGGGCTGATGATTTGTTCCAGACTTTCTGATAAAGTGCTGCTTTCCAGACAATATGATCAAGTTTTAGCGTTTGAATAAAGCTGGAATGAGTTGAACTGTTAATGACGCCCACCATTGTTTTTGAAACTCTTGAAATCTCCTCAATAGTCTCTCTTACATTACTGGTGTGATTGGCTAGCTCTTTGGCGGAATCACCAGTTTCTCTGATTTGTTTTTGAGAAACAGCGGTCTGTTCACTAATTGAAGACACAATGCTGGTAATTTCACGTGATGCATTGGCTGACTTGCTAGCCAGATTACGAACTTCGTCGGCCACTACGGCAAAACCGCGCCCTTGCTCACCTGCACGCGCAGCTTCAATAGCCGCATTTAAAGCAAGAAGATTGGTTTGCTCGGAAATATTCTGAATTTGCCCCACAAACTCTTCAATAGCCATGCCTCTTTGGCTAAGGTCGTCAACCGACTGTTCAGCATCAGCTGTCTGATGTTCAATATTTAATAGGCTATCTGCGATGATCTGGATTAATAAATGGATTTGCTCAAAACTTGCCATAGAATCAAACAGGTTTTGTTGTTGTCTTTCCAGTTCCTGAAACGAATTAGCCACAGAATCACGGATTACCTCTACGACAACAGCACCGTTTATCCATAATTCATGCAGATCTTCCTTGTCACGATTTTGCTGCATCATGACATTTTTCTGAACATCCGCTACTTCTTTGATCTTATTATAAAGCTCTATCTCCGCTTCCAGAGAAGCAACTTTATCTTGTAAAGCTTTAATTTGGCTTTTCGCGTCATCCTTTTTATATGCTTTTTTCCACCACATCACATACACTTTTATTAGTTTAATTAATTAACAGTGTAGTACAGAAGTGTCAAGCTTTCACAAGATATTTAAGAAGTTTTTTAACTAATTGCTCATTGGCTGGGGGAAAGCTATAATTTGAGAGCTCGACAGGATCAACCCACTTTATCTCCTGCCTTTCATTGCCCTTTGCCAGCCCAGAGAATTCACGGATAAAATAGAAATCAAGAGTTACTTGCTTATCAGGATATTTATAGATTTCCTGATGATAGAAATCCGGATTTTCAATGACAATATCTAATTCTTCTCTCAACTCTCTGAGCAAACACTGAATTGAAGACTCATGCTGTTCAAGTTTTCCACCAGGAAATTCCCAAAGTCCACCTTGCTCCTTGTTATCAGGACGCTTTGCTATCAGTATTCTATTTTGAGAAAAAATAACTGCGGCCGCTACATGAATTTTTTTCATTATCACAACCGCTGTTTATTCAGAAATGTCTGTTGAAGTTTATCAGGACAATCGCCCATGACATTGTTTGTATTTCTTGCCTGAACCACAAGGGCAAGGGGAATTTCTGCCGACTTTCTGCCCTTCTCTCACGTAAGGAGAATGTCCGGCCTCTTCATTTTGTGGCATTGCCGAGCCATCTTCATGTTGATATTGAACATCTCTACTTTTGGCTTGCTCACGACGGCGCTGTTCCACAGCATCTACATCATCAGCACTTCTCACCTGAACCTTGGATAAAATGGAAATCACATCAAACTTGATACTTTCCAACATATTCTCAAAAAGCTCAAATGCTTCTCGCTTGTATTCCTGTTTCGGATTTTTATTGGCATAACTTCTCAAACCAATACCTTGTCTCAGATGATCCATTGCCGCCAGATGCTCTTTCCACTGACTATCCAGATTTTGTAACAACACCTGCTTTTCAAACAACCGAATAACTGACTGTCCAGCCTGATTTTCCTTGCCTTCATATTCATAAATCAGTGCTTCATGAACTTTTTGCAAAAGCGTATCTTCATACAGGTTATCATCCTTATCCAGCCATCTTTGCAATGGTAGGTCTACTGCAAAATCATTTGCCAGCCTTTCTTCAAGACCAGAAACATTCCACATATCTTCAATACTTTGAGGAGGAATATACTGATAAAAAACACCAGATATCACATCTTCTCGCATCGATTTAACCACTTCAGACACGTCGTCCGTAGACATGATTTCAGCACGCTGCTCATAAATAACTTTTCTCTGATCATTAGCGACATCATCATATTCAAGCAAACTTTTTCTTATTTCGAAGTTACGTGCTTCAACTTTTCTTTGTGCATTTTCAATAGCACGGGAAACCAGTTTATGCTCAATAGCCTCGCCTTCTTCCCAACCCATTCTTTGCATCATCATTGCCATTCTTTCCGAGGCAAAAATACGCATTAAATCGTCCTGAAGTGACAGGTAAAAACGACTGGTTCCCGGATCACCCTGTCTTCCTGAACGACCACGAAGCTGATTGTCTATACGACGCGATTCATGCCTTTCAGTACCAATTATCGCCAGGCCGCCAGCCTTGATTACCGCATCGTGCCTTTCCTGCCATTCTGCAGTCAGTTTTTCAATTTGAGCCTGTGTCGGATTTTTTAACCCATCAATATCAGATTGTAAACTACCACCCAACACGATATCAGTACCACGACCAGCCATGTTGGTTGCAATAGTTACCGCACCTGGTCTTCCTGCTTGAGCGATTATTTCCGCTTCTTTAGCATGAAACTTGGCATTCAAAACCTGATGGTCAATTTTCTTTTGCTTTAAAACTTTGGATAGAATCTCGGAAGATTCAACCGATGCTGTACCCACCAAAATTGGTTGACCCTTTGTGCGTCTTTCTTCAATTTCTTCTATGATTGCCATATATTTGGATTCTTTGGTGAGAAATATTAAATCACCATAATCATTTCGCAACATTGGCTTGTTGGTCGGAATAATAATAACTTCCAGACCATAAATCTGATTCAATTCGTAGGCTTCAGTATCAGCTGTTCCTGTCATACCTGAAAGTTTTTCATACAAACGGAATAGATTCTGGAAAGTAATCGAAGCAAGTGTCTGATTTTCATTCTGGATGTTGACGCCTTCTTTGGCTTCAATTGCCTGATGTAAACCATCAGACCAACGTCTTCCTGGCATGGTACGACCGGTATGTTCATCAATAATGACCACTTCACCATCTTTTACCAGATAATCAACATCTCTTTTAAAATGAACATGAGCTCTTAAAGCAGCATTGATATGATGGATCAGGGAAATTGAACCAGCGCTATACAAGGAATCATTTTCATCTAACAAACCAGCTTTAATTAATAGATTTTCAACTTCTTCCTGACCCTTTTCACTTAAATAAACCTGCTTTGATTTTTCGTCAATGGAATAATCGCCGCTTTGCTGATCTTCCGGATCTGATAAAGGTTTGAGCTTGGGGATCAATTGATTGATTTTGGTGTACATTGTCGAATTATCTTCAACCGCACCAGAAATGATCAAAGGCGTTCTTGCCTCGTCAATTAATATCGAATCCACCTCGTCAATAATGGCATAATGCAGTTCTCGTTGAACCTTGTCTTCAGTTGAAAACGCCATATTGTCGCGCAGGTAATCAAATCCGAATTCATTATTGGTTCCAAAGGTGATATCGCAAGCGTAAGCTGCTCGTTTGGTTTCAACATCCTGACCGGACAAAATCACACCGACAGTCAAACCTAACTTTTGATACAAAGGTCCCATCCAGTCAGCATCACGCTGAGCAAGATAATCATTCACAGTGACTATATGGACACCTTTGCCAGTTAAGGCGTTAAGATAAGCTGAAAGTGTCGCGACCAGGGTTTTACCTTCACCTGTGCGCATTTCCGCAATTTTACCCTGATGCAAAATCATGCCACCAATGAGCTGAACATCAAAATGGCGCATATTCAAAACACGTTTGCCAGCTTCTCTGACTACCGCAAACGCTTCGTTTAACAAATCGTCAAGCGTTTCACCTTGCGCCAATCTTTCCCTGAATTTGCTAGTCTGGTCGGCCAACTGTTCATCGCTTAATTTCGATAAATCTTCTTCGAGCACATTGATCTGTTGAATCTGCTTGCTCAAGCGCTTAATCACACGCTGATTTCTACTGCCAAAGAGTTTGGTCAGGATATTGCCTATCATGAATGTAAACTTCCCAAAATATAATTAAATTGTCCGGTATCAGTTATATCGTTTTTAAAATCCACCTGATTACCCGGAAATATCTCGTCGTTGAACTGAAAGTGGTCAGATTGTACCCGTTTCGTCCATTTTACTCTAGTGATAAAACCAAAAGATAATAGCTTTATGGGGGTGATAGCAAAAAACTCAAGCTGTGAAAATGAAAAAATAACTTCTGGTTTCACCAAATCTATGACTAATCCTAAACCATCTTGCTAAATGCTGGTGAAGCTCTTACCAATAAGACAACTCTTCATCAATAATCTCAACAAAATTTTCAAGTGGCTGTGCACCTCTTAAAAAACGGCCATTAATGAAAAATGCCGGTGTTGATTCAACGCCAAGAGAAATACCTTCCTTGAAATCCTGATCAACTCTTTCGGCATATTTGGAAGAATCCAGACATTGATTAAATTGCATGCTATCAAGACCAATATCCTTGGCCATATCTTTCATGATTCCAACTTTCAGGTTACGGAAATCATCAAAAAATTTATCATGCAATTCCCAAAACTTGTTCATACTTTGTTCCTGAGCACAAAAGGTTGCTTCAGCAGCTTTTCTGGCTTCAGGATGGATAGAATCCAGAGGGAAATGTTTGTACACAAGTTTGATTTTATTGCCATAGATTTTTTGCAACTCTCTCAGTGTTTGCTGAGCTTTAGCGCAGTAGGGACATTGAAAATCAGAGAATTCAACAATAGTCACATAACGATAACTATTTCCGCCAGTGTATGGGGCTCCTACAGTATTCACAGAGAATCTTGGTACTGCTGGCGCTTCAAGCAACAATTCAATCTTATGCTTTTTCCTCTGCGCTTCAAACCATACATAAACCTGATTTTGATATTCCTGTTGGCTCAGATACTGTCTCGCTTGCGCTTTCAAATTGGCATTAATTCGCTCTGCTGGAATATTGGCTTGCACAATAAATTGATCAACAGCCTCATCAGTAATATTTATCTGAGAAACTACAAACCTGTCTAGAAATTGTCTAGAAGTTAATCCTTTACTGCGTTGATCCAGTTTAATAACCTGATCAATCAAATAATTTTGTAATTGCTGACTTTGCATATCAAAAAGTTGCTTTTGCAAGTCATACATTTTTTGGTCATTATTAACAAAAACATCCCCATAGGTTACTGATTTACCATTAATAGTTGCTATCACTTTCTTGCCACTTTCAGCATGAACTTCGGCAATTTTACAAAAGCTCACCATCAAAAATAAAAGCATAATAATCTTATTCATCTGGAAATTCACAATAACCTCTTTCTATTACAATTAACTACAAATTAAATAATTTTCTTCTGACAATTTGTCGATATTGCCCTGCAGTTAAATTATTTTTATTTTTGAACTGCCGGGCAAAATACGCCACGTCTTTGAATCCTAATTGATCTGCAATATCCTGTTGGCTCAAATTGGTTTCCCTAAGCAAATCCATAGCCGTTTGCATCTTCAGTTCGGTGCCGTATGCTAACACACTTTTACCCACAGCGGATTTAAAGCGGCGAGAAAAATTTCGCTCACTCATGTTGGCCATTTCCGCCAGCGCCCTGACATTAAAGCTGTGTGAAAGATGGCTTTGCATCCATTGCTGAACTTCAATAATACCTTCATCCGGATGCCTGCTAACACCAGAAGCAAACCAGGGCTTGTCGTAGGTTCTATTTATCTCATGATTAAAATGTTGCTCTATAACTTGACTGACATCTTTACCAAAATAATTTTCAATAAAATAAAGAGATAAATCCACCAGAGCATTGATACTTCCGCAACAATATAAGTTACCTGCTTGAGTAATAAAGTGATGCCGTTGTAACTGTACTTTTGGGTATTTTTTTTCAAATGAATCAAAATAATACCAATGGGTAGTCGCCACTTTTTCATCAAGCAGACCAGCTTGTGCTAGCAGACACACTCCGGTTCCCGTAGCACAAATTTGTGCTCCTTTGTGATGGCGATCGTTCAACCAGTCAATTAATACTTGTGACTTTTCAACCACCACTTCCGGATTTCCCCAAATTGGTGGTAAAAATATCATTTGGGCTTCTGGTGCTGATTGCAGATCAAACTCAGGTGTAACCGTTAATCCTCTGGCATACTCAATCTTATTTTGATTTAAATCTTTCAGGTTTTGCGAGGAAACCAGATGACAACTCCAGTTTCGATTTTTGGTACGTTTGATACGTGCAACACCATTGGCGGCATTTATCATTTCCATAGGCAGACTAATACTGGTCAATAAGGCCTTGGGATAGCAAATGTAGAGACTGGTTAGCATGGCTGAAATATACAACAACTTGGCTTTTATATGCAAATCATAATAACCTTGTTTTCAATAAACTAGCAACTAATAATATTATTAGGTTCGACAATTCATGTTCTGGTCGATTGAGAGGTTAATATGCAAAGGTTACCGGTAATTGTTGGTTTTGGTGGCATTAACGCTGCTGGAAGAGCATCATTTCATCACAGCTATCGTCGTATGGTTCATGAGGCTTTAAACGACGAAGAACTGAATCCGATGTTTCAAGGACTTGCCAGTCTAATGAATCTTGAAAATGATCAGGATAAGCAATATATGCTGGATCATACCCTGATTAGAAAAATTGAAGATGACCTTTTTGATGTCAATGATATAAAGATTCACAAGAAAACTACCCTAAAGAGTGAACACGATGATAAACCACTCACTTTTGTGACCAGTCAAAGACAACTGCCAACTAATATTCCTGATAACTGGACAGTCGAGGAAATTGATGGAAAACAGGTTAAAGTTACTGTGAATGGTGAAATGGAAGTAATGACTCACGATTCCTACAAAATCGCCATCACCAGCGCGGGTCAATTGCCGAGCGGGTTTAAGGCTTCCAAGTTTTACAACTCAGCCAATCAACCGAAAGGTTTGCAATTGGCAGTTTTTGCCGCATCTGATGCGCTTCACTCTGTTGGCATGGACTGGAACGAAATTCTAAATCATATACAGGCTGATCAGGTTTCAGTTTACGCTGGCTCAGCAATTGGCCAATTTGATAATTTCGGCGGTAAAGGTCTGTTTCAGGCACTTTATCGTGGTGGCCGTGTCACCTCAAAACAGTTGCCGTTACTTTTATCTCAAATGCCTGCTGATTTTGTTAACAGCTATGTGATAAACAGTGCGGGAACTACAGGTGCCAACATCGGTGCTTGCGCCACCTTCTTGTATAACCTGAGACAAGGTGTTGCCGACATTCAGTCTGGCAAGGCAAGAGTGGTGATCGTTGGTGGTGCAGACGCATTGGTTGAGCCAGAAATTATTGAAGGCTTTAAAGCTATGGGTGCGCTGTCAGAAGATGAGCAGATTGCTGCGCTTGATGGCACTGATACAGTAGATAACCGAAGAGCTTCCAGACCTTTTGCTGAAAATGCAGGTTTCGTTATTGCTGAAGGCGCTCAATTTTTCATTTTAATGGATGATGAGCTGGCTGTAAAACTCGGCGCAACAATTTATGGCTCTGTGCCAGACGTCTATGTGAATGCCGATGCCAACAAAAAGTCGATATCTTCGCCTGGTATTGGTAATTATCTAACCGTTGCAAAATGTGCGGCATTAGCCAGAAATATTTTGGGAGAAGACGGTGTAAAACATACTTTTGTTCAGGCTCATGGCACTGGCACACCTCAAAACCGTGTGACTGAATCTCATATTCTTAATGAAGTTGCCAAAGCATTTGATATAGAAAAATGGCCGGTGGCAGCAATTAAATCCTATGTTGGTCATTCTTTAGGATCTGCTGGTGGCGATCAACTAACAGCAACTCTGGGTGTTTGGGAATATGGCTATATCCCTTCAATTAACACCATTGATAAAATTGCCGATGATGTTTATGACTCCAATCTGGAATTTTGTCTGGATCATCGTTTTGCTGGTGACAAAGGTAATGAAATGAAAGGTGCCATTTTGAACTCCAAAGGCTTTGGTGGCAATAATGCCAGCGGTTTGATTTTATCGCCCCATGTGACCACTCAAATGCTGGAAAACAAATACGGTAAAGAGGCAATGCAAGCCCATCAACAAAAGAATCAGGCTATCAAAAAATCAGCTCAGGATTATGATCAAAGAGCCATCAAAGGTGAGTATGATGTGATTTATCACTTCGGTACCAGTGTCATGGGTGGTGATGATTTGGCAGTTACCAACAAAGGTATCAAACTGTCAGAATTTAAAAATGAGATGCTTTATAACACCGAAAATCCTTATTCTGATTTTTGCAAATAGTTAGACGTTAAATTAAAAAATCGAAATTTATAAGCCTTGATTATTCGAGGCTTTTTTTATGCCCAGATTTTATTAAGCACTATCTAATTTTAAATTTATAAATTACACTTGCTCAATCCTGTACTTCTTGTCGAAACTACTTGTGCAAAACATCTTATTATTTCTAACAGCCACAGTAATCTGGGGCTCTACCTGGATCATGGTCACTTTTCAACTAGGGAAAGTAGCACCCATTGTCTCTGTGGTTTATCGATTTGGATTAGCCAGTATAATCCTGTTTGCCTTTGCCCTAATCACCAAAAAAAGCTTTAAATTTTCAGCCAGACAACATCAGCTGATTTTAATTCAGGGATTAACCCTTTTCGGCTTCAACTATTGGCTTACCTATATAGGGATCACTCACATCAACAGTGCTTTGGCAGCAATTTTAAGTACGGTTCATATTTATTTTATTGTGGTTTATTCACGGTTAATTCTGGGTGATCCTATTCGTAAAGAAGTTGTTATTGGATCCAGCGTTGGTATTGTGGGCATATTTTTGCTCTTCTTACCAGAAATGCAAACAGCAAATGAAAAACTGGCCACATGGACAGGCATTATCTGCATTTTGGCTGGCAGCATGATTTCCTCGCTTGGCAATGTGCTTTCAGCCGCCACTCAAAGAAAGGCTGTTCCTGTAGTTCAGGCTAATGCTCTTGGAATGGGTTATGCCTCTATCTTGCTTGCCATTATTGCCTTTTTTAGCGGGATGGAGTTTAACTTTGATACCTCATTCAAATATGTTGGTTCTCTGCTTTATTTAGCCGTGTTTGGTTCGGTTATCGCCTTTGGCGCTTACCTTTTGGTTCTGGGACGAATAGGAGCTGACAGAGCTGGCTATATATCTTTGGTTTATCCCGTTATAGCAATGATTATTTCAACATTCTATGAAAACTATCAATGGACAATTGAGGCTTCAGGCGGGTTAATTTTGATCCTGTTCGGTAAATATATCGCGATGGGACAATATCGAAAATTACGATGGCATAAAAATTGGAAACAAAAACGTTTGGCCAATGCAGATTTGACGCCTATACACAATGAGGAATCATAATGAAGGTTTTATTTCTATCTCTATTATTACTAAATCAAACCAGTGCCGATAATTCATATACGAAGAAAACGATTAACTGTGAAGATTACTCATGGAGTGATATCACCTCATTGGTTGAACCTTATCTGGATGATGTTTTATACACTGCATTGGTAATGCAGGGCGAAAGTTCAAACTACAATGTTTCAGAAGCTGCCAGACAAGCCTATGACGAAAGCTTGCCAGATGATGTTAAACATGAATTGTTGACAATTATTAATGCGGATTGTTAAGTATTTTTATTCTATAAAGATACTATCAAAGTCGAACAATACCTCTCATTTGTGATATATTTTTGCAACATCGAAAACAAAAAGATGCAATAACATCAGGACAAAAATAATCAATGGCACTTTCCATTTTTGCACCCGTTTCAATTGGCAATGTCAGTGTTGGATTTGATACGCTGGGATTAGCTATCACCCCGATAGATGGTACTTTGTTGGGGGATGTGGTTTCGATTAAATCTGCAAAAACATCCAGCTTGAAACTTTCCGGCCAATACGTTGATAAACTGCCAGAAAATCCGCAAGACAACATTGTCTGGCAATGTTTATTGGCCTTTGAAAGAGTATTGTCGAATCTCGAGATAGAAATAAAACCGGTAGTTTTAACACTGGATAAAAAATTACCTGTAGGCAGTGGGCTGGGATCCAGTGCCTGCTCAGTTGTCGCAACGCTGGTTGCCTTGAATAAATTCTATAACGAACCGTTAAAAGAAAAAGAATTACTAAGAGTCATGGGGCAGATAGAAGGAAAGTATAGTGGCAGCGTGCACTATGATAATGTTGCCCCCAGCTTTCTGGGCGGTTTACAACTGATGCTTCCTGCCGAGCAAATTTGCCAGTCACTACCAGTTTTTGAAGACTGCTATTGGGTGATGGCATATCCGGACATAGTTGTCAGCACTAAAATGGCAAGAGAAATTCTACCACCTTCCTTTGACAAACAGGTCACCATTAATTTTGGTCAAAATCTGGCAGGCTTTGTTGATGCCAGTCATCGAAAAGATAAAGCGTTAGCTTTTGCCCTGCTTAAGGATGTAATTGCTGAACCTTATCGCCACTCACTCTTACCTGATTTTTTACCTGTTAGACATCAACTGATAATGCAGGGAAGTCTTGCCGTTGGCATTTCAGGTTCAGGACCAACCATTTTTTCTGTCTGCGATAATTTGGATATCGCAGAACAAAACAAGGCCTATATGCAGGAACATTATTTGCAATCCAAGCACGGTTTTGTTCATATTTGTAAACCCGATATGATTGGTGCAAGAGAGATCAAAACCAGCTAATTTGTCAAACTAGTAGAGCATCATTTGTGAAATTTTATAACCTTAACGACAACAACCAACAGGTGGATTTTAAAACTGCCGTTCAAACTGGCCTTGGTAGAAATCAGGGGTTGTTTTTCCCAAAAAAATTACCAACACTTGAAAATGTTGATGAACTGTTAGAGCAAGATTTTATCACTAGAAGTCATGCTATTCTTTCTCCCTATGTTAATGAAAATATTAACAACGATACTTTAACTACCATTATTGCGGAAAGTTTTAATTTTCCAATTCTGCTTAATTCGGTGAGTCAAAATAAAGACTGCAACCAATTTTGTCTTGAGCTATTTCACGGTCCAACCCTTGCATTTAAGGATTTTGGCGCACGATTTATGGCCCAGTGTTTAAGTTATTTTTCTTCTGATCAAAAGATTACAATTTTAACGGCTACATCAGGAGACACTGGTGCGGCAGTTGCTCATGCATTTTATGGACTTGAAAATATTGAAGTTGTAATTTTATTTCCGAAAGGAAAGATCAGCCCTTTGCAACAGAAGATGTTTACCACTCTGGATAAGAATATTCGCACCATAGCCATTGATGGTAGTTTCGATGATTGCCAGCAATTGGTAAAGCAGAGTTTTGATGATCAGGAACTGGTAAAAGATGTTGGGCTCAACTCGGCCAATTCAATCAACATTAGTCGTTTACTGGCGCAGGTTTGTTATTACTTTGAAGCTGTCTCACAACTGCCGAAATCACACAGAAATAATCTGGCAATATCTGTTCCTTGCGGTAATTTTGGAAACCTGTGTGCCGCAACCATTGCCAAGACTATGGGATTACCTGTTGAAAAGTTAATTGCCGCCACCAATGAAAATGATACAGTGCCCAGATATCTTGATACCGGAAAATGGCAACCTAATCCAACAGTTGCTACCTTGTCAAACGCAATGGATGTCAGTAAGCCAAACAACTGGCCAAGAATTGAATATCTCATCCAATCAGAACAAATAAGCACAGAATTGATTCAGGCAATTAAAATAGATGAGTTGACGACCAAGCAAGGCATGGCAGAATTAAATAATATAAACTATCTCACAGAACCTCATGGTGCGGTAGCGTATCAAGCATTGAAAGCTCTCACTCAGAAGCAAATGAACGGAATATTTTTAGGAACAGCACATCCTGCCAAATTTAAGGAATCAGTAGAGTCAATCCTGTCGCTTTCATTGGATTTACCTGAAGCAATACAAAACTGCGCTGACAAAACTGATCTTTCTGTCGATCTTGCAGCGGACTATAAAAGCCTTAAAGCTTTTCTACAGAACTTATAAAACTGAAAATAAAAAAAACCAGTCAAATGACTGGTTTTTAATTTGTTTGGAAATTCCGGAAGACTTATTTCTTTGACTTTGGTTGACTTTCTTTAATCAATTCAATAGTAGCTTCATCTATTTTTGGCACCTTCTCAACAGAGTCTTTATCTTTTGATGCAGCAACCAGTAGATCATATTGTTTGTTAGCAAAACTATCCAGTTCCTGATACTTGTCTGCAAGTTCAACTGCTTTTTCCAGAGAAGCCTGAACCTGTTTTAGTTCAATCTCCTGAGTATCTTTTTCTTTTTTGACTTTACGATTCAGATCTTCCGCTTTCTTACGGGCGTTAGCCTCGTCCAATTTTTCTTTACGCAATGCCTTTAATTTTTTGACGACATTTTCGGGCGTGTCTGCCAAAACCTTGGTGATCTGTTTGATCTCTTTCTGTTTTTCAGCCAACTGTGATTTGATCTTCTTCAATTCATCTGCATTAGCTTCTTTGCCGGCAATGACCTGTTCTTCAGCTTTTTTAATTGATGCTTGTAAATCATCACGCTCTGCTTCCAGTTGATTATTCAACTGCTGGCTGGCCTTTAATTGTGCTTGTAGGTCTTCGATTATTTTTGCAGAGGTTTCCTGCTCTTTCTTGAGCTCACTTTGTACTGCTTTTACCTGAGTGGCATTTTTGTTTAACGCATTTTCAAACTCTTCAGAACTGCAATCTTTAGATAAACCTAACAGATTTGTCGCCTTTTGCATCAACATCTGTTTGCTGACCGCTAGTTCCTTCCAAACTTTCAACTGTAATTCAATATCAGCTTGTTCCAATTGTTTCTCCTATACTGCTAAAAATTCAGCCGCGCATGATATAAAAAACGAGCAGTAAAATCCAGTAAAAAAACGTATTTATCAAATTTAATCTTAATATGTTATCTGATAGAACCGCTACTGCTTTTTTTTCTGCTGGATTTTCGTTTTGTTGAGGTGTCTAAAACGGCAAGATTGAGTGAGTGATACAAATTTTCAAACTTTCCAGCCGGAACGGGTCTGGAGCAATAATAGCCTTGATAATAATGACAGCGACTTGATTTCAGGTATTCAATTTGTTCTTCAGTTTCTACACCTTCCGCTACCACAGCAATATCCAGAGTCTTCCCCAAATTGATAATTGTCTCGATAAAAGCTGCACCATTCTCTTTATCAAAATCATTCAGAAAACTTTTATCAATTTTCAGACTGTCGATGGGGAACTGTTTCAAATAAGACAAAGATGAATATCCTGTACCAAAATCATCCAGAGAAACTGAAAAACCTTTTTCTCTCAAACTTTTAATCGTCAACAAATTCTGATCAGTATTCTCGAACAAAACATATTCTGTAATTTCCAGATCTATTTTTTTTGGATCGGCTCTGGTTTCTTTTACAATATTAGACAAAACTTCTGCGAAATTCTTTTCTAATAGTTGACGGGTAGCAAGATTAACGGAAACCGGAATATTAATACCTTTTCTTTTCCATTTTGCCTGTTGCTTACATGCTGTTTCAAAGATCCATCTTCCCAGTGCTACGATAAATCCGTTATCTTCTGCAACGGGAATAAATTCATCCGGAAAAATCATACCATCATTTTTACTGTTCCAGCGGATCAGGGCTTCAGCGCCGACGATAGCACCATTTTGCAAATCTACTTTGGGCTGATAATAGAGCTCAAACTCTTCATCAATTAATGCTGCTCGCATGGCTTTATCTATATTGACAGCTTTTAATACCTGTTCATTCAGTTCTTCGGTATAAAAATGGTATTGAGATCGTCCTTTTTTCTTAGCCTCATACATCGCAATATCAGCATGCTGCATTAATGAAACTGTATCACTGCCATCTTTTGGATAAAAAGCGATGCCAACACTGCTGGTTACGTTTACGGGATGATTTTGAATAATTCTGGGAAGGCTGAGATGAGTCTGAATTCGGTCAATTACATGCAATAATTCCTGCAGTGAACTGTAATGATTAACAATTATTAAAAATTCATCACCACCAATTCTTGAAACAAAATCATTTGAGCGAACAATTTCTTTTATTGCTACCGCAATTTCCTGTAATAATTCATCACCAATATGATGACCTAAAGCATCATTAATTAACTTGAAATTATCCAGGTCCAAAAACATGATAGCAAATTCATTTCTGTTTCTTAGAGACTCAGCAATTAATCGGTTGAGATATTCGTTTAACGCATTTCTATTGGCAAGCCCACTCAATTCATCGGTTCTTGCCATACGATAGAGTTCATTTTTTTCTGCTTCCAGACGATTAAAGGTTTGTAGCATTGAAGATCGAATGGCTTCTAATTCTTTTAAATTAAAAGCCGAAGGGGCAACACTTTGGTAATAAGCAAACTGTCGTAATTTTTCCAATGGCCTGGAAATATAGTTTCTGAAAAGGTAGGCCACAATGGCTATCAATAGTAATGGAATCACACCAAATGAAACCATAAAATAGGTTTGATCTTGCGTCAAACGCATATCAATTTCATCTTGATCGAAAATAAATATTAAATCCAGAAGATACAGTTCATCACTGACATAATATCTAACAACCCCCTCCAGACCAATCCCTCTTTTTAATACATTGTATGCTGACTCATCCTCACTAATATAAAATTCATGTCTGGGGGGTACAGTTTTATATTGCGGGTTATTGGATAACAGCACATCATCCCCTCGAACAATCATGATGGCATCAATAAAATGATTATTTGATACCACTCTGTCCAACATAGCTCGAGTTGACCTTATGTTAGTATGGCTAGTAACTGTTTTTGACAGAATATAACTCAGCTCAGACAAATCATCATTCATAGTGTCAAGAATAATGGATGATGTCTCTTCACGTTGTAAAAAGAAATAGTGCGAAAACAGCGAATATAATCCTGCAAAAAGTATAAATAATATAATTGCAACAAAACGCTGAATTGTCGTTCGCATCTTAAAGAAGATCCCTTGTAGGAAATTGCGAAAACTTTAATCTTTCAATCAGATCCGGACTCATTCGATCGTTGATCCAGACAATGTCTTCCAAAGACATTAAAAACTCCTCGTATGAAATATTATTAATATAATGCTTAACCACCTCATAAAACTCTCTGGGATTTTGCTCAAGAATTCTTACTGCCGCATCAATATGCTTTTTCATTAATACAAATTGCTCTTTATGATTATTTAAAGTCTGGGTAGTGGTAAACATGGCATCAACTACCAATAAATCCAATCCATCTTTGGTTGATGCAATTTCCTTAAACCCTTTTTTAGCTAATTCAAAATCGTAGGGGATATACGTCACAATAAGTATCTGACTATCAGAGTTATATTCAACATTTAAAATATTGGCCTGATCTTGATTAATGTAATTAAATGTTTTCTCTTCCAACCCGTACGTACGAATGAAATCAGTCAGCATGGTGTTATTAATTGAATCCATTTCAAGATAAGCATCTATCGGAGCCGTTGTTTTTTTTAAATCATCAATACTTTTGTTACTCATGATAATGTCACCACCATTTGAACGGTCAAGCATGATAATTGGCAATAAGTCAGGGTCTTTTTTGCTCAGCAAATTATATTCGTATTGCGTTCCTACAAATGCATCTGCATTACCAGCCTGATACAAATACATATTTTCGCTTAAAGATGACACGTGCAGAACTTTTATATTAAGAGGCTTTAACCAGCCCTTTTCCTTGGCGTAATAAATAGGGGAATAACCTATCCACGTGGTAGCAGATATATTGAGTCGTTTGTATTCATTATCTGCGCAGGAAGAAATAAAAAAGAAGAAGAAAATACTAAACAGCCTAACTTTCATAATTATTACTCTTGGTTATCGATGTATTATTTAATGAGGCAAATTGTTTGGATTTCTTAACTACATCAATATAAGAATAATAACCTACAATCAATTTGCTTCTTGGTTTATATAATATTTGATTGCCCATGTCCAGAAACTGAACACTATCAGGCTTCCCCGAGAGTTAAGTTTAGTAGAAAAATCTCAAAAAAGAGAAGTTATGATGACATTTTTATGCCAGTTTGCCTGCTTGATAATCAGCAAAAGCCTGCGCCACTTCTCTTCGAGTATTCATCACAAATGGGCCGGCTCTCTCAACGGGTTCGTTAAGCGGCTTTCCGGCAATGATCAAAAACCTTGCATCTTGCTGACTTTCTATTTTAAGAGATGCGCCACTACCAAGAACAGCCATTTGTCCCTTATTAATTAATGTTTTTCGTTGACCAATAATAACGCTACCTTCAATCAAATAAATAAATGAATTATGACCGACAGGAATCGCATCTTCAAAGCTGGCTGACTGACTTAAATGAATGTCCCAGTAAGTAGGATTAACAAAATTATTTTCAATAATCCCTTTTGTGCCTAATCTGGTTGTGCCTGCAATAACTTTAACTGTACATTCTTCGCCTCTACTTTCACTGGGAACTTCTTCTGCAGATTTTTCCTGATAAGCTGGCGCTATCATCTTGTGACTGGCTGGCAAATTGACCCATAACTGAAACCCTGCCAACAAACCTTCTTCCTGCTCTGGCATTTCAGAATGGATTATTCCTTTCCCGGCTGTCATCCATTGAACACCACCAGACTCTATTACACCACTATTGCCCGCACTGTCCTCGTGGCGCATTTTACCGGCAAGCATATAGGTAACTGTCTCAAAACCTCTGTGCGGATGAGAGGGAAAGCCGCCAATGTAATCCTGTGGTTTATCTGAGCCAAAGGCATCGAATAAAAGAAAAGGATCCAGACTATCAAAAAATGAAGTACCTATTATTCTGACCAGCTGAACGCCGTCACCGTCAGAGGCTTGAATGCCATCTATGATTTGTTTTACTTCTTTCATAAATTCAATCTTCTTAATAAAATATTTAGATTGTTTTAAGTTCCCTTTATTTTGCACATTTCTGAATGGATTGCCAACAAATTTAGCTAAAGAGAATTAATAAATCTCTTTTTTAAATCTTTTAAAACAAGCACTTCAAATCTTCATACGCCTGTTTGATAAGGTGAAAATCCTTTTCATTTCCACCACGATCAGGATGATGAATATTGGCGAGCTTATTAAATTGTTTTTTGATGATTTTTAAATTTAGGTCCTCAACAGATTCCAATTTCAAAATTTTGATCGCTTCAGCTTTTTTATCCAGCGCCAGATACTTTTGCCAAAACTTTTTCTGCATATTTTCGATTTCTTCATCAGATAAATACAGGTTCTTTTCATTCAGATAAAACTCGGCCAAAGGATCGGTCGAACCGATTTCCTGCCCTGTTTGATCAATCTTGACCAGCTGGATTTGTATGGGAGAGATTTCAATCTGAAAACCATCATCCAGTAACGAGTCCTTCATTTGATATAACTGATGAAATAAAAAGAAATGTTTTCTATAAAGAGAAACAGGCTTTTTAACTTCTTCAAAAAAATCAGGAGATTCGGCTTGCAGAGTCTGAAGCAATTGGTACTCGGCAATAAATCCGCCATGTTGTTTGATAATTTCCAGAATTTCTCTTTGTCTTTGATTCATCTATTTGGTTCATTTAAATTCGGAAAGATATAATATGAACGAGTATAGCAATTTACGCAAATATGTTAACTTCTTAACGAAATTCCACTAACACTTTATATCATTAAGTGATAAAGTTGCGCTCCCTTTACAGATCTGTTTTTTATATTCTTTATCAAGCATGAACAATAACTGGATTGTTTTAAAATTTGGTGGCAGTAGCGTTGCAGAATCAAAACACTGGAACACTATCGCGCAACAAATACAGCGTTGTCTGGATGAACATCAACAACCTTTTATAGTGTTATCCGCATTAAAAAATGTATCGAATCTTTTAGAAGCCTTGCTTCATCAAGCATTAAGTGGCGTGCATCAAAGTGCTATTGATCATATAAAAGAACACCATCTAAGGTTAGCTAATCAACTGGGGCTGGATGCAACTGATAAGATTAATTCAATCATTCATCAGCTTTTAAAATATTCCGATGAGATTAATCTAACACAAACCATCACACCGGAATCTCATGCAAAGGTACTGGCCATTGGTGAGATTTTATCTACCACAATTGGTTGCGAGTATCTGAAAAAATCCGGTTTTAATGTCTATTGGCAAGATGCCCGGGAAATATTGATTTCGAATAATGCCCAAGACGATTGGCATCATTTTACCAGCAATCAATGTGACTATTCACAGGATGGCAATTTAGCCGATTCCTTATCTGAAAAAGCAGATGTTATCGTCACTCAGGGTTTTATCGCGGCCGATGAAAGTGGCAAAACCGTTCTTTTGGGAAGAGAAGGCTCAGATACCAGCGCAGCTTATTTTGCAGCAAAACTCAACGCCTGCAAGCTGGAAATATGGACAGATGTTTCCGGTATTTATTCCAGTAATCCAGGTGAGATAAATAATACGCAAACTATCCCTCAATTAAGTTATCAGCAGGCACAACAAATGGCTAAATTTGGTGCCAAGGTTTTGCATCCCGGTGCTGTCAAACCAGCGCTTGAATCTAACATTCCCATAGAGATTAAAAATACTCGCTTACCTGCGGACAGAGGTTCCAAAATTAGTGCTGTTTCTGAATCTGAAAGAAAAGTACTCGCTGTTGTATATGAATCGAAAGTCACACAGGTTATTGCAAATTCTGATTCTAATGAAGATGTTTTGTTCAAATTAGGAGAATCTGGATTTGAAGTTTTGTTAACTGAAATGGTTGATAATCAAACTCACATAATCGCAATCTATAAAAATTCAGATATGCCGCAGTTGGATGATGATTTACTTGAGAAGAAAATTGATGGAAAAGTTGTTTCTAATCTGGCTTTGGTGACGGTGGTTGGAAATGATATTCAGGAAAATTTTCAAAACTATCAACGTTATTTTGATGAAAAGAAGAATCGAATCAGTCTATTGTGTAAAGCTGAAGATTGTTTGGCAATTGTTCAATCAATTCACGATAAACTTATTGATACTCAATGTAGAAACCAAGGCATGCTTTAATTGTTGTTTTATTGTCATAAGATTTCTCCCTAAATAATATTTTTTAGATGAATGTATCATTAACTAATTTTATAAATAAACGCGGCACTTTCTCACTCGGCGGATAACCAGCTATACATTCCCCCACATTAATCAGATCAAGATATTGCCATATATGTCTTCTAGCATATGGATCACGAATCCAGGTTATATTTGAAACCACTGACTTATCAGACATTTTCAAAATATAAGTCTCGTGAAATGAAAAACCATCTTGCGACCAATCTTTGCTATTAATTGCATAAGAAATTTGAATATCGGGCACAGGGATATCTATGGCTTCATCGTTTTCGATATCGTAGTAAATCAGATCTTTTGATGTGGTCACCTCTTCTATATTCATCATACTTTTTGGAGTAACAATATATTTTGTTGATGTATTTTCAAATAAGTGCTTGATACTACTTAAACCACCGTAATAATAAATCACCTCTGGATAACTAACTTTTTCAACGGGTTTAATATATTCTGTGTTAAGGCAATGATATTCCAACAAGTTTCTTTGATAGATGTAAAGATAATAAGGTGTCAAAGCAAACAAAATGAAGATCAATCCCCTACTGATAGCATTTTTTATAAAATGAGCTATGGTAAGAAAAAGCAATGCATAAACTATAAAATAGAAGGTTAAAACCATTAATCCAATCATGTTTTCTCCTTGTGTTTATTTTAATCTTTTCTCGTTCCCATGCTCCTGCGTGGGAATGCATACCTTTCTTATTGCATAAGCTAAATTTACCATCTACAACAAACTTCTAGCAATCCCTCTTCCCCTGAATAGTTCCTTGCACTTGAATATCTCCAGTGCAAAGCATTATCCACATATCCCCTTTTTACAGGATTTTGATGAGTATATTCAACATTTTGCTTCATCATTTCTTCATTTTGAATCCATTCTGGATGAACGCCCTCTTGCCATAGTTGATAGGCTCGATCTGTTTTGTGTGCTTTTTTGTAAAATTCCAATTGATCCAAAATCTGTGTTACTCGATTATCATTCAGATATTTAATCAGCTGTTTTGCTGTGTAGGATTTGAAGCGAGAAATATCATTATCCAGATTTTTACTTTGAACTACAAAATGACAATGATTTTCAAGAATGACGTAAGCATAAATTGACAATCCTTCTTTTGATAAATGCTTCAAGCTATCAAGTAATATATTAACTGTTTCAGGACGTGTGAAAATGGGGATCCAGTGAAGGACTGTTAGGGTGATAAAGTGAGGTAATTCCGGATTGGTTATCTTGTATCGAGATCTTCCCATTATTTACATCCTGTATGCATTCCCACGCGGGAGCATGGGAACGAGAAAAGGCGAGGCAATTCCGGATTGGTTATTTTATATCGCGATCTACCCATTATTTACATCCTGTATGCATTCCCACGCAGGAGCATGGGAACGAGAAAAAATAAAATCAACCCTCAATAGGATACTCATGCAGGTCTTTAAAAGTAGACAACACCACAGATGACTTCATTTTTCCCAAGCTGTTGAGGTTGGACAGCTTCTGACGCACAAACTTTTCATATTCAAGAATATCCTTGCAAACTACCTTGAGTAAAAAATCATCTTCACCCGTAACGTGATAGCACTCAATGACCTCCTCCAAATCCTTGATAGCCTGATAAAATTCATCGATAGCATTTTGCGAATGTTGATGTAAGCTGACAGATACCAGCATGGTAGTTCCAAGATCAATTTTCTTGGGGTCAAGCAGGGCAAAATACCCTTTAATATAACCTTGTTTCTCCAGTTTTTTAACACGCTCCAAAGTTGGAGGTGGTGACAAGCCTAATTGAGAAGCTAATTCTTTATTAGTGATCCTTGCATTACTCTGCAATATTTTAAGGATTTTTTTATCAATTGAATCAAGGTTTGTCATAGTATCAATACTACACTTATATATTAGATTGACTGAATATTACTATTGAGTTTTTAGATCTGCAATTAAAATAAAAAAAGACCGCTTTAAAAGCGGCCTTCTCTTTAACGCTATAAATGATAAATTATTTTTTTCCCATTATATCCATCAAGAATACAACAGTTGCTTCCACACCTGAAATAACCGCAGGCTCAGGATAGATTTTAAACAAAGGGCTATGGTGGCTTGGTACTGGTGTGCCGCCTTTTTTAGCTGCATCCATATCTTTCTTTGCTGTTCCGCCAACAGTGAAATAAACGCTTGGAATGTATGGGTCAGTGGTAAAGAAACCAAAGTCTTCTGCGCCCATTCCCAGTTTATTAACATCCTGCACCATATCGCTACCCATTTTTTCATTAGCAGCTTGCTTTAAACGCTTGGCAAGTGCCGGGTCATTGATTGTTGGTGGATAGCCGATTTTACGGAATTGCACTTCTGGCAATTTATCTTCAGGCATACCAGCAGTTCTGGCTGTATTTTTCGCTACACGCTCAATTGCCGATAACAATTGATCTCTTACTCTGGCGTTAAGACTTCTGACCGTTAACTGAAGATGCGCTCTGTCAGAAATAATATTGTGCTTTGTTCCCGCATGAAATGAACCCACTGTAATGACGGCTGCATCTCTTGGCGCCACTTCACGACTGACGATAGTTTGCAAATTTGTCACTATTTGAGCACCAATCAATACCGGATCTTTACCGGCATGAGGATGTGCACCATGAGCACCAATACCATGAACAATAATATCTACACTGTCAGAACCTGCATAAGGAGAACCTTCATCAATAGAGATTTTTCCAGCTTCAAAACCTGCGCTAACGTGGAAAGCCAATGCATAATCAGGCTTGCCAAAACGCTTCCACATATTATCTTTCATCATCCTGTCAGCACCAGCAAAACCTTCTTC
>Ga0224501_10000740_pt1 | contig 25265 bp, 30 predicted proteins | sample SF_Oct11_sed_USG_4_FD_169105 | JGI IMG/M metagenome (GOLD analysis project Ga0224501, IMG submission 169105) | Sediment microbial communities from San Francisco Bay, California, United States - SF_Oct11_sed_USGS_8_1 | ecosystem: Environmental > Aquatic > Marine > Sediment | place: USA... | reverse complement strand
CTGTGACGGGAACAGTAGCAGGCTGTGGCAATCCGACCGCTCTGGCGGAGCTGAAGGAAGGCGATGTGGTCCTTGACTTGGGCTCTGGAGGGGGCATAGACGCTTTTTTGGCAGCCAAGAAAGTTGGTCCTAAGGGAAGGGTAATAGGAGTGGACATGACTGAAGAAATGGTTCAACTTGCCAAAGATAATGCTGAAAGGATGAAGGTAGAGAATGTGGAGTTTCGGCTAGGTGAAATAGAAAACTTGCCCTTGGAAGACGAAATTTTTGATGTTTTAATCAGCAATTGCGTCATTAACCTCTCACCAGACAAAGACAAAGTCTTCGGCGAAGCCTTTAGAGTACTAAAGCCCGGAGGGCGCGTACTAATTTCCGATATAGTTACGCAAGGCGAACTTCCTGACGAAATTCGTGAAAATCCAGAGATGTGGGCTGCTTGCATAGCCGGGGCGCTGGATGAAAAAGTCTATCTTCAAAAAATCATGAACGCTGGGTTCGAAAAAGTGGAGGTCATAGCGAAAAACGATTTCATGGGAATGGTTTCAAGCATAAAAGTACGAGCCTACAAACGTTCATAACTAGTGGAATTCTACCCTTCAGGTTCTGGCTCACTTATCATAAGTCTCTGTATCTTTCAAGTTCCCAATCTGTAACGCTTTTTTGGAATTCACTCCACTCTGTCGCTTTGATTTCAAGATATTTATTGAACACGTGTTCTCCCAACGTTTCTTTCATCAGTTTGCTCCTCTTGAATTCCTCTATTGCTTCCCCAAGATCCTCCGGAAGAGTTTTGATGTAAAACTTTGCGAGTTTTCTGTCGTCAAATCCATACACGTCTTCTTCCACGGGCTCGGGGGGCTCGATTTTTTCTTCGATTCCCTCAAGACCCGCAGCCAACATGACGGCAAAGGCTAGGTATGGGTTGCAGCTCGGGTCAGGGCATCTTAATTCAAGTCGAGTTGACTTCTCTCTGCCTTCGCGGTATCTGGGAACCCTAATCAAGGCAGATCGGTTTCTTTGACCCCAACAAATGTATATAGGCGCTTCGTATCCCCGCACAAGACGTTTGTAGCTGTTCACAGTAGGGCACAAAATAGCTGCGATTTCCCTAATGTGTTTAAGTTGGCCACCCATGAAATAGCGTGCCAAAGAGGAGAGTTTGTACTTGTCTTTTTTATCATAAAAGAGATTCCTGCCATTTTTGTCAAACAGTGACTGGTGAGTATGCATTCCGCTTCCGTTGATACCGAAGATAGGTTTTGGCATAAAAGTTGCGTATAGATCCCTGCTGTTTGCGACTGTTTTTATGGCTTGTTTGAGAACCATGACTTTGTCTGCAGTGCTGAGGGCTTCACCGTATTCAATGTCAATCTCGTGTTGGCTGGGGGCGACTTCGTGATGAGTCATTTCAACGTTTATACCGAGTTTTTCGAGGGTGGACACCATGACAGCCCGTATATCCGTAGCCATATCCCGTGGAGAAAAATCGAAGTATCCAGCCGTGTCATGGTAACCCCTATTTTCCTTTGATCTAAACAGGAAGAACTCGATTTCAGGCCCGACATAGTAAAACCATCCTTTCTCCTCCGCTTTTTCTTCAACTCGCTCAAGAGCATATCGAGGATCACCCGTGAACGGAGTGTTATCTGGGTTATAAACGTCGCAGATCATTCTTGCAACTTTCTTTCCATCACGGGGCCAAGGAAGAAGAATGTACGTTGATGGCTCGGGGATCAACATCATGTCACTTTCATGTATTCTAGTAAAGCCTTCTATGGAAGAACCGTCAAACCATTTTCCATTGTCGAGGCATTCTTTCAGTTCTCTGGGAGATATTGTGACGCTTTTCAAGCGGCCAGACAAATCAGAGAACATTAAGTCTATGAATTCTATTTTTTCACGTTTAACCTTCTCAATTATCTCCTCTTTTTCCATAGAATCACAACGTCCTGTTAAGATTGGAGCTATTTAATTCCTTTTATGCTTTCTTAATTTTAACTCAAGATTATTTTATCGATTTCTATGGATTTGACTGTTTTGGGATTTTATATTCTATTGAAAAACGCCATTGACGTTGAAGTGAGATCTTGAGAATGTAGCGTCCACTTGTTTCTAAGAAAAGAAGATTCTATAGATCATCAAGCTTAAGTTGCATAAAAACATAAATAATGTGGAGGTTTGAGAATGGGGCTTATTCCGAAGGAACAAAAACAACAGTTGAAGGAAGATTTCGAAAAGAATCTGAAAGGCGAAGTGAGGATCCTTGTGTTCACGCAAGAGACCGAATGCCCCTTCTGTAAACAATCTAGAGAACTCGCAGAAGAAGTTGGCGCCTTCTCAAACAAGATTAAGGTGGAAGTTTACGACTTCGTGAAGGACAGCGAGAAGGCCAAAGAATACCAGATAGACAAAGTGCCAGCAATCGCTGTTCTGGGGAAAAAGGACTATGGAATACGATTCTACGGCTTAACATACGGGTACGAGTTTAGACCCTTTACAGAAAGCATAATCAACGTCTCTCGAGGAGCAACAAATCTTTCTGAGGAAACGAAAAAGAAGCTTGCATCCATTGAAAACCCTGTGCACATTCAAGTTTTTGTCTCGCTAACATGTCCTTACTGTCCCCTCGTAACCTCGTTGGCACATCAATTTGCTGTGGAAAGCGATCTCGTGAGAGCAGATATGGTTGACGTGAGTGAGTTTCCGTATTTAGGGCAAAAGTACAATATCATGGGTGTTCCAAAAACCGTCATTAACGAGAAAACGGAGTTTGTGGGTGCTGTTCCCGAAGAGCTTTTTGTTCAGCAGGTAGTGGTTGCCCAGAGATCACCAACTATGTACGTATAAGAAGAAAAGAGGTGAGAAACGTGACTAAGAAAGGTGAAGTATACGTTTGTGAGATATGTGGGAACAAAGTGCAGGTGTTGGAGGCAGGCGTTGGAACCCTAGTTTGTTGCGGGCAAGACATGACCCTAGTAGAATGAGCCTTGGGGCATTGTGAATTCCTTCTCCTCTGGCAACAAGAATTAACGTAGAAGTCGAAAGACAAAAATTTCCTTGGTCACAACAAAGTCTGAGGGGAGTAACTTGTCAAGTTATGATGAGGCTTCAGTTCTTGAAGTGTTAGACAAAGTAAGCCGCAGCGTAGTCAACGTAAGCACCATCAAACTTCTCCACCATATTTTCTATAGAGCCGTCCCTGTTAAAGGAATGGGCTCAGGAACCATCATCGATCCAGAAGGTCAGATTTTGACAAACAACTATGTCGTTGCGGGCGCAGAGAAAATCGGGGTGACGTTAACTGATGGGCGTGTATTAGAAGGTAGAGTCATCGGAACATGTTCAACCCACGACGTGGCCATAATCAAAGTGAAGGAGGAGAATCTTCCAGCGGCAAAACTAGGCGACTCCGATAAACTAAGAGTGGGGCAAAGAGTCTTTGCGATTGGTAATCCCTTCGGACTTGCTGGTGGTCCAACAGTTACTTCCGGGGTGATAAGTGCTCTGAACAGATCTATAGACTCACAAAGAGGCATGATAGAAAACCTCGTTCAAACTGACGCTGCTATAAATCCTGGAAATAGTGGCGGACCGCTAGTGGATATGCATGGAAGAGTAGTCGCTATCAATACAGCGATTATTCCCTTCGCTCAGGGCATAGGCTTCGCCATTCCCATAAATTCAGCTAAGAAATGCACCAACGAAATCATTGTTCACGGAAGTATGATTAGACCTTGGCTTGGCGTAAGTGGATTAACTGTTACTAGAGAAGTTGCGTCCTACTATGGTTTACCCGTTGATAGAGGGGTTCTTGTTACAAGAGTTATACCCGAAAGCCCCGCAGATCACGCCGAGATAGTTGCAGGTGATGTAGTTCTCAAATTTGCTGGTGCAGATACAAACAGCATAGAAAGATTGGTTAAGGAGATCCAAAAAAGAAAGGCTGGAGAAAAAGTGGAAATATTGATTCTTCGAGACTCTAAGAGGTGGGTTGTCGAAGCGGTCTTGGAGAGAACTCCGTGAATAAAGGCGTGGGAACATCTGTTGCTTGTTTAGAACGGTCAAGCAGAAAGGCTGAGGCCTTCGAGGCGTCTAAGACAAGATTCGCCGTTTCTTCTAGGAAGTTGGCAAGTTCCATTCCAGAAGGTGTCAATTCGTATGTTCTAGGCTTTTTTCGAGTGAAAACAAGGCGCCTCTTCCTTAGCCTTCGTAGATATTTGTAGGTTCTTCTGAGGTTTATACCACCTTTCTCAGAAAGCTCGCGGGCAGATATACCGACTTCCGGAACGGTTTCATAGATTTTCTTCTCTGTTGGTGAAAATGGCTTTTTCGGCACTTTTTTGGTTCTGAAGTAGAAGACGTAGTCTGGGGTTTGGCTCCTTGTTATCAACCCATTTTCTGTAAGCCTGTTTAGAGACCTGGACAAACTTTTTTGAGTTAGTGATTCAACAAGGTCCGCATAGGTTTTCGGTCCATCCTTCAATTTTTTCAGCACTATTTCTTCGTAGCAACGAGAATGGGGTGGTAGCGAATTTTCAACATTGAATCTGTTCGATACGTCGCGAAATTTCTGACCATACAACGTTAACCTATACTTGACGTCATCTCTTTTGACAAGACCTGCTTTTATCAGTGGTTCAACATATTCGCTGGCTATGGTGTGCCGGCTGTGATAGTATCCCTTACTTTTCAGGTATTCTTGTAATCCTTTTATGCCACGAGGACGTTCAGAAAGGGCCTCGATAACTGTTTGTCGTCTATCGTTTTTGACAGCGTTGAGCAGGTCATGCACATGCTCGTCTGCGCACAACATTCCATTAATTTCAAGAAATTCGTTTTTTGCTCTCCATATCTCGCAACGCTCAACGCAAATCATGGGAGAGATAGGCTCGCAGTATTGGCAAATTCTATCCGCTTGTTCGAGAATTTCGACCAATTCTGAACTGTTATTTACTATCTTGGATAACCATTGACGGGAGTTTATTTCAAGAACCATTGTTGACGCCCCCAACGACGCATGTCATAAAGAAGCCTTGATGGGTCATCGTCTCTGGCCCTATTGAAAGAGAGAAAGGAGAAAAGAAAAAAGGCAAGAACATCCCCCTCACTAAGTCCCTCTATGACATACGTCATACTAAACATGACATACGTCATGCTTATATACCTTTCTGTAGCAATAGTATCATCGGTGAAGAAAAACATGTTGCTACCATGCGAAGTCGCGGTGAGATCGCTGGTTCCAGCCCTTCGATCTGCCATAGCAAGAGAACTTACACAAACTCACGGGTTGAAACAAAAGGATGTGGCAAGGCTTTTAGGCGTCACCCAAACTGCCGTGAGTAAATATACCCGGCATGTTAGAGGTACCGTTATAAGAATCGAAAAAGTGGAAGAAGTTCAGCCTACAATTAGGGAAATCGTTGTGTCATTGGCTAATGGGGGTATGTCAAAATACGAACTTGTGACAAAGTTTTGCGTAGCCTGCGAAATCGTCAGACAAAAAGGGCTGATGTGCGAGTTATGCAAACTCTCCGATCCAACGATTGACGTTCAACAATGCTTTGTTTGTCATTCGGGCACTCATTTTTGTGCAGCAGAAATCAAAAAGTAATGGGTAGACTGCAGATGCTTTTACGTTGTCTAGAGTGGAAAATGTTTTAACCAAAACAAAGGAGATTTTAGTCTGGTGATTTTGTTATGGTTGAAATTGTTTGCAGCCCACCTAAGCAACTGGTTATTTTAGAGTGTACACAATACCCTTCAATGGAAGCTCTGTCCCAAACCATAGCCACTATTATCAGAGTTGGGCAGCCACTCGTCCTCAAATGGGCTGAAGGCGTGACATTCTCATATTCACTTTTACCGCCTACAACCGACAGTCTAATGAAAGAATTTCTGGAAGGCCGCATCTACTGGACAGAGGTAATATTCGCCCTGATGCCAGAATACAAATCAACCATCAAAGTGGGCACCTTAGACATTCCAGTAATCGATGTAAGCCCAAATCCGATCTTGCGAGAGGCGGCAGAATGGATGAAACTCAGTTTCCAAAAATGATTACACCCCCAAGGCAAAACGTCAGGCTAAATTCGCTAGAGATTCCAATGGTTTGAGTTGGGACCCCTGCTCCGCTGGAGAAAATTATTTATCGGCGTTCTTTAGGGTCTCAACCAGTTTTCCAACTCTTTTCCTAATCTCGTTTCTTACCTCTCTGAATTTCGCAATAGGTTTTCCTGCTGGATCTTCCATTTTCCATTCTGCTACTCTTTTTGGAACTACGGGACAGACCTCGGGTCCACAACCCATCGTTATCACTACGTCGGCTTCTTCCACCATCATCATGGTCAGCGCTTTGGGTCTCTGCTTGGTTATATCGATTCCGATTTCTTTCATCACTTCTACAGCCTTTTCATCAACCTTTGACGCCGGTCTAGCACCTGCGCTAGCCGCAACAGCATGACCCTTGGCCAACTTATTAAGAAAGGCTTCCGCCATCTGGCTTCTGCGAGCATTTTCAACGCACACAAACAAGACTTTCTTCACGAATCTTACCATCCCATGAATATGTTAGACCGATAATTTAACCTAGTGATGAAACGCTTTTTAGGTTGTTTCCGTAGGTTAGTTAATGAAGAAGAAATGCCCAAGATACAAATCGACTTAGAGTTGTGTGATGGCTGCGGAGTATGCGTCGCGTTTTGTCCGGCTTTCGTCTTAGAGCTTCATAAAGGAAAAGTGAGGGTTGCGAATCCCGAAGCCTGTTTAGGCATCAGGGCGAAACAGCTTTGTTCAGAATGCCGTGAGACGGCGGAAACGTGCCTAGGATGTGTTGCTTGCGTCAAAAGCTGTCCGACAGCCGCTATCGAAATACTTGAGACTTAGACCTTCCTCGGATATTCTATAATTCTGTAATCTATTCCTTAATCACCTGTTAATCTAAATTCACTTGAAGGAAAGAAAGGAACCAGAAAAACGTTAGGCTAATGAAAACGTAGGTCTTTAAGTAGAAATCTGTTAAATTGTTAATAGCGCAGGGTGAAAAGTTTGGGAAAACTACTCATAATCTTGTTTTCTTCACCAATGCAGTTCCAAAACACAGACAGTGTTTATGAGTTTGCCAAAGCCGCAGTGGAAGCAGGCCACGAAGTTACCGTGTTCTGTGACGTAGACGCCGTTTATAACTTGATGGCAAGCCAGATTTTGCCAGATCAGAAAACGCCTGCGAAAAAGCTTGCGGAGCTAATCACCAGGGGAGTCCATTTCCTAGCATGCAGGGAAAGCGCAAGGCTTAGAGGCATCGATTCTAAGAAGGCGTTGATCAAAGGCGCCATAGAAAGCAGTCTAGGCGAATTGGCTCTACTAATGGATCAATCTGACAGAGTTATAGCGTTCAGTATTTGAGGTGTCGCCTGTGCCGAGAAAAATTCTTTTAGTTACAAAAAGTTCCCCTTATGGAAGTTTGATGGCGGCTGAAGGTTTTCGAATAGCCACCGCCATGGTCGCCATGGATGTTCTTCCAAAACTGCTTTTCATAGACGATGGAGTGTATTGCCTGCTAAAGAATCAAAGGCCAGAAGCCGCTGGGCTGGACTCTCATTATGAGCGATTAAAAACTCTCGCAGACTTGGTTGGATTGTATGCTCTAAGGGATTCCGTGGTTAAGCGGAATCTGAAGATTATCGACCTTGACGAAAGCTTCAACGTGAAACTATTGTCGAAAGATGAGGCTGTAAAACTGATCGTGGAAAACGAAGCAGTAATGGCGTTTTAGGAGAGATGGCACTTGTTGATAATTTTAGGTAAATCTCCGTTCGTTGGCGATTACGCGTCTATTCTCGATATGGCACTCAGAGCAGTTCAGAAAGGAGAGAAAGTTGGTGTAATGCATATTCACGACTCTTGTGCAGCGTTAACATCAGCCGAGTATTCTAAGAGGCTCGTGGACGCTGGGCTCGACGCCTACGCTCTAAAAGCTGACTGCGAGGCTCGAGGTTTATTGAAAAAGATAAAGAAAGGGGTCAAAATTGTTGATTACAAAGATTGGGTCAGACTTGTGATGGATGAATACCATAGAATAGTTTCTTGGATCTAACCTTCTCTTTTGATCCACCAAATCCACCCTCTCCTTTCCGCGGAAAGCCGGCCCTCAATGATTCCTTTCAAGCGTAACCTGTTTAGGAATACGGGTGTCTTGTCTGGACAAGAGACCATTAGTTTTCGGGTTTTCTCTTCAATCTCTCGCGTTGTAAGAGGCTTTCCCGTTTCCTTCAATATGGAGATGACAAGCTCGACAGCTTCCGGTTCACTGAGTTTCTTTAGGCTCATAAGCAACGACCCTTCTCATTCTACTTCAAAGCTTCTCTCTATTTTTTGAGTAAGTTTCTCACTCTCTGCGTCTAGAGGGATGAGCTGAATGTCCTTAGCTGACTGTATGCCTATGCCAAGCTCTACTGCTCTTGCAATCTGTTCCTGTTGAAAGATTCTACCTTGCGAGACTTCTGGAGTTGTTCCAAAAAGGCGCAAGATGGCTACTCCAACTGCGTCTATGGCTACTCTATCCTTTCCTGCTAGTATGACGTTTGGATTCGCTAAGTCCCCGCTTTCTGGGCCTCCTCTGACAAAGGCTTTTGTGGCGTCCATAACTATCAGGTGGTTCTTATGGGTTTGATTTATTTCAGCTATCATGAGCCTCTGATTCTCGGAGGAGTGAAGCTCAGCCATATAGTCGTATCCATCTTGAGGGTCGAATCTAGCCACCAGGCCAACAGAGTTTTTGAGAGACATAGTGAAGTGGCCCCCGAAACGGTGTGTTTTCAAACAACAGGTTTGAACAACTTTATCCGCCTCATGGAAAACCTTGGCTAAGAGAAAGCCTCTCCTCCAGTGGGAGTCTTTTGGCTTAAGTCGCACCCACTCTTCTTCAGTGAGCTTGTCTAAGACCAGAATCTCAAACCCCAGTTCAGCCGCAAGTCCAGTTACGCCGCATCGGTCCAAAACTGTTCGAGTGTTCCCCATACCACTACGCTCGGCCAAAGTTATCTCTTCGGCTCTAGCCTCCTTTAGACCGTTGACCAATGTTCGCAGAGTGTCCAGATGGGTAGAGGCAGGAAAAGGGTCAGCGCTGTTGTAGTTTGCTTTGAAGGCAACTTTCTTTCCACCAAATTCCCTAAGATTAAAACGATCTAGAAGCTTTCGAATTCCCGCTTCTCGATTTTCAGTTCTTACCGTGAATATTTTTGTTTTCATTTCAATTTCCCACTGACTAAACGTGTTTAGTTTTGTTCATCGGAGTGTTCGGGGTACCTTTCGCACTTGCTGTCCAATTATGATGCTAACCTCTTAGCAATTGTCGTTAGATGTTTGCCTAAATCTTTTGCCATTTTAAGCTCATTGGCCGACGGCATACGCTCGCCCATTGGGCCAGCAATAGTTGAAGCTCCGTATGGTGAGCCCCCGCTTATTTCGTCAACTGTCATCTGCTCCGTGAAAGAGTATGGCAAACCAACTAGAACACACCCTTGGTGTAAAAGCGTGATATGGGTTGAGACAATGGTGGTTTCCTGTCCTCCGTGTTGAGTGTTGCTGCTGGTGAACACCGCCGCTGGTTTGCCAACGAGAGTACCAATCGCCCAATCACCCCCAGTCTGATCCCAAAAGTTTCTCATCTGAGCACACATATTGCCGAAACGAGTCGGAGTGCCGATAATAATCCCATCAATTCCCTTCAGGTCTTCTCGAGGATCGGCGACCGGAACGTCCTTCATTAATTCTTTTGTCTTTTTTACATCCTCGCTCCAAAACTTTTCGGGAACAAGTTCGGCAACTTGTTTGAGAATTGGTTGGCCGCCCGCCTCTCGAACACCCTCAACTACTGCCTTGGCCATCCTGAAGGTGTGACCATACATCGAGTAGAAGAGAACCAGAATCTTTGGTTTATTTTCTTTCATCTTCTCACCTCCTATCACGTTTTCTCTTTCTTTTTCGCTCTTGCATTCTATTTCTGGGGAAGTTTGTGAACGTGTAGCGCGCGCACATGTTCTTCCCTGAAACTTCCGGCGCATGGGTTTGGAGGACTCTCTTATTCACGTTTCACGCGTTTGATTATTTCTCTGCATTGATCCGCGTATTCACACCAGTCTAGACACGACTGTTCTTTTTCAGGTCTACCAGATTCTTTGTTACATGTGTCACATGTTCCAACGTCTTCGTCGCTCCAAATCTCTACTTTTCCTCCGCAGTTGGGACATTGAAAATATTCAGGAAAAGGTCTGACAAACTTCCTTATGCCAGGACAAGTTTCAGAATTTGATCTAAACAAGGTCTTTCACCTGTCTAGGTGCATCGTCATCGTCAGCCTCATGCGGATCATTTCGAGTAGACACTTTTCTTTTTATTCCTGTGATTTTGTTTCCTTTTATGCTGATTATTTCTTGTCTCAAAGATATTGTCTTCCCCGAGGAATCTAAGGCTTCTTTGACGAGACGGTATAGACGAAAACAGCATGGAACTTCCATGTTGACCACAGTGACGCTCTTGATGTTGGATTGTTTGAATATCTCAGTTAGTTTCTTCTTGTAGGCCTCGGCATCGTCAAGTTTAGGGCACCCAACCACGAGTTTCCTGCCTCTCAAGAATTCGTTGTGGAAGTTGGCATAGGCGAAAGGCACACAATCAGCGGCTATTAGCAGATCCGCATTTTCGAAGAATGGGGCGTTGGTTGGTAACAGCGTTAGTTGCACAGGCCACTGGGTGAGCATGGACTCCGTCTCTCCTGGAATTTTTACAATTTCTTTCTCTGTCCGATTTCTTTCAAAATGCATTACTTGTGCTGAGGGACAAGGTTGATGAATCGGATGGGCGTGGTGAACTGTGGGAACTGATGGTTTTCTCTTCAGGTGTTCTTCCACTGCTTCTTCATTGAATTCTTCTGCTTCTCTCTTTTCGATGGTTATGGCTCCTTGTGGGCATTCCCCTAAACAGGCTGCTAAGCCATCGCAATATTTGTCACTGACCAGCTTAGCTTTTCCGTCTACGATTTTTAGGGCTCCTTCTGCGCAAGCGGGGATACATAATCCACAGCCCGTGCATTTTTCTTCATCGATTTTAACTATGCTTCTTAGAACCATTCATTCTTCACTTTCCTTCAATGACGAGTCAAGTATAGTGAACTCGAAGCGTCTTTCTTCTTTTGTTCTTGAAGCCCTCTGTTAGTGCGGCATTTTCCTCCTGTTGGGCAGTATTTTTCGGCATGGTAGGAAAATATCTTGAATAACTGTTCCATCGTTTCTTTGTTCAAAGAGTAGAAACGTTCCTTCTTTCTTCTTTCCGAAAAGACAAACCTACATCTCTCTAGGGGTTTAAGGTTATGCGAAATCATGCTCTGTTCTTGATTTAGAGCCTCAGAAATCTCAGTTACATTTCTCGGTCCATCGCGAAGAAGCTCCAGAATCGCTAATCGCGTCGGATTTGCCAACGTTGAAAAGAATTGACCGCAAGTCTCGCTTAGATTCTGCTTCATATCGACCACCATTTAAATGAAATAAGTGTCATATGAAATTATATTCATATCATTCTTATAAGCCTTATGGTTTAGAAATCAAATGCGAAAAGTTGCGAGCAACCCCAACTCAATTGTCCAGCGGTTTACGAAACGTACTTAAGACAATACTCCAAACTAATTTTTGCTGAATGTATTAGGAGTTAGAAACCATGGGAAAAGTGTTGCTTTTCGTTGAAAACGGTTTCGAAGATCGAGAATTAATGTATCCCTACTACCGTTTCCAAGAAGCAGGATACAAAGTGGACGTAGTGGGCCCCGGAGCCAAAGTTACCTACAACGGCGAGTATGGGCTCACTTTGAAGTCCGATTTTTCCCCGCAGGACGTTAACATTGAAGACTATGCGGCAATAATTATCCCGGGAGGGCGCGCCCCAGACCGTATGAGAACAAACAAGGGGCTGGTCAATTTAGCGAAGGAGGCTTTCCAAAAGGGAAAAGTGATGGCCGCTATATGCCATGGACCCCAGCTTCTCATAGAGGCTGGATTAGTGAAAGGGAAAAGGGCTACCTGCTACGTCTCTGTGTCCACCGACCTGAAGAACGCTGGTGGAATTTACTTGAATAAATCGGTTGTGGTGGACGGAAATCTAGTGACATCCCGTTTCCCAGCTGACCTTCCAGACTTCTGTCGCGAAACCCTAAGGCTTTTGGAAAAAAGAAATGTGTGAATTCAATTTCGTTTAATGGTGTAATTGTTTGAAAATTGGGTATCCGATGAAGCAAGAACGATCTTTTATCTTGTCACCTTTACCTCGATTTCTTTCCAGTCCTCCTTTATTCCGCGCAAGGAAGTCACCGCCCCCACGAGAGCTCCACTTAATATCTTTACAACGAACTCATTCAGATCGATCTCCTCACCGTCAACGAAAAGCTTAACATCCAACAGCATCACCCCCAAAACATTGTTTCATTACAAACGTAAAGGCTTTCTGTAAACTATTTAGCTAGCGAGACTTATTTTGTAACAACAAATGCTTTGTCGGCAGGTATAAGCGAGGCTTCTTATGACCGAAACTGAGATTTCTTGGCTTCCGTGGAGTAAAAAGGCTTTCCAGAAGGCGAAGGAACTAGATAGACCCATCCTCTTGGCCATCAGCGCGGTTTGGTGTCACTGGTGCCATGTCATGGATCAGAGAACATACTCTGACAGAGATGTCGCGAAACTGATTGAGGAGAAGTTTGTGCCAATAAAAGTGGACAGAGACCAGCGACCGGACATTGACAAGCGATACAATATGGGCGGCTGGCCCACTACGGCTTTCTTGACACCCAAAGGAGAAGTCCTCACGGGCGCTACGTACATTCCACCACAAGAGATGAAACCTTTGCTTCAACGCATAAGTCACTTCTACAAGGAAAACAAAGACAAAATCAAGGCCAAATTGGGGGAACTGGAAAAAGAAGAGATAAAAGCGCCTTCAGTAGAATACGGGTTGGATCACGATTTCTTCCAGTCCGTCATCGATGGTTTAACGTTAGAAACTGCTTCGAGTTTTGATTCGTTGCACGGAGGCCTTGGTGATGCACCCAAATTTCCTCATAGTGAGGCGTTGGCTTTAGCGCTCCTCGAATATCAGATACAAGGACACAAGGCCCTCCTGAACATCGTAACGAAGACCCTACAAAAGATGAGTGCAGGCGGCATATATGACAAGGAGGAAGGAGGCTTTTTCCGTTACTCCACAACAAGGGACTGGAGTGTTCCGCACTACGAGAAGATGTGCGAAGACAATGCTAAGTTGCTTGTCAACTATCTGGAAGCCTATCAAGTCACCGGAGAAGATGTCTTCGAAGAAACCGCTCATGGAATCCTATCATACGTTAACGCTAACCTCAGTGACCAAGACAACGGTGGATTTTACGGCAGCCAAGACGCTGACGAAGAATACTACAAGCTAAGCCTCCTGGAACGCCGGAAGAGAACATCACCAAGAATAGACACAACGCTCTACACAAACTGGAACGCCATGATGATCTCAGCTTATCTGTTAGCCTCGGTGGTGCTCAAGAATATATCCTATCGGAAACTTGCTCTACGAACAGTTGATCTTCTACTTGAGAAGAGTTTCAGTTCACGAAAGGGAATGTACCATTATTACTTTGAGGGCAAAAAACATCGTCCAGGCTTACTCACGGATCAGGCTTCCATGATACGGTGTCTAACAGACGCTTATCAGTCAACCTCAGACAGAAAATTCCTGAATTACGCAGAAAGCGTCGCCAAATTCATGCTCAACAACTTGTGGAACGAAGCCGGAGGGTTCTACGACAGACCCAAGAAAGCTGAAGCCTTAGGAGCCTTAAGAACCTTGAACAAGCCCTTTGACGAAAACAGTATAGCCGCCGATGCTTTCCTGAGACTTCACTACTTGACGGGTAACAAAAAGTATCTAGAAACAGCTAAAACAACCTTGGAGCATTTTGGCTCAACCTATCGAAGATACGGCATTATGGCAGCCGCCTATGGGCTTGCCGCTGAATTATACTTGCGTCCGGTGCAGATACACATAGTGGGTCCCAAGAAAGATTCAGTAACTCGTGTTTTCCTAGATGAAAGTTTTAAGGTTTACAATCCGTTAAAAGTAATCGAAATTTTAGATCCCGCTGAAGATACCGAGAGGTTGACAAACCTAAAATATCCTATCACCAAAATACCGCGGGCGTACGTTTGCTTCGAAGGAACATGCACCTCAGTTGAGGATCCAAAGGAAATAGCTAAAAAAATTGAGCCGAAGGGATCGCGAAAGGGTTGAGCTTTACAATTGACAATAGACCTAGATCGCGTGATATTACGAGAGAGATCTCCTAAGTCGAAACTATTTGGAGGAAACGTTGCAATGAACGAGAAATCGAAATCCGTAGATACAGAACGGTACAACAAAACTAGAGTGCTAAAGATCATTGAACTGTTGGAGAAGGAACACTCAGACGCAAAAATAGCCCTAGAATATGCCAACCCTCTGGAGCTCTTGGTGGCAACAATCCTTTCAGCTCAATGCACTGACAAGAGGGTAAACATTGTCACGAAAGTCCTCTTCAAAAAGTACAGAAAGCCAGAAGACTACGCCAATGCGGATCTAAAGGAACTTGAAGAAGACATAAAATCCACAGGCTTCTACCGAAACAAGGCCAGAAACATCAAGAAATGTTGCCAGATTCTAGTTGAAAAGTTCAACTCGCAGGTTCCGAAAACAATGGAGGAACTGCTTGAATTGCCAGGTGTCGCTCGAAAAACTGCGAACATTGTCTTGTCGAATGCGTATGGCGTTGTTGAAGGAATAGCCGTGGACACCCATGTCCGCAGACTTGCCAGAAGGCTGGGGCTTTCAGAGCATGAAAATCCGAATAAAATAGAGGGCGATCTGATGGAGCTAGTTCCGAAAACCCGTTGGAAAAGAATAACAGACTTGCTAATATTTCACGGTAGAAGAATCTGCGCGGCAAGGAAACCAAAGTGTAGAATATGCGTCTTGAACAAGCTCTGTCCCTCCGCCTTCACTTTCGACTAGGGCGGCAACCTCTTTTCCATTAGAACTGAATAGAAGTATCGGGTGTAGCCGTCTCCTTCAACAGAGGCTACGTGTTCGATGTTTTTGATTTTGAAGTAGTTTGAGAAGAGTTGGATTATCTGTTCTTTGGTGAAGTGGTTCCATGCGGAACCGTTTCTCTCACTAAAGCAGACCATAAAATAGGAGCCGCCTTTCTTCAAAACTCGGTGTACACCGTTTATGAAGGTGCCTCTGTCCTTGACCTTCACGTGGTGAAAGCAGCCCATGTCAAAGACAAAGTCGAACTCCTCGTCTTTGAAGGGCAAGTTAAGGAAATTCTGTACTCGGAACTGAGTCTTTGCGTTTGCTTTTCTGGCCTTTTCCTTTGCGATTTCTATGGCTTTGGGAGATATGTCCATTCCAGTGACTTGAAACCCTTTTTTGGCCAGGTAAATTGCGTTGGTTCCAGCCCCGCAACATATGTCTAAGGCTTTTCCCTTCTTTATCAGTCCCTTCTCAACCAGTTCAACCAGAACTTTCCTCGGTCTTCCCAGTTCCCAAGGTAGGGCTTCTATGGGATATCTTCTGTAGACGCGGTCCCACTCTTCATAGCGCGAACCCATATGACCGACTCCAAGTCAGTAAACACAAAACTTCTTCCAACATGGTTTGTTTTTTATAGCTACGTTTACTTGAGGTGGGGGCTCCTATTTTACATTGGCGTAGCACAAAATATTTAAATATGACGTATGTCATACATCATCTCTCCGATCAAGTAGCAGAATAACGGGCTACCGAACCGATACGAGCTTGTTCAGTTTTTTTGCAGAAAAATGGAAAAATACGTGCAAGACCGGAGCGAATAAAAAAAAGCGGTGAGGTGATGAATCTTTTCTGAAAAAGTTGCTGTGCCTCCCCATATGTTTGCATGCCATGATGCGAAAGGTGAGAACTACATTGTCGAGGTTGAATTGCCTGGAGTAAACAAGGAACATATAGACCTTAGTATGCACGACGACATAATTCACTTCTTAGCCGAAAGAGAAGATTTGGCATTCCACGAACATCTACCCTTTCCCATAAAGGTCAATCCTAAGAGAGCCAAGGCCAAGTTCAGCAATGGCTTACTCCGAATGGAAGTGCCATTGAAAGAGAAACGTAGTCCTCCAATAAAACTTGGAATAGAGTGAAAAGATTCCTCATCAAATTCCTTACTTCCCCCCTTTTTATGAGTACAAATTCGTGACTCCAAGGCTAGACATTTTGAAAACGTTAATGCCAACGACTAAAGCTTACAGCTGTGAGCTTTCTGAGAAAAATATTGTTTTCAACTTTCTACTATTATTAGGTTCCAAATTATGGTTAGGCTGTTGAACATTGCTCGTGCGCACTCGTTTAGTGTTTACTGGCCTTCCTCGGGATTGAAACGTTTTTTGAAAACCTGATGAATTTCTTCAGGCTTTTCCAGTATAAACACATCCTCCATGCCAGCTAGCTTTTTGACATGCTCCACATCTTCCTTTCTTATCCTCAATTTCATGTCTCGTCCATTGGGGAGTTTAGTTACTATCATTCCTTCTTCGTAGTCAGAGGGCATGATGTAGAAAGGAACAAAGGCTTTTAGACCCATAATCGCCGCGTTACAAAGTAAACTGTCTGCTATCCCCATCGAAATTTTCGCAACGGTGTTTGATGTCGCCGGAGCAATCAACAAAAACTCAAACTTTCCTAATTGTAATTGACCAGCCAGAAACGGTGAATTCGGATTAATTTCAACCCAAACCCTGTCAAAATTCTCCTTTAAATCGTCAGCCAGCCTGTAATACTTCACAACTTGGTCTCCGGCCTTGGACAGATAAACTATTATGTCAACCTCGTTCTGATACTGCTTTTTTATTTGCTTCATAATCTCAACTGTTTCGACTAATCTATCTCCGCTACCTGTAATTCCCCAAGCGACTTTCCTCTTCTTTTCCTTCTTCTCTTCTTTTTTCTCTATCACAACCTCCATAACCATGCTTCCACACCTCAATTTTGTTTCCTAACCTCAAACTTCTTCGAAAACTCGGCAAACTTCTTAGCAGTTTTCCTCAAACTTCTAAATCCCTCTTCATCCTTTTTTACGCCCTCCAGAGTGTCTTTTGACCAAAAGGTCGCCCCCAAGTTTGCTCCGAAAGAGCCGCCGCTGACTGGTACGATTCCGTTTAGGATGTAAAATGTTATTATTTGCTGTATCGCCAGTTCCTGTCCGCCGATTCTGTCTCCTCCAACTGCTATAGCCATGCCCACTTTATGCCTGAAAAAGTCACGATCTGCCGCGCCTAAGGCCCTACATCTGTCCATAACAGCCTTTGTTTGTGCACTAACTCCACCGTTGTAAACCGGTGTGGCAATTATAATTCCCTTGGCATCCTTAAGCAAAGGATAAAGCTCATACATGTCATCCTTAACTGCACACTCTTTGTTTTTCAAACAGTAGTCGCAATGCCGACAAAAGCTAATGTTTTTGCCTCTAACGGTGAAAAACTTTGTTTCGAAACCCATCTTTTCCAACATGTTCAAAGCTTCTCTCAAAACGTATTCAGTTGCCTGTTTTCTTGGACTCCCACATATGCCAACTATCATATTGCTTCATCAAAATTCTATACCTAACAGAATCAATAAAGGTTGCTGAGGCGTGCGCATTTTGGCAGATTGTAAAGTCTAGAGGAATAGAATTCTTTTGAGAATGATTTTCTTCATTTCTGTGTTTTTTGTTTCTTGTGAAATCTCTTTGCTTCTTCTTCCAATTTGCCGAGTCTCGTGTAGTAATCTGGAAATTCATTCAAGTGTGCTAGAGCAATCTTGCCAGTCGTTATCGGATCATCATTAGTTACATTAGTGTCAGTATCCATCTTGCCGTGTTCGAGCTCTACATCCAGCCCCATTCTAAACTGTTCAACGTCAAACCTGCTCCAGTCTATATGGAGTGCTTCACCTATTTTCTTTGCTTCCTCAGTTGAAAAATGTTTCTTGCTCATATTTTCTACTGAGTTGGTAGATGATAAAAATCTATCGCGCGCGCATTGACCCGCTTTCTATTCTTTCTTTCTTCCCCCCACAACAAATTCAGGAAACTCTTTGATCTTCTCTGCCATCTCCTTCAGGCGCTTATCTACTCTGTAGTTCACTGTTCCCTCCTCAAATGTTCCGTCAGGCCGTCTTGCGCCTGCCTTGACTCCAGCAAGGATCTCGATCCCTTCGTCGATGGTCTTCACGGGGTATATATGAAACTTCCCCGCTTTGACGGCATCAACCACTTCCTCCTTCAACATAAGGTTTTCCACGTTGCTCTCAGGGATCAGAACTCCTTGTATTCCCGTGAGGCCTTTAGTCTTGCAGACTTCAAAGAAGCCTTCAATCTTCTCATTCACTCCACCAATAGCTTGGACTTCCCCCTTCTGGTTCACTGAGCCCGTGACCGCGATGTTTTGCTTGATCGGGATTCCCGAAAGAGCGGAAAGAATACCGTATAATTCTGTGCTGGAAGCACTGTCTCCTTCCACCATTCCGTAGCTTTGTTCAAAGACTAGGCGAGCTGAAAGGCTTAGGGGCTTGTCTTGAGCATACTTCTCAGCTAGATAGCCGCTTAAGATCAACACCCCCTTAGTGTGGATGGGGCCTGCCAGTTTCGCTTCTCGTTGAATATCGATGATTCCTTCCCGTCCCAGCCCTATGCTGGCGGTGACACGGGAAGGTGCGCCAAAGGAAAAGTCTCCCAAGCTCATGACAGTCAGGCCGTTCACCTGTCCAACAATCTCTCCATCAGTATCGATCAGAAGAATGTTCCGTTCCATCATTTCTTGGATCTTTTTTTGAATGAGGTTAGAGCGATAAATCTTCTCCTCGATGGCCTTTTTGACGTGGTCCGCCGTCACATACTCCGAGTTCTCTTGCAAAGCGTAGAAGTTGGCTTCCCGAACGATGTCAGCTATGTCGGCGAATCTCGTGGATAGTTTTTCTTGATCTTCAGCTAGTCTGGAGGCATACTCGATTGTTTTGGCTACGGCTGAGGCCTCTAAATGTCTTAAGTTCTCCTTTCCGCAGAAGGTGCAGATGAAGGCTGCATATTTCTGCATGTTCTCTTGTGTTCGATCCATAGTCGTGTCAAAGTCGGCTTTGACCTTGAAGAGTTCTTTGAAGTCTTTGTCCATAGAATAGAGCATTTGATATAAAAGCGGGTTTCCGATTAGGACCACCTTGATGCTTAATGGAATCGGCTCTGGCCTCAAGCCCTTTGTGGTGATGAAACCTAAGCGTTCACCAGCTTCTTCAACTGCAACCTGTTTATTCTTCAGAGCTCTCTTCAAGCCGTCCCAAGAGAATATATTTTGAAGCAGCTCCTCTACAGGGAGCACCAAATACCCGCCGTTAGCCTTGTGAAGGGAACCCGGACGGATCATGGTGAAATCAGTTGTTAGGACTCCGAACTGTGCTTCTTTCTCTATTCTTCCAAAGATGTTTTGGTATGTAGGGTTGAGCTCTACAACTACGGGAGCACCTTTTAGATCAGAGTTGTCTACTATTACGTTTACCTCATATTTTTTTAAGGGAAGCTCCTTCATCCAAGGAATTGGAAACGGAACTGGAGGAGCTTTAGCAGCTTCAGGCTTTAAGAATTGGGCGAGGTTTTCTAAGATATCATTCTGCACTTCATCTAAGTAGGTGGTAACATCGTGAAACTCCTTGTATTTCTCTTTCAGATCAGCAAACAAATGACCAATCGCATACAATGCAACCTCACGATTCAAGTTCTCAATCTCATCTTTAGCCTTCCCCTCTAAGGCCCTAAATTGCCTGATGACGCTACTTAAATCCGCATCTAGTTTTTCTCTTCTCTTCAGAATTTCATCTCTAATTAGTGGGCTAAGGGCATTGAACTCGCGTTCGTTTAGAGGCTTTCCCTTTACCACCGGGATGACCAGCAGCCCGGTAGGGCCCGTCTGAATGGCGAATCCCTCTTCTTGGGCCCTCTTGCTTAGTTGAGAAAAAAGTTCATTTCTTTCCTCTCCGATAGCTTTGATGATTGATTCCCGTTTCGTTGCGTACTCTTCACTTTCGAACGCTTTAGGAAGTGCTCTTTGCGCCTCATTAATTAGATTTGACAAGTCAGTTTGAAAGTCTTTTACTTTGCCAGGGGGCAGCCTTATTGCTTTGGGTTCATAAGAGTTTTTGAAGTTGTTTACGTAGCACCAGTCTGAAGGCACTTGCTTCTTTTTAGCTATCTCTTCTAAGAAGTCTTTCACGGCGGTTGTCCTACCCGTTCCCGGATAGCCAGCCACATAGATATTGAATCCAAGCTGTTCAATGCCCAAGCCGAATCTAAGCGCTTTTACCGCCCTCTCTTGACCAATAATTTCTTCGAGCGGCGAAAGTTCTTCGGTGGTTGCACAACGCATTAGCTTAGGATCGCATTCCTTTCTAAGGTTATGAGGCGGCAACTCATTTGTCACGTGTACTCACCTTTAACATAAAACGCTCTAATAATTGTAAATATGTCCTTCTTTAATTTTAAAAGCTTTCATGAAAGATACATTGCTGAATGACTGATTATGCGTCCACGTACAAAAACTGAGGGGTTACAAAGATGGGGAATAATGACCGAATGAGCCTTTTTGAAGGCATCATCATTGGAATTTATGGTAATTGGTTAATTTCACTCATTGACAAAATATCATTTACTACACCTTTAGTCATTGCAGGTTATTCGTTGTCATGGTTTCAACCGTTTCTCATTATTTTATCCATAGCTTGTTTGATTTCACTTATAGCCATAGGAATATTTGGAGGTAAACTAGAAACACGTTGGGAAGTTTTAATATTAGGCTTAGGACATTTTGCTCCGATTTGCGTTTCTTTATATACTGAAGGCCTTATTCTAAAAGACATTTTCTTCCTTGGCATTGGAGGCATTCTTTTCTTCATGATATATGTTTCCGAATTATGGAGAACTAGACAATTGGAAAGGACCAAAGTTGGAAGATAACCAGCAATTTACTGCTCGCGCTCAACTTTTCCAGGTTTGTTTCTTGCCGGTGATCTTTCTGTAGCCCCTTTTTACGTGGCGTAATAAATGAGCTAAAAACCTCTGTTCCTGTCTGTATGCTCTTTTCAAGATAGAATCTCTAGAAAGTAATGCTTTTTTGAGCTCTGTCATTTCCTTCTTTGGAGAATATTTGACATAAATTGGTATTCCAACGAAAAGCAGAATTATCCCTGTTGCAATTTGAGTGATTGTACACTGTGAGATTAGGTAAAGAGAGAAGATTACTCCTAGGCTTGGAATGAGTAATCCTCCCTTGAGGTGGAATTTAGGTTTTAGACCTTTTTTCTGCAGTGAAAAAATTGATGCACTAGTTGCTACGTATGCAATCGCCATAAATAAAACAGATGTAGCTATCAACATAGTTAGATTGCCTACAATTGCAGCTATTAGTGCTGTAATCGCTTGGATTGTGATTGCTAAATAAGGTGTCTTAAATTTTTGATGAACTCTGGCGAAGATACGAGGAAACAGACCATCAACAGCTAGCGCATATCCGAGTCTTGATGAACCTATCATTCCTGACTCGTCAGAACCAGCTACAGAGATCAGGGCTCCGACACCAACGATTGCCCCACCGACAAGGGCAAACATTGAATTTGTCCCCAGTACTTCGGTAGTTGCGGATGCTAATGGTGCAGTGTCAGAAGCCAATTGCGTCCATGACCTCACTCCAAAAAGGACGATGTTTGTTATCAAATAGAAGATAGTTACAATTGAAATTCCAAGCACTATGGCTCTTGGAATAGTGCCTCCTGGATCCTTTATTTCGTCAGCTGGGATAGTTGATATTTCAAAGCCTGCATACGCCCAAAATATCAAGATAAGTGCTACTCCAAAATTTGAGAATCCATATGGAGAGAATGGCGAAAAATTCGACGCAGCCATAGAGGGATGTAAAAAGATGTAGAGTAAACCGAATCCTGAAAAGAAAATTAGTGGTGCAAGTTTGGCTATGGTGAGGATGTCATTCGCTTTTCCCGCTGCTCTCACTCCAATAATGTTTATAGTTGCAAGGAAGGCTACAAAAAGCAGTTTGACAAAGAGTTGAATGTACCATTCGAGATTTGGCATGAAGAACATCAAATACCGTGTGAAAGCTACTGGAAAAACAGCTAGCGACACCCATTCAGCAAGCCAGAGAGACCACCCTACGATAAAGCCTGCAAAGGGTCCCCACGCCTCTTTAGCATACGCATAAGGTCCGCCAACCCTCGGGAGAAGAGCAGCACACTGAGCAAAACATAACGCAATAACAATGGCTATAATCCCAGCTACAACCCATACCAGAAGTGAAAATGGACCAAGATATCCTGCCCCAAATGATGAGGCTACATAGATGTCGGCCCCTATTATTGCCCCAACTACTAGATTTGTCACATCAAAAAGCTTGAGTTCTGACTGAAGTTTAGGTTCAGACATTTCCATCTCTCAAAGAACATCAAACATTTAGCACATAGATGCGTGAATTAAAAAAATTTGCCAGCGCAAGTAGAACGATGTCTATTCAAAAGTGACCCCCTAGGAATCTGATATTTAACAGTTCACTTCTTAGTTTTCGGCTTCACTTCTTTCATTGGAACTTCACAACATATTAACTCGCATGCACCACATCCACAGGGTTCGTCAACTATCACAACGAGCCCACATTCTCCGCACTCATATTTTGCACCCTTCTTCTTTGCCATATTCTCACCTCCACAAGTTGACAAATAATGACAAGCAAGCTTGTTTAGGTATTAATATTTAAGATTATGTTACTGTTATGCCACAGTCACATATACTTAAGAGTTACAATCTATATCAAAATGCACTTGCATTTGGGAGGATTTCAATGACTAGAGTCATAGAAGTGGAAAATCTTACAAAAATATATAAAGGGAATATCAAGGCGGTCGATGACATATCGTTTGATGTGAATGAGGGAGCACTCTTCGGTTTTCTAGGCCCGAACGGTGCTGGGAAGACAACCACAATAAAGTTGCTTACGACCCTCGCCTCGATCACCAGCGGCAAGGCCACAGTTCTTGGGCATGATGTCAGTAAGCAACCTAACATGGTAAGGAAGTCGATCGGAATTGTTCCCCAAGATCTCACGATTGATAACGAGCTGAAGGGTAATGAAAACATAATGCTGGCGGCTAAATTATACCACGTTCCGAATCACGTAGCCAAAAAGCGGGTGGAAGATTTACTAGAGTTAGTTGGGCTCACTGACGCAGCGAATAGGCTTGTTTCAACCTATTCGGGGGGAATGAGAAAACGGCTTGAGTTGATAGTTGGACTTGTACACGAGCCTAAAGTACTCTTCATGGACGAGCCAACTCTCGGACTTGACGTAAACACCAGGAAAATCATCTGGGATTACATCAGGGAATTGAACAAAGAGAAGAGGGTAACAATATTCATGACAACACACTATCTTGAGGAAGCAGACGCCCTCTGCGACGTAGCCGCCATCATCGACCGTGGAAAGATAAGGGCACAGGGTTCACCACAGGAGCTAAAGGAGATTATAGGGGGAGAGGTAATCACGATAGAATTGACTAAAGAAAGGGACTTGCAGGACTTTTTCAGCTCGATAAAAGGCGTGAAGGAAGTAAAGAAACTTGGTTCGACCTATGGGATAAAGCTGGGAATGGCTGAAGACGCCATACCTGCAATAATCGACGGTATATATGCTAGGGGTGTCAAAATCAAAGCTCTATCCTGCTCGAAGCCGAGTCTCGATCAGGTTTTCCTGGAGGTAACTGGTAAGGAATTCAGAGAGGAAGAATCTGCTGAAGCTGCTTCGAGGAGACAGGATATCATTGCGAGGAGGGGTTAGAATTGTTGACGGAGACCTTGGCACTAACTGTCAGAGAGCTTAAAAAGTGGATAAGGACACCGGCATCCGTATTCATTGCTCTCTTTCAACCATTAGTTTGGATCGCTCTATTCGGAAGTGCTTTCAACCCAACAAACTTGATCCCCTCATCGATAGCTACACCTGAGGTGATGGCGCAGATTCGGCAGTCTATTCTGGGCCAGACATTCGGTAACGCGCCAAACTACATAACATATCTAACAGGAGGAATACTTTCTTTGCTATTGCTCTTCACTTCAGCTTTCAGCGGCGGCTCTTTAGTTCTTGATCGCCGATTTGGGTACCTGAACAAGTTGCTGGCCTCCCCAATATCCAGAGCATCCATTTTCCTCTCAAGAGTCTTCGCAACAGTAGTCAAAGGAATGATTCCATCATTAATTGTGTTCTTTGCAGCGCTATCTATCCCGGATGGTCTAAAGCTTAATCCAAGTTTTACTCTATTGGACGGTTTGTTGATTTTCCTCACGCTGTTCCTATTATCGCTCGGTTTTTCAAGTCTTTTTACAGCAATCGCGATGAGGATGACAAAATGGGAAAGTCTCGTGGCTGTCGTTAATCTACTCAATCTTCCATTACTATTCTCGAGCAGCGCTCTGCTGCCTGTAACATCGATGCCAGATTGGTTACAAGCAATAGCTAAGATAAACCCGATCTCCAAAGCAGCAGATGCGACAAGGACTCTAATAGTGCAGGGTAGCGTTGATCTATCTATAATCATGTTGAATCTGACTTACCTGATTGCCTTTGCAGCAATCCTTACTATCGCTGGTGGAATCGCATCGATAATTGCCCTTAGAACAGAATAGCCTAGTCGCGCGCGGTTCAATGATGGTTAGAAGATGCGCGTTGGGGAAAAAATTGTGAGCGACCGTGTGAAAAAAGCTAGTCGAGATGGACTACAAACTGTTAAAGAAAACGTACAAACTTTCTTGAACAATAGCTAGGTTTCTAGTGTTCGCTAACTGCTTTTGGGTAGCCTTCGTCCTCTAGTTGGATAGTGGTGTGGTCGATTCCAAACTCTTCTTTTAACACGTTGATCAAAGTCGTGATCAGCTTCTTTCTGTTTGCCCCTTCTTCCACCACCACGTGACCGCTCATGCAACACATCTTAGTTGGAGTGATACACCACACATGAAGATCATGAACGTCTTTTACACCTTTCACTTCAACTATTCTGCGCTCTAGCGCACTCGCGTCGATGTGGGAAGGGACGCCTTCGAGGAGAACGTTCAGGGAGTCTCGGACGAGTTTCCCGGAACTGTAGAAGAT
>Ga0224501_10000739_pt1 | contig 25269 bp, 34 predicted proteins | sample SF_Oct11_sed_USG_4_FD_169105 | JGI IMG/M metagenome (GOLD analysis project Ga0224501, IMG submission 169105) | Sediment microbial communities from San Francisco Bay, California, United States - SF_Oct11_sed_USGS_8_1 | ecosystem: Environmental > Aquatic > Marine > Sediment | place: USA... | reverse complement strand
GAAATATTCAGTAGCTGCATACTATACAATTACTGCAACAGAGGCTGGAAGTAATCTTGCAAGATATGATAATCTAAGATACGGTTATGATTTTCCAGTTGAGGGATATGAGTTTAATTCCTATATCTCAAAAGCAAGGCGTAATTTTGGTCCAGAGGTTAAAAGACGAATGATTCTTGGAGGATTTGTTCCATCAGCAGGTCATGCAGGAAAATATTTTCTAAAGGCATTAAAAGTAAAGAGTAAACTTACAAAAGAAGTAAACGAGGCATTTAAGAAATTTGATCTTTTGATAGCACCAACAGTACCAATTCTTCCGTTCAAGTTAGGTGAAAAAATCAATGACCCAATTTCATTATTCCTAGTTGACATCAATACAGTAACTGCAAATCTTACAGGAAAACCTGCAATCTCCATTCCTTTCTCACATTCAAGAGGATTGCCGATTGGAATTCAGCTTCTTGCAGATTCAAACAAAGATAAATTATTACTTCAAGCAGCATATGCTTTAGAACAAACTGTTAGCTTACCTGAGGTTCCAATATGACTATGATAGGTTTAGAAATCCACTGCCAATTAACAAATTTACAAAGTAAATTATTTTGTTCATGCAAGGCCAATTACAGAGAATTTGAAATCAATGAGAATATCTGTCCCATTTGCATGGGGTTGCCTGGAAGTTTGCCTAGATTGAATAAAGAAGCTGTAAAGAAAGCTACCATCATTGCCATGGCACTAAATTGCTCCACTCCTGAAAAAATTGCTTTCTTTAGAAAAAACTATTTCTATCCTGATCTTCCAAAAAACTTTCAGATAACCCAACTTAATATTTATGGCGATACTAGCGTTGGAGGTCCTGGCTCTATTATGGTGGGAAACAAAAAAATCAGAATTACCAGAATCCAGTTAGAAGAGGATCCTGGAAGGCTGATTTACGAAGGTAGTTCATCTAAAAACCAAATAACATTAGTAGATTACAATCGTGCAGGCACACCATTAGTTGAAATTGTCACTGAACCTGATTTTGAGACCCCTAAAGAAGTGCGAGACTTTCTAAACATTTTATCTGATCTGTTAGAAAACTTGGGCGTGTCTGACCCTAGTTTAGAAGGCGCGATGAGGGCAGATGCAAATGTATCAATTAAAGGTGGCAAAAAAGTTGAGATTAAAAATATTGGTTCGTTTCATGATTTAGAAAAAGCAGTTCATTTTGAAATAACTAGACAGGAGAGTTTGAGTTCTCGAGACATTTCAATTATTCAAGAAACGCGACACTGGGATGACAAACGAAAAATTACTGTATCTGCCCGCTCCAAAGAAGAAGATCTTGACTATCGCTACTTTTTAGAGGGGGATATTCCCTGGATAAAGATTGAACCTCAGATTCAAGAACAACTAAAGTTAGAAATGCCTGAAAGTATTAGTTCTAAAAAAGAAAGATATGTTTCAAAATACAACATCCCATCTCAAGTGGCAGAAGTATTGTCCTCAGATAAATTTTATTCAGATTTATTTGAAGAGTCTCATAATGAAAAAACAGCTAAAGAGATTGCAAATATCATTACCACTGATTTGATGGGACTAGTCGATACAAGAGAGAAACGTGAATCATCAAAACTCACTGCAACTCACTTGAGGGAATTAGCAGAATTGATTCAATCGGGGAAAATTTCCAGAAATTCTTCTAAAAACGCATTATATGAAATAGTAAAAACTGGAAAAGAATTATCCATAATTATTTCAGAATTGGATTTAGGAAATGTCTCAGATACTGCAGAACTGTCTAACATTATACAACAAGTGATTTCTGAAGAGCCACAGGCAGTAGAAGAAGCAAAAACGAATCCTCAAACAATTAACTATTTGGTAGGAAAAGTCATGCAAAAAACAAAAGGGAAAGCAGATCCCAAAGTAACGTTGGATTTACTGAAAAAACAGATTGGTGTTCAATGACTGATTTGTCCTTGGAAGATATAGAATTTATCAAAATCCTTGCAAATTCTGACGCATCCATTCTTCAGCAAGGTATGAATGACGCTACCAGACATAGATTAGACGAACAATTAGGCAAGATTTTGAGAGAGTATTACCTAGAAAATACCATGAATACAGAAACTAATTGGACAGAAAAATTTCTAAAGGCAGGGATCACTGAGGATGATGGAAAATCGGCAATCGCTTGTGCTAGACGTCTGGGAATAGATATATCGTAAATCTAAAAAAATCTTTTTACTCTCTTTAGGTTTAGAATCGAGTATTGTCTAATTTTGAATTTATTCCAAATGAAAAACAGATCAGAGAATCAAATATTTTTTGTTTTATGCAAAAGCATAGAATATCTTCACTAGATGAGTTATCTCAAAAAGCAAAAAATGATTTGGAATGGTTTTGGAAATCAGTTGACAAAGATATTGGAATAGTTTGGGATAAGCCCTATACAAAAACTCTAGATATTTCAAAAGGTATTGCATGGTCAAAATGGTTTGTAAATGGCAAGACGAACATTTACAAATCTTCAGTAGAGAAATTTGCAAAACAATGTCCACAGAAAATTGCATATTATTTTGTATCAGAAGATGGTAAGACATCCAAAATTTCATATTCTGAATTAGATTCTAAAGTATCAAAACTTGCAAATGTTCTAAAATCACTTGGAGTGAAAAAAGGGGATGTGGTTGCAATTTATCTTCCAATGATTGAAGAGGCAATATTGGCAATTCTGGCAGCGGCAAAAATTGGCGCAATTCAAACCACTATTTTTTCTGGATATAGTTCACAGTCATTACATGTACGTCTAAAGGATTGCAAAGCCAAAATTCTGTTTATTTCAGATGGATTTTATAGAAAGGGGAAACCTGTTTCTCAAAAAGAAATAATGGAAAATGCAATAAAAAACACTGATGTTGAAAAAATAATTCTTGTGTCTTATAAGAAAATAGACGATCATCTTAAATCTGAAAAAATTATGTTATTTGAAAACATCATGGCCTCTCAAACTGATTCATGTGATACTGAAATAATGGATTCAGAAGATCCTCTGTTTATTCTCTATACCTCAGGAACTACTGGCAATCCCAAAGGCGTTGTTCATTGCCATGGTGGTTTTTCAGTTTTTGCAGGCCACCAAGCAGCATATCTAATAGACACCCATCAAAATGACATCTTATTCTGGCCTGCAGACATTGGATGGATTACTGGGCAGGTATGGAATATCTATGGATTGTTGATTATGGGCGCCAGTGCCGTTATTTACGATGGCGCATTGGAATTTCCTACATTAAACAGAATCTGGAAAATCTTATCTGATTACAAGGTATCTATCTTTGGAATATCGCCAACTGCAGTACGATTGTTTAAGAAAAATAATGTAGAGCCCCTAAAATCATATTCATTAGACACCATCAAAAACATTCCAACTACTGGAGAACCACTGGATGAAGATTCATGGCATTGGTTGTTTGAAAAAGTCGGCAATAAAAAAATCCCAATATTGAATTTGTCTGGAGGAACCGAAATTGGTGGCGCTATGTTATCTGTATTTCCTGGAATGAAATTGAAACCATCCACTGTTGGAATCCCTGTTCCTGGAATGAATCTGGATGTCTATGATGATAATGGTAACTCAGTAAGAGAACAAAATGGATATTTGGTTATCAAATCACCGTGGCCTGCAATGACTCGAGGATTACTCAATGATGATGATAGATATATTGAGACATACTGGTCCAGATTTGAAAACATCTGGTTTCATGGAGATTGTGTCTATGTTGATGAAGACAATTTGTGGTATATGCGTGGCAGAACTGACGATGTGATCAATATATCTGGCCATAGGATGAGTACTGCTGAAATTGAACAAACTGTTATTTTACACAAAAAAATTTCTGATGCTGCATCCATTGCTATTCCTGATGAAATAACAGGTGAGGCAATTGTAATTTTTTGTGTCACACATAATAAATCAGATGTGGATATAGAATTAGAAATTTCAAATTACATATCTGAAAAAATTGGTAAAATTGCAAAGCCAAAATTTGTTTTCCAAATATCTGATTTACCAAAAACTAGAACAGGTAAAATAATGCGTCGTGTATTGAGATCAAAACTATTGGGAAATGAACCGGGAGATCTGTCCTCTCTAGAAAATCCTAATGTGTTAGATGAGATCCCAAAATTAGGTTGACAAAATCTCACTTTTTGATACTTACTTTTTCACGCTTTGCATCTAAATTAGATTCTGATGAGAAAAATTATTGAAATTTGTAGTTGATCAGCAGGTAGAAGACATTGAGATGCCTGAGAATCTCAAACTAAATACGTTTTTACAAGAATTTCATTCAGATTGCCCTCATCCTGAATGCAATTTTGGATTCTATGGTTTTGCATTTGGACAATCACCATTTCCAGTACCCAAGATTGTTCAAGACGCTTTGATAAAAAATGTGGATAAAGGAGCATATGCACCAATTTCTGGAATTCCAGAATTGCGTAATGCAATATCAAAATACAATAAATATTATTTTGGAATGGATGTATCGCCTGAAAGAATCCATGTGGGACCAGGGACAAAAGAGCTGATCTTTAATTTATTGGAGATTTTGCATGGAACCGTAATTTTGCCAACTCCTGCATGGTTAGGATATCTTCCACAAATCCGATTTTTAAAGAAAAATTATCATATGCTTCCAACTCGTTCAAACAAAAAAATATCTCCAAATAATTTGAGAAGATTGGCATTACGATTACATGATAGACAGAAAATTTTGATCCTTAATAACCCAAATAATCCTACAGGTTTACTTTACGATAAATTAGAATTAGAAGAAATTTCTGATGTATGCAGAGAGCAAAACATCACAGTTATTTCTGATGAAATTTATGCACAGACAACATATGATTTTTCAAAGTTTGTCAGCATGGGAAAAATCTATCCTGAAGGCACATTTGTGACAAATGGTTTATCAAAATCACATGCTGCAGGAGGATATCGTTTGGGGTATGTAATTTTTCCACAGCATGCAATAGAACTTAAAACCCAATTCAAAAAGATTCTGGCAACAGAATATACCGCAGTTTCAACACCAATTCAACATGCTGCAGTGGCAGGATTCGAAATAAGTAAAGACATGAATAAGTATTTTGAGACTACTCGCAACATTCACCAAATCATGGGCGAATATACATACAATGCATTATCGGCAATAGAGGGAGTAGTAGCTACTAAACCTGATGCAACGTTCTACCTTTTAGCTGATTTCAATCATTATGCAACAGATTTACAAAATTCTGAAATTTTTACATCCCAGAAACTATCTGAATCATTAATTGTTCATCCATATCATACTGCAATTGTAGGTGGCGATAGTCTTGTTTTGGAAAGAACTGATTTTAGCGCAAGAATTGCTTATGTAGATTATGATGGTTCTCAAGTATATCAAAATTATCTGAAAAACAAACCAAAATTATCTTCTGAGAAAGTTGAATTTGTAAAGAACAATGCTCCCAAGGTCGTTGCAGGAATAAACATGATTACCAATTTTTTTGAAAATATTAAAAAATCATCTTTCAAAAATCCACGGACTAAAAGTTCAATGACAACTTCAAGTTAATCTAATTTAGATCTTAATTTTTCATATTCCTCTACAGAGATTTCACCCTTTACTAATCTAGTTTGAAGAATTTCTTTAGGGGATGATCCTATGATTGGTTTAATGATTTTTTTAATAACATCTCTGTTGATTGAAATTTGTTTTGAGTTATTATCTACTTTTTCCTTTATTCCTATTACGGCTCCAAATAAAATTCCTAATCCTGCTATTGCAAGTAAAATCTCTGCAATTTCTGAATTGTTACTTTGTTTTTGTGTGTTTTGAACTGTAGATGATGCTTCTGCCTTGAGAATGATTTCATGTGTTAATTCTTTTACTGCAGAATTAATTTTGCCGTCATAATTTACTGCTTCCTCTATCGTAAATCCGGGATAGTTTTTATCAAACCATGACCTATATGATACTTCATTATAGTATCTGTCAAGATAGTGTTGAGGATTTTTGTTAGGATCTAAAAAATCGACAGTTTTATGGATTGGAACGTTTTCAACTTTATCTGCCTCTTTGTAACCAACCTCTTGAGAATTCTCTACAACAGGGTCTTTAGGAATTATTGGAATTCCATTTGATGAAACTCCAAAATTTATAGTAACTCCTTTTGTCATGTTCAAAATAAATCCTGTTGCACTATACACTTCATGTTCAGAAAAATTATCGTTGATTTTTATTATTTTTTCAAATGAATCCTCATGATTAATTTTTACTTGTGTTAACTCTACAAATTCATCATTATGATCACGAATAACTATTGTTACTAGACCCACTGAATTTTTCTCAGCGTTACCTGAAAATTTTATTTGATTGCCATTGTAAAAAGATTTAGAATCAACTTGAAGATCAATTACTTCTCCAAACGCCAGAGAAAAATTAAAGATAAGTAACAAGGATAATACCTCTAATGAATAACAATTGTATCTTTTTTTATTCATACAATAAACAAAGTATTTTTTGATTTAAAATGAGTATATCACTAATTCAGTTTTTTTGTACGTAAAAGATAAATGCGTAATTTAATTTGTCGCTGTAATTTCTATCTGTTGTTAATTGTTAGTTGATCCTTTCTTTTTTCTGAGTTGCTGTGCTACTAATGGTAGAAATGCACCAACATCTGAAACAATCCCCAAAGCTTGCCATGTTCCTCGGTCCATGAGTTTTGTAACTGTTGGTTGGTTGATATCTACTACAATTACTTTGACGTTTGCAGGAAGCATGTTGCCTGTTGCAATAGAATGAAGCATTGTTGAAATCATAATTACCATACTTGCATCTTTTACAATTTTTTTGTATTCTCTTTGCGCTTGAGCAACGTCTGTGATTACATCCGGTAATGGTCCATCATCACGTATTGAACCTGCCAATACAAATGGGACTTTATTTTTAACACATTCATACATTATTCCTTTTTTGAGCTTTTTGGACCGTACCATGTTTGCAATGGATCCAGCTTTAAACACTGTATTGATTGCATCCATATGATTTCTATGACCACGATATGCCAAAGTTGCATTATGTACATTCATGCCCAAAGATGTGCCCAATGTTGCATACTCTATGTCATGAACTGCAAGAGCATTTCCAGCTAATACCCCATCGATATAACCTGCTCTGATTAACTCTGAAACAGCATCATCTGCACCTGTATGAACTATTGCTGGGCCTCCTACAATGACAATCTTCCCTCCATTCTTTTTGGTATTGTATATGTCATCTGCAACTTGCTTTGCAATATGTTGTGTTGGACGTTCACTAGAACTTGAACTTCCCATAAATTCAAAAACATTAACTCCTTCTCTTGGACGTTCAGGAGGAGTGATTTTAATTCCTTGTTCTCCAACAATTATCTGATCCCCCTTTCTCACATCTCTAACAGGTACACAAAACGCCCTGTTTTGTTTTACGACAATGCACTTATCCATCATCATGTTTTCAACTTGAATCCATCTTTTTTTATAGAAAACTTGCGTGTGATTATTTGTTGTACTGTAAAAATTATCTGGCATCACATAGTTTTTTGGCGATTTTTTTAATGTAATTTCTTGTTGTATTTTAGATACTGCACCTTCTCGATATACTGTTTTTAAAATCTCATCCAAGTGTTTCTGATTTTTTCCATTAACAAGTAATCGAACATAAGATGGGTCTTTCTTTCTTTTACCAATATTGATTTCTTCTACTTGAAATTCTCCGTGAAGGTCCATGATTTTATCGAAGATCTTGGTAAGTATGGAAGAATCAATTAAATGACCATTGACTTCAATTTCTTGAGAAAATTTGCTCATTTTATTTCCCTCAACATTATGATAACTAAAGGTTACGTTTTCCTTTAAGACACGGATTATACTGGTAGAATTACCTTTCCCTCAAATTTTGATATGTTGTCTTCTTTGAATGTTTTTTCTAGAATTTCTTTTTGTTGTGGAGTTACTCCCTGAACAATAGTCTTTGAAGAACCTGTTTTGTCTACCAAAGCAAGAATGTAGCCGCTATTATCAGTTAAAACAAATCCTGCAGATTCATCTACAAAAGCATATAGGTTTTCTTCCCCTACAGGTTGCCATATGTTTGATTTTGTATCAGATAATGCCAATGCAGGCATCGCACGTCCATCAGTTAATTTATTGAGATAATCTCTAGCTTCGGCAACTCTTTTTTGCCCTAATTTCAAGGCTTGAAAATATTGCATGTTCTCAAATCATTGATTTGTTATAAAAACAATTTCTCTACAAAAGATAGTTATAGAATCCTGGCGTTTACTTTACTATGCCTCTGACAAATAAGGTCATAATAAAATTAAATGAAATCACTACAATGGTGGAAGATAAATCAAAATTAACAGAGTCAGATATTACAGAGATTAAATCAATTTTTCAAAATCTTGTTGAAAATAATGAGAGATATGATATAGATGAAATTGAATTTTGGTTTGAAAACGAAGGGAGTTGGAATTCTAGAGAATCCAGAATTAGAATTGTTAATCTTTCAAGTTACATTCAGGACAAATATCAGCAAACAGCACACCTAAGAATTATTTCCGATGATGACTGTGGCTGTGGAAATTAAATTTCTAATTGTTCTAATAACCTTCCAACAATTTTTGCATTCTCAGTTCTTTCATTCATAATTTCTCCAAGACGAGAGTGATTTTCACTTCTGTCTGATATTATCTGGAAATATTCTTCATCAAGATCATTATTTGCTTGTAATCTTTTAATTACTTCAAACAACACCCCAATTACTTGTTTTTGTGCTTCAATTAATTCATCTTTGCTTCTTTCAGACATTTTCTATTTAGTTGTCATTGATAATCTTTGTAAATAATTCTTTTAGTTTAGGATCATCTATTCCTTTTTTTGCAGATTCAAAAAATGATTTAAGTTTATTTTTTGAGTAGCCTTCTCGTTGGTATAATTTTGCTTGAAGTGCCATTTCTAATTTATCAACTTGATGTACAAACTTTGATTCTGCAGAAATATTTTCTTGATAATCTTGCCAAAGTTCCAAATATTGAGATTTAATATTACTGGGTAAATTATCTATTATTTCACTAAAGGCATTATTTTCTAACAGTTTCTTTTTTTCTTTGCTTAATTGATTTGGAGTAAAGTCCCCGATTTTTGCTTCAGCCAAGTCATGAAGCAAAACCATTTTGAGTATTTTTTCTGAATCATATTTCCTCATGTCAGAAATAACCATGCTTATTATTGCCATGGAATATGAATGGTCTGCAACGGATTCAGGATGATTTAATGATAGTTTATCCACCCATCCCTGTCTAGAAATTTTTTTGAGATTTGCAGCAATTTTAAAAAAATCCCATATCATGTTGTTCTATTGTTCATTAGATTGTACTAATGAATTTTCATATTTTTCGAATAACATAATAGTTAATTCTGATATGAGAAGATATTGAAAATTTATACCAAAACAGGAGATGATGGAAATACAGGGGTTCAAGGAAACTTGAGAATGTCAAAATCCCATCCTAGAATTATTGCATACGGGACGGTAGACGAAGCAAATGCTGCATTAGGGATTGTTTTGACAAATTTGTTAGATGACGATATTGCTGAGATTTTGAAAAGAATACAAAATGAGTTATTTCTAGTAGGCGCTGATCTTTCAAATCCAAATCTAAACGATATTAGAAATAGAATATCGTTGGAAATGATTCAGAAATTAGAATTGTCTATTGACAAATTTGAATCTGAATTGCCACCTTTGACTAATTTTATCTTACCAGGGGGGGAAATTGCAGCAGCACAATTACATTATGTAAGAACAATTGTCAGAAGGGTAGAAACACAAGTGGTGCAACTAAGTGAAAAAAATGAAATTAATTCAAATTGCATGATCTATCTCAACAGATTATCTGATTTATTTTTTGTAATTAGTCGTTTAATCAATAAACGAAAAGGTAAAGATGACATTCTCTGGAAGATCTAAAAAGACAAACTTTAATTCCTCAACTGATTGCATTTTTCTAAGTGCCAGGGTAGCTCAGCCTGGGAGAGCACTCGGCTGAAGACCGGGCTGTCGCGCGTTCAAATCCCGCCCCTGGCATCTTAAATGATACAATATCACAAGTTATTTTGAAACTAATAGTATTAGGAGAAAATTGGAGAATTTCATAGACTTTTTTAAAATTATTCAATCATACAAAATCTTTAAAAACAAGGCAAACTCTTGTTTTTCGACATTCATGGCAGAAAAAAAGGCTGCAAAAAATGATGCAAAGAAAGCATCCGCAAAGAAAACAAAACCGAAAACATCAAAGACGGTAAAACCTTCTAAATCAAAAGCAAAGACCACAAAATTAAAGAATAAAAAACCAAAAGAGGAAACAATCAGTGACATGGGAATTGTCATAGTTGATGATGATATCGAAATTGATCAAGAGAAGGTAAATGAAGAAAGAAGGGCTTATCTTGAAGAAGCAAGATCCCAAGAAGCTTTTGATTAGGAATCTTTATCCGATCCAATAACATAACCCCAAGTATGCGTGCATTATGTCTGATCACTGTAAAACCAGGTAAAGTTGATTCTGTTGTTGAAATATTAAAGAAAAAACGGAAGATCGTAAAACAAGTCATGGTTGTTACAGGAAGGGCAGACATTAGTGTAATTTTACAAGGAAATATTGATGAAATTAATGGAATGGTAATTGATTTTAAAAAAATAAAAGATATTGTTACAACTGAGACCCTAATTGAAGTGGAGGTTAATTTGGGATGGTAAGGGCAATAATCTTAGTAAAATCTCCAAAAAAGCTCATTGCTGCCAGATTAAGAAAAATAGCCTCAGTAACAGATTCATTTCCTACAAGCGGTCAATTCGACGCTGTTGCCATAATTGATGTTGAACAACTGGGAAAAATTAAGGAAATAGCGACACTTATTCAAAAAATTAGTGGGGTTGAAAGAACTGAAACCATGATAGAAGTTCAATGACAATGGATTTAAACAACTTTGAGGTAGAGTATCTGTGAATATCAAAAAAGTTGGAAATGTCATATTGGCTGTAAAAGACATAGACAAATCCATACAATTCTATCACGAACTCATCGGACTTCCAATCAAAAATCAAAGAAGATCTTGGGTTGATTTAGGCACTTCTGGAGCCATGTTGAGTTTACATCCAGCATCATTGACGGCACAACATGTTGGAAGTTCTATTGACAACGGAATCACAATAGGATTTCTAGTCGGCGATGTAAAATCTGCAATTGATGAATTAAAAGATAAAGGTGTAAGAATTCATCGAGATATTGTTGAGAGAGATGCAGGAAAAAATGCCGTAATTTTGGACCCTGATGACTATCTAATTTCATTGTTTGAACCAAACTTTGAAGACAAGGCTCAACAAACAGGCGGATACCACGGATTTACACCTTCCTAGATTATCTTTTTAATAGAAAGAATAATCTGAATCTTTTATTTTTCATAATTTTTAAAATTACTCTGATTTAATTTTCAAACGATTATCTTCCGGGTCTTTTGAAATCCTGTTTGATGTTACAATATGATGCCGAGGAAATTTGGAATTTTTTATTTGAATTAATCTTCTTATTTTTTGATTTTTCAGGATCTACTTGGTTTTTTGTTGTCCATATGATATTTCTAATGTTATGTGACGAAGACTGCTCTATATTATAATCTCCTAAAGACTTACCCATATTTATTAAAACATTGAATCTTATTAAAAGACAACCATCAGATTACTTTTTTGATAGAAGAAAGAATTTTTGCCAAGTTTTTTTCTTTTCTATCTATTGAAACATAAAATGTCACATTATTTTTTTGTAAGATGATGATTGTAACTTTTTGATGTTGTAAAATTACATGCTCTAATATTCCAACAGTACTAACAGTCTCTTTTCGTAATGACATTAATGTAGATATAATGAAAAATTCATTCTTTACTTGTTCAGATTTTAACAATGGTTTTAGATTGGGCTTAACCATCCCAGTTAATGTCCTGCCATACGCGTTAATGACTCCGGCATATCGTATGCTATTTGATAATTTCAGAATGTTTTGGCATTGCTTTCGGTATTTGATTACAGCATCATTCCATTTATCAGCAGGTGTTTTTACCATAAAGCAAATTGATTCATGAAACTAATAAGGATTCTTACCATTAAAAAAAATTAGAAGAAATAAATTATTTTTTAATTGTTATTTGATTTTGATTCTCTATCCAATCTTTTCTTTAGTTCCAAGTTTTCTTTTAATAATTTGTCATTTTCATTCTGAAGAGTTTCAACAGAATTGTTTCTGGTGTATAGTGGGTGTCCCGGAGGAATTATTCCAGAATTCATTGTCAATAATCCTGCTGCATGTTGCTGATACATTTGTTGGAATCCTCGAAGTTTTTGATTAATTGTTTCAGTATTCTTTAAAAATTGCTCTTTCATAGGATTTTCATAAATTTTAAACATTGGATTAGTTAGTCCAGGGGGCAATCTTGGAAATTGGAATGCCATATGAGGAATATTGGGATTCAATCCATACAGGTCTTGCAGGTGCTTTATTGCTAAATTATCCACAAAAATGGTTCAAATTTGCCATATTTCTGCATTGCTTTAGGCGTTTGATATGGTGTTTAGTAAAACCTCAGGCGTTTTTACTCAAATTGAGCTGATCGCTGATCCTTATAGATTCGATATTTGGTCGGTTATACACATGAATGACTCGAAAAAGATATGCCTAAAATGTAAAAAAGACATCAAAGAAAAAGATCTTCACAAAATTGTAATTTATGTAGTTCAAGAAAAATTTACAGAGCACCATTATGAACATGTTGAATGCCCGGACAAATTTACTGTTTAGGGGTTTATTAAAAAAATTATCCCTTTAACTCATATACTTTGTAAATATCTCCAGTTAATCTGGATCTGAATCTCCACTCATTATTTTTCCAGATGATTTCAAGAAATTGTTTTTGAGATGTAGGATGTAGTTTTTGATATACGTCACTACCAATTAAAATCTGATTTGGTTTTGCCATGTTTTGAATTTTTGCCGCAATATTCATAGCCGGTCCCATTAAATCTACGTGAGAATGTTCAGCATCTGAACCATATCTTACAACAATATTTTGCCCAAAATCGATTCCAATTTTCACCATCAAGTCTGGATAATCGTATTGATTTAGAATTGGATTAATCCCCTTTTGAATTACGGATATCATTGATTTTGCACAATTTACCGCATTATCTGCTGCCAATAAGGAATTACCTTCTGCAACAAAATATCCAATTACCGCATCACCTACAAATTTTAACACATATCCATGATGTTGTCTAATCACTGATGCCATCTCTTGTGAGAACGAACTAACAATTATCGCAATTTTTTCAGCAGGCATTTCTAATGTCATAGTAGTTGAACCTACCAAATCAACATACAATACAACCATATCTAATTTTAAAAATACATTTTTTCGTAGAAATTTTTCAGATTCATCTGCCATTCCTGAATATTCATAACCTTTTTTGAGAGATCCCCAAACACGTTTTTGAGTTTCTAAAATCATAGTTTCAAAATCAACTGTTTGATTCTCATTTTTGCTTAGAAGCATATCGACCATATCATTATTTTGCACTGATGTTTTGCTGGATTCTTGATTTTTGTCAAAATTTTCAGTCATATCAATATCATCAATCTAGAAGAAAATCAATCCAACATGGGGACATTTGCCTAATTCCGCTAAAGAGATTGTCAAAATTTCAGTAATTTCTTCATTACATTGAAGGCATGAAATAGGAATTTTAATCATGCCTAGAATACCCACTTTGAATATTTAGAGATTTATGAATATTGGATTATCATCTATTGTTCAAGTATCTTTTAGGCATGAATATTCTTTAGATAGTTACATAATACTAATGAAGGTTTAAGGCGAGCAATATTTTGTTTATTTTTGTGCGTTTAGGAACAAGATCCCCCAATGAGTTCATTCAAGTACTAAATCAAAAAAATGAAATAATTCAAAAAAAATGTCTTGAAAAAATTAACGATTTAACAAAAATGATCGACGTCAAAGTGATGCTGGGAGATTCCACCATTACAGAACAAAAAACATTTGATCCTAAACTAGTGATGGACTATTTTCAAAAAATTAACGATTCGCTTAAAGATTGGTCTGTACATGATGTGTCAATTTCAAATAATGATGATTTACGAAGAATTTTTACAAAATTTGAAATTTTGGAAGGAAGTTATTTGATTTCAGGACACATGTCTTTACAATTTCATGTTTTATTATATTACAAACCAGATCAAAGAGTAATTGATTGCCAAAAAGAATTAGCAAAAATTGTGGATTTAACAAAAAACAAAGAGCAAAAACTTTCAGACAATAGTGATCAATTTGTACTAAATAAATTAAAAGAGATGGGATACAAAGATTTTGATCATCAAAAATTATTTGAAGTGTTTTATGAAAATGATGAGTTTAGAGAAAAAATATATGCTGAAATTGAAAAAGATGCAGGAGTTGATTTTAAAAAATTGTCTGAAAAAAAAACACAATTATTCAATGAATTAGATTCTCTTTTGGTTGAAACATATCAAACAAGTTCGGTCCTAATCGATGATTCAAGATTAGTTTCAGGCGAAGAAGGTTGTCTATGCACAATTGATCTAGAATTTGTAAAAAATGAAACAAAGGAAGGATTATTTGATCCTAGAAAAATGTCAGATACAATAAAAGAGAACATTCTAAAACGTTTAAAGGAATTTGAAGAAATTTTAAATTAATAACGAGGAATTAGAAAATGAGAATTTTCTCAACGGGGAATTCCGATCTCTGGATATAATTTGAATCAAATTTTTAAACTGTTTACGTTTTCCTGTAAATTTAGGCATAAAATTTGACTAAAAATATAATTTTTGTATAGAAGAAGTCAAATACAGCATTTCACTAGCAACAATTCCAATGAATCCGACATATAGTGAAATTGTAAAGGCAAATTCATTACGAGGAAACGAAATTAGAAAGACACCTCTAATACATTCCAGTACGTTTAGCGAGTTTACAGAATCCCATGTTTTTTTAAAAGCAGAATTTCGACAGAAAACAGGATCATTTAAAATTCGAGGAGCATATTATAAAATTCAATCACTTTCACCTGAAGAGAAAGAATATGGAGTTGTTGCAGCCTCAGCTGGCAATCATGCACAAGGAGTTGCGTTTGCATCGGCATTGGAAAAAATCCCATGTACAATAGTAATGCCAAAAAATGCATCCCCTGCAAAAGTAGCTGCTACAAAAGAATATGGCGCAAATGTTATCTTGGAGGGAACAAATTATGATGAATCATCTGCCAAAGCAAAAGAGATAGCAAAAGAAACAAGGTCCACTATGATACATGCATTTGATGATCCTCAGATAATTGCCGCACAAGGAGTGATAGGATTAGAAATTCTGGAAGATTTGCCGGATGTGGACGAAGTATACGTCCCAATAGGTGGTGGCGGATTAGCTGCAGGTATCCTTATTGCCATAAAAGAGAAAAATCCAAATGTTAGAGTCATTGGTGTTCAATCAAGATCATTTCCTTCTATGTATGATTCATTGAAAAAAGGTTCAATTACTGCAAGTGGAGGTGCACGAACCATTGCAGATGGGATTTCTGTAAAAGTTCCAGGACAGTTAACTTTTGGAATAATTAAAGAGTTAATCGACGATATTGTTCTTGTGGATGATACAGAAATCACAAAAACTATGTTTCTTCTAATGGAACGTATGAAGTTTGTTGTAGAGCCAGCAGGTGCCGTAAGTTTAGCATATTTGATTTCAAAGAAACCTTCTCCTGGAAAGAAGGTCGTAGCAGTTTTAGCAGGAGGGAATGTGGACATGTATCTTTTGGGTCAAATAGTAGACAAAGGATTGGCAGCAATGGGAAGATTACTAAAATTATCTATATTACTTCCAGATAGACCAGGAGCATTCAAGGAAATCGTAGATGAAATAACACTTGCGAACGCAAATATCGTTGAAGTGGTTCATGACAGATTAAGTTCAAATATTAATGCAGGTTCAGCAGGAGTAACATTGAGTTTAGAAACTCAGGGTCAAATGCAAGCAAATTTGTTAATAGAATCATTAAGAAAAAGAAATATCCAATTTACTCTAATGACATAATTTTATTTGAATTTTTTTTTTGCAAATTTAGAAAGGCCTTCCTTCTTTAATTGCTCAGATTCTTTAATAACAGAATCATGTTGGTTTAGTTTGTATAATTTTATTTTCTTTTTTAGTTCTGGGAATTCATTAGCAATAATTTTTAGAGCATAAATTGCAGCATTTCCAGCTTTGTTTATTCCAACTGCAGCAACTGGAGAACCCGATGGCATTTCAGTGATAGACAGTAATGAATCTAATCCTCCAAATGCCGAAAATTTTGAGGTGTCATTTTTTTTTGGCTGTTTATCATTATATACTAGAATTGGAACTCCGATTACTGGAATTATGGTATGTGATGCTATCATTCCAGGTAAATGTGCAGCACCTCCAGCGCCTGCAATAATTACACTAAACCCCATTTTTTCTGCATGTTGTGCGTATTCGGATAATCTAGAAGGTGTACGATGTGCTGAAACTATTTGATCTTCATGTTTGATTTTAAATTGATCCAGTATTTCTGATGCTCCTTGCATAATTCTACTATCTGAACTAGATCCCATGATTATCCCAACTAATGGTTTTTTAGAATATGTCATAACAATAGAAAAAACTTGAGAGTAATTATCTATAACTGCTAGAAAAATCCAACAAAATTGTTCAAATCAACATTAGCTATTTTTAATCGATGATTGAGGGTATGGTAATGGCAAAAATTCTTGGCATTATTGGAGGAGGACAGCTTGGAATGATGATAACTGAGGCAGCAAAAAAAATGCCAGAGCACATATCAAAAGTTATTGTTTTAGATCCGACTGAAAATTGTCCTGCATCACAAGTGGGCGCAGAGCAGATCATGGCTGATTTTAAAGATAAGAATGCCATAATTGATCTTGCTAATAAATCAGACATAATCACTTATGAAATTGAATCAGGTGATAGTACGGTGCTAAAATCTGTCGAAAAGAATGCAGAGATCAACCCTTCACCTGAAACATTAAGGGTTATTCAGGACAAATTTTTACAAAAATCCTTTTTAAAAGAAAACAATATTCCTGTATCGGAATTTATTGAAATAGAAACTATCAAGGATTTGGAAAATGGTTTGAAAGATTTTGGATATCCTGTATTACTCAAAGCGAGAAGAGATGCATATGATGGAAGAGGGAATTTTAAAATTAGTTCAGAGAAGGATGTTGGGAAAGCATTTGATTATTTTAAAGGACAGAAACTATTTTTGGAGAAATTTATACAGTTTAAAATGGAAGTTTCCGTTATAGCTTCAAGAAACACCAAAGGACAAATCAAAACATATCCTCTAGTTGAAAATATTCATGAAGAAAATATTTTACGTGAAACTATTGCGCCAGCAAGAGTATCTCGAGAGATTACAAAAAAAGCAGAACGTATTGCTGAAAGAACAATGCGAGTTCTGAGAGGTGCGGGGATTTTTGGAATCGAGATGTTTGTAACACAAAACGATGAGATTCTAATTAATGAAATTGCTCCCAGAGTTCACAATTCAGGACATCATACATTACAATCAAGTAAAACATCCCAGTTTGAACAACATCTGCGAGCAATTTTGGGACTTGATCTTGGAGATACTGAACTTATCCATCCTACAATAATGTATAATATTTTAGGCGATACATCATTTGAAGGAAAATACCTTCCGTTAAAAATCTCAGAAGAAAATATTTTTTTAAAAATGTATGGAAAAGAAATTTCAAAACCGTTAAGAAAATTAGGTCATGTGAATTTAGTTTCAAAAGAAGGAGAATCAATTGAACAATTGCTAAAAAAACTTGAGTCTCTAAAAGAAAAAATAACTATCAAACCTTCGTGAATTTACTAATTATCTCTAGTTCTAATTACCATTATAGGTTTATTAATTAATAAAAAAGTACGCCAAGTATGGTCTCAGTTCCACATTTGTTATCAGGAATTTCGATTATTCTTTTAGTGATTTATGGTGTTGATGTAATGGTAGGTGGCGGAGGTGCGGGTAATGGATTCTTACCATTTGATGCCATGACACGAGGTATTGGATTTGGTATGCCTCCCATAATTTTATCATTTATTGCGTTTTTCATTTCTAAGAAACCCCCATTCAAAGGACTAGGAATAATGTTGATAGTTACAGGCGTGTTAATCATTATTGGTGGTGCAATATCCATGGTAAGTGCTGGTGAATCTGAAAATACCGCAAGAATGGCAGGCGAAGGTGGCGGATTAATTGCAGTGGGTGCAATAATTGCAGCGTTAGGCGGGATAAAAATAAAAAAATCACTTTCTGTATAATTCATCATGACTATTTGTACAAAATGTAATAATGAAGTACCAAAAGTTTACGATTGTGATCATACCAATTTTGAAGAATATTGTGTAGAGTGTTATACCGAATTACATTATTATATCACAGAAAAGGAATAAGATATGCCCACAGATAAAGAAATTGCAATTTATGCCCTAGGAAAAACAGAAGGAGTTCACTCAATTGCAGAAACGCTTGGAAAAGGATTGGATGACGAAAAATACATTGAGTCTTGGAAAAAAACAATGAAAATGCTTGGGATAGATATGTCTTTAAAAGATCTTGAAAAAATTTACAATGAATTTGCAAAGAAAATGGAAGAGGTTGTAGAAACAGACGAAATTACAAAACCAAAATAGATAATTAACATATACTCTAATACGAACATTCAATAGTTTTCTTTATGTATATCCAAAACAGTTTAGGTGTCAATGAACAAAGCCAGTACGATTGTAAGAAACAGGGAAAACATTCATGAATAGAATTGTCATCAAGTATCCCAAGACCCAAGCAGGCTATGTCCACCGTTGGCTTGAATTGTATGCGTACCTGTACCGGCCTTGAAGAAGACCCAACTTTATTTTTCATTATTCAGATTCATGTTAAACCTCATTAGATAATCGTAAATCTGAAAACCTCTATTGGTATAGCATAGTTTCATGATGTAATTTCCCTTTTGCATATACAAAGTATGTGGGCGATTTGTTTGTGAAAGATGTAACACTGCATCATCTGCAACAGTTGACATCTATTCCCTACACTTCCTGCAAAGACGAGCTAGTATCACTCCGTTTGCATTTTCAGTACTTTGAACCTTGGTCAGCGTGACTTCTACTCCACTATCATGGCATGCCTCACATGTTCCAATCATGAAAAGCCCGTCAAATTCTCATCAATTTCAACTACATGATTGAATCTTGATGCAATTTTGGTCAATGATCTGATACTATCTGGATTATCTAGATTTTTTGAAAAAAGAATCATGATAAAGGAATTCTTTGGATTCATCTGGGATTTGATTTCTGGAAACTAGATTACAATAACCTGTATCTCTTAATCCAATTCAACTAATCTTAATCCTTGCCCTATCGCTGTCTTTTCTGTGATGAAATAATGGATACGCCACACAAGTTGGAGGTTCATCTGTAGATTGAACACAAGTGGAAGTCAAGGAGAGAAGAACCTAGAGGCCTTGACACCTGGACTTGAAAATCCTAGGAGTAAACGTGATCTAAAATTGTTGAATTTTTAACATTGCACCAAGGGAAAAATCAATCATTCCGAGAGGATGATTAAAGTACGTGATGCATTCCCTTGGCTGATCACTGTTAGATACATTTTTGATATTTATAGATTAGTGAATGTTAAATACAAATTTTGTAATTGTTTAACAGCGTCGTTTCAGGGGTAGACGTAGCCTAAATCTAGATAATGGCAGAACAACACCCTTTTTCACAATAACCTGCCTCTCTTAAGCAAATGTGACAAATTTATCTTACAAGTCATCATGATCATTGTCTGCACCTTATGCAAAAAGCAACTTCACTTGGACAAATGCAGGGTCAGGTTTGATCATCGGTACCATCGAAAATGTGTATGGCATGTTGCGCATCTGTGCGGTGGGAAAGATTCTTTTGATTTGTAACACCAAGCAGTGGAGGTGAAAATTTTTGAATTTGGAATAATCTTAGATTAAAATTTTTTAGCTATTATATACTCTAAAAATAAACCAGTATTATTGAAAGCGGTGATTTTAGCAGGTGGACGTGGAAAAAGACTAAGACCCATAACAGACTATGTACCAAAACCTCTAGTTCCAATAAAAAATATTCCAATTATTGAATGGCAAATAAAATATCTAAAAAATTTTGGAATTGATGAAATAATTATTTGTACTGGATATAAGCAAGAAACTATTGAAAATCACTTAGATGTAAAAAAAACAGGAATTAAAATTAAATTTTCTGTTGAAAAATCTCCTTTAGGTACTGGAGGTGCAATCAAAAAAGCAGGAAACATGATTGATGAAGAATCTTTTTTTGTCATTAATGGAGATATCCTTACAAATATAGATTTGAACCAACTTGCAAAAAAACCAAATGCAATAGCAGCAATTGAACTTCGAACTAATTTCGGAATTTTGGAAACTAGTAGTGATAAAATAACAAAATTTAGAGAGAAGAAAGATATTTCAGATAGTTGGATGAATGCTGGAATTTATTATTTAGAAAAAGGAATTCTCAAAGATTTGCCAAGTAAAGGTGATATCGAAAAAACGGTATTCCCAGATTATGCCAAAAAAGGAAAACTCTATACAGTCAAATTTAAAAATGTAAAATGGTATTCAATCGATTCCTTCAAAGATATGGAAGAGTGTTCATTGGAAATAGAAAAAATAATTAAATAAAAATTAATTTTATGCTCCAGTTCTGTGGAGCGTAACCATCATGTATGCTACTTCTTCAACAAATGCTTCATCTTTGCTAATTGAAGCATATTTTGTAGCATCATTCCAAAATGTCGTCGCTTGATTGGTCTTTTCAAAAAATATTTGTTCAGTCATATTTTGAATACTATTTTTGATCTCATAATACTCCACCTCAATGAAAATTAACTTATTGCTAAAACAGATACACTAGAATATCCATACAACATAATATTTTCATGCGTATTGGGTGTAGCCTAGGTTCATTGCTATCAATTAACAGTATTTTAGAATGCTCAGAAATTCTTTCAAAAACTAATGTAGATACCATATGGGTGCCTGAAACATGGGGAATGGAGAATTTTTCAATGCTCAGTACAATCGCAAATAGAACAAATACTCAAAAAATTGGATCATCAATTATCAATATCTACTCAAGAAGCCCTGCAACGATTGCAATGGGTGCGGCGACTGTGGATATATTGTCCAATGGAAGATTAATCCTAGGTCTTGGAACAAGCAGTTTGCCCATCGTGGAGGATTTTCATGGAAATAAATTTGAAATGCCGTTACAACGAATGAAAGAATATGTAGATATCATCAGATTAATTTTATCAGGTAAAGTAGTAAATTACAAAGGACAAATTTTTAATTTGAAAAATTTTACTCTCTTAATTAATCCAAAAAGAACGTCTATTCCAATCTATGTAGCTGCTGTAAATAAAAAAATGGTGGATTTAGCATGGAATATGGGTGATGGAGTGATTTTTTATCTTAGACCGATTAATGAAATGAAAAAAACAATTTCAAAAATGCAATCAAGTAAAAAAATAGATGTAACATGTCAAATAATTACTAGTGTTGCAGAAGATTCTGATGATGCAATCAAACGTGCAAAAAAAACATTGGCATTCTACATATCTGTAGGGAAAATATATAGAGACTTTTTAGCAAATAATGGTTTTAAAAATGAAACAGAAGAAGTATATGAAGAATATGAAAAATCAGGTTTCAAATTAAATCATGAGTTTATCTCAGATTCAATGTTACAAACTCTTGCGATAGCTGGCACATCTGAAGAATGTAGAAAACAAATTACAAACTTTAGAAATTCTGGTATTGATTTACCAATAGTTCAATTCAACCCTGTAGGTGAAGTGTCTAAATCTTTTAGTTTATTTAAAAAAACTTTTTTGGATGAATAACATGAAAAAAATTGGAATCATTGCATATGGAATTACACCCTTTACAAAAGATGATCAAAAAATAGAATCGTCTTTACTCAAATCTACAAAAAATCTTTTTGAGAACAATCCTCAAATTAACCGAGGCGACATAGATGCAGTGTTAGTATCTACAAATAACAATTCAAAATACTTATCTCCGATTTTATCAGAAATGATAGATATTCAGCCTAAAATTGCACATTCAATAGAAAGTCTGTGTAATTCAGGTACAAATTCGATTGTTTCAGCATATTCGTATATTGCATCAGGGTTAGCAGATATGGTCCTCATTTCAGGAGCAGAAAGGTATGATAGTCCAGGACATATTTTAGAATGGGATAATTCTAGGGGAGAATATAAACATCCGATTTTTTGGGCATCGATTTTTACAAAATCATATAAACGCCAATTCTCTATTTCAGATGTAGATCTAGCAGTGGTGCCAGTAAAGAATCACAAACAGGCTAAAGAAAATCCAAATGCAATGTCGAACAAAACTTATTCAATACAAGACGTACTTGAATCTAAAAAATTAACTGAAGATATACGATTATTAGATTGCTCAAGACCGTGTACTGGTAGTGCCTCAGTCATTCTTGCTTCAGAAGAAATTGCAAGAGAAAATAATTATGAATCAACATGGATAACAGGAATTGGTCAAAAGACAACATCTGCAGGTTTTACAAAAAATATTTCGTTGAGTTCCATGGAATCTACAAAATTAGCAGGTCGTGCAGCATTAAAAATGGCAAATCGAACTATTAGCGATATTGACGTTGCAGAAATTCATGACGCATTTTCTGTTTGTGAACCAATTGCATTGGAATCATTAGGTTTTTCCAATTTAGGAAACGGCATTAATATGGTAAAAGATCTATATGAAACAAATAATTTTAAAATAAATCCAAGGGGAGGATTGATTGGATCAGGACATCCTCTTGGTGCAACGGGTATAGCTCAAACTATTGAAATTACTCAACAGATTCAATCAAAGGCAGGCAATCGACAGGTTGACGATGTCAATGTGGGATTAGTACACAACATGTCAGCTGCTGCTACTTCCTCAACAGTGTTAATTTTGGAAAAATGAATTTTGAAACAGAATTGGCACTAGGGAATTTTTACATTCCTGAATGTGGCAAATGCATGAAAGTTGTTTGGCCTCCATCGGAATTTTGCAATCATTGTTTTGGGGAAGTATTATTAAAAAAGAAAATATTTGAGGGCAAAATTATTGAATTTTCAAGAAAAGATGATGAATATTTTTGCTTAGTCGAATTTGAAAAAGAAGTTAGAGTCATGGTAAAAACACCCAACATACCCAAGATTGGGCAAATAGTAAAAATCTTAAGATGTGGAATTTCTAACGGGAATTACTTTTTTCACGTTATCTGAATTTTGTATAAATGTAAGGCGTTTCGATTTTTTGATCAAAGGTCCAAACAGTTGGAAGTGAAATGGTATCAATAACATCAAGATTATGCTTTTCAATAAGTGAACTCCATCCACCATTCCCCAGATTACCTGATAATTGTCTTTTGGAATGTGTTCCAGCAAATACTAAACCAGTATTATTTTTTAGATCAGCAATTGAATTTATTTTATCAATGATACTAGTAGCCAAAACATCACCTCCCATTTGAGGCAATCCTCCAATAAAAAATATGGGGTGTTTTAATTTCATTTGAGAATAATTAACCTCCAACGCATCTTCACATCTTGGATCAAAATTTTGATTGGTGGATTTACAAATAGTTTCCTGTAATTTTACTAACACATCATCAATTTCAATACTATGTGAAGTTAATCCCAGAAGGTTTCCGCAAAAAGCAATTCGCCCATCTCCTGAACCAATATCCACCAATTCCACATATCCTAATTGTTTTGCAAAAAATGACATTACGTATGCAGACATTATCCATGTAGGATAAAATGGCTGACAACTGGTACCATGTTTGATACTATTTAACCAGTATTCATTTATGTCGCCCTCATAAACAATACATGGTAGTCCTAAAATTTCTTGTTGAAACGAATCATGATAAATTGGGTTTTTATCTGCAAAACTATGCAGTATTTTCAAATGATTTTCATCTAATGGGAATTCCTTAGATGGATGTGAGGGGATTACCTCTTGAATGTGAGCGCAGCCTGTGTAATTTTTTGCAAATTCTTGTTTAATTAGAATTAAATTTGAGGCTATTTTATCCAACATTGTTTTTGTAAAATTAAGGAGACAGATAAACTCATTGTGTCTTATAGAGTTTTTTTAGATAAAATTAATCTAATTTCATCTTCAACTTTTTTTAATTCATTCATGGTGGTAATTTTTAATTTTTTGTTGTGTTGGATTTCATCCAGAGTAGGATCCAGAATTAATTGAAATTCTAAGTGCTTGATTGTGTTTAGATAAAAATCTCTTTGTTCAAATAATTTTTCAATTATAATCTCAGTCATCAACAAATCTAAAAAATACAGGTATTTATCGATTAAATTGTGTTCGATGACTTCAGAATCGTTGTGTTATCAACAGCCACCGAGATTCATCTCTGAATCATTTCTTATGATTCAATAATTTTTAAAAATGTTGATATAAAAATGACTTTGATCTGGCATTTTATTGAGTTATTATGTAATTACCTTCTTTTCTATATGTATATTCAGAACCAAATGTCCATGAGAAGAAAAACATCATCACTGATAATTACAAAGCAAAGAACTACCGAAAAAAAATACAAAAACAATCAAAAAATCGCTAGAATACGAAGACAAAGAGGATATCAGTGGGAAGATACCATTGTGAAACGATTCAACAATACGAATGAATGGAAAGCTTTTCGTTTAGGTTCTCCAAGTATTGCATTGCCAGACGTATTAGCAGTGAATACCAATAATAGTACAATTTTTACAATAGAGGCAAAGTCTGGAACTAGTACATCACTTCCAGTACCTGCCGATCAAATTGAAAGATGCTTGTCATGGATTAAGACTTTTGATATTTATAAAAAAAGAAATGTGTTGTTAGCATTCAAATTTTTATCAAAAAAGAGGATCGGTATTGGTAAA
>Ga0224501_10000738_pt1 | contig 25279 bp, 13 predicted proteins | sample SF_Oct11_sed_USG_4_FD_169105 | JGI IMG/M metagenome (GOLD analysis project Ga0224501, IMG submission 169105) | Sediment microbial communities from San Francisco Bay, California, United States - SF_Oct11_sed_USGS_8_1 | ecosystem: Environmental > Aquatic > Marine > Sediment | place: USA... | reverse complement strand
AGTAAATATGGGCAGGTGAGCTCAAAACAACCCGGTCTGCCTTCATTAGACCTACTCAAGTCAGATATTACCCAACAACAGTATATTTGACTGCAACAGTGCTTATGAATCTCGGTCTTATACATCCAATTCGAATTAAGTCCAATAGAACCCAGTTGTAGTTACATAACTGTAACATTATTAATGGCTTACAATTGCCTGAAGTACCAGTTACTTGTCCTCATCATAGTAAGAAATAAAGGACATACCAAGCCCTTGCTTATCAAGGGGTGACACTGATGGAAGGAAAAGCCTACATATGATAGGGACTAATGTTACAGAAAATCTATCTGCACAAGACAGACTCATCATGCTGCAGGGGCAGCACCGGGTAGGGGCAGCACCAGACAGAGGCAGCCCTGGGTACAGCATGCCACGCCCTGATGGTATAGGACTGCTGGAAAAGCCCTAGATGTGAAATGTACCAAGCCTAATCAGGCCATTACTAAAACTGATCAAACATGTAAGACAAAGCTAGTTATAATCGTCATTGTTTTGATGTTTCATTGGTGTGCATAAAGACACTGCATTAATTAGGTTGATATTTGGTCTCGGTTACAGCAAAACTGAGGAAATCTATTGAAGTCTTGTGTCAGTCGGTAATAGATTTTAGATTCCGTTTCTCGCGCCCTTGGTAACACCGAATTCTGGCAGAAACTCTGCTCCAACTGTGTAATTAGATGATGGTATACTAAAAGCATCAGGTTCTAATCTGTCTGCTTTCATTCAACTGATCTCTTTGCCGGCTTAAAAACAGTAGTATGCAGTCAATTCCATATACATGTAGCCGTAGCCGTATACATGTACGATGAACGTAACCCTGGTAGACTGTTCTCCATATTCACTGATGAGCTCAATACAATACATGCCATACCCAACAATCAAAGAGTAAAGAGTCCATGGTTTCTTTGCCGAAGACTAAGTGATGACATTGGGTTGATTCAGTACTAGGATCCTGGTCCGGCTCTGAGCCGCAAAATCTGACAATTTCGTTAGTCATTATCGCTGTCTGTGTAGGTGCGACTTCGACTGCAAGTGCTTATTGTCGTGGATGCGGTCAACGAAAGCTCAAAAAGTGGCCTACATTGTCTCAGAATGATGAATGGGAGGAAATCAGTCATAAATCTGATCATCTCAGGATCACAAAGCTGGTTTCACAACCCAGCTCCTGGGGTCGTCTACTTGTGCTACACCATAGTTCCTTGATGATCAACATCACTATCCTATCGCTACAGATGATGTGCGCCTCAATTTCAGGGAAATAACCCAATGGGACTGTGATCTTTGGATGTGAGAGTCAAAATAAGGACTCAACACCACACATGCAATGATGCCATCTAATCGGCTCATAAAGAAAATAACTGCCGTATGCCATCATAAATTGGCATAATCAGCTGTTAGCCCATCCCCAGGTGAATAGCCGACTTTTGGTATTTATTATACTGTGATTGTCAGCTATCTAGTTATACATCAACACAGAGGACCAGTCAGTCAGAACGGATGGATTTGCAAGTCAATGAACCAACACACCAGGCATGAGACTGAGGATTATCAAATCCTGTCAACCTACTACACGTGCAATCTTTCATCAATCAGTTTAAATTAGCCTGGCACGCGGCTGTTGTTTTAGCGAGAAAAACAAACCGGTCTGCTGTGATTTGACTGAAGTTTGATGGCAACGAACCGCTCCCTTGCCCATATCAGTGTAAAAAGTGGAATAAGGACAATGGTTGGTACCCGGCAAGTGATTGGCGGAAGAGCATATGGCACTATCGAGTCTGTCCATCGCCATCACCAAAAACGGCTTTACACCCAAACTAAAAAGCTGGACAAACCTTATCCTTCGCAATCGGTGCTTTAGTGGATCCATTTTGCTTCTTTTTCTTTTTTTTACTCCTACATCCCATACAGCTGAACATATTTATGTATTACGTATCCTATAGACTTATCGCCGATCATGTACAACAATCTCTAGTTAACCAGATGCTCCATATAATCCGGAGTGCACGCTCCCTTCCTCCGTATGACAGGGCATACACCGACTTTCCCTCAAATTACTCCATAGCAGTTCCTTCCATGTACGGCTATAAACACCGGTTTCTACACCCTCCTAGCGTAGTTGAGGTAATGAACCGTGATCCTCTGATTACTAGGCACCGAGTTGTAGGAGGTATATTCCAGTATTGCTTCTCTCCTAGTATTTCCTTTGTGGTGGCTTTACACCACACGAAGCTTGTGAATGCCGATCGAACAATGGTAGTCGACTCAGTGGACAGGATTATGTTCAATAACCAGTACTCATTATCTGTTCTGATTCGATGCTTGATAACGGATTTGACTTTACAGCCAACCGTGGCTAATATTGAGAAAGGGATTGCTAATTCATTGTGTTGGTAATAGAGGCCTAGGGTCGGATCGCATAAAGCCCTTGGAGGGCACTATAGTGCAATAACAAAATGTAAGTCCACATAGGCTTTATGCTAGCATAGCTAGATTTTTTCTAAAGGTAAGGCTATTTGTCTGCTGGAACTGATGCTGTTGATCGGTCAAAAAGTTATCATTTACAGTTATTCTACCATTTCCCAGTACGCACTAAGGTCGGTCTGACTCAAAATCTCGATAACCCTACTGCGGAACTAAAAGCGGGCTAACAACCAATTTAAAATGAGTGCCTTTAATTAGCGTAGATTTGGGGTATAATCACTGCATAGGATCAGCGCACCTGCACGCCCACAAATAAGCATCATGTGCTTTATCTTTATGTAAAGTCGAGATAGAGGCTGGCATACACTTTTCATAGTTATGTCTAATCAAAAGAATGTTATAATGGTAAGCGCAGCAGAGGCGGTGTGACATACCATTAATATATTTAAATTATTTATGCCGCCTTTTCAAGTCACAACCCGTATGACCACACACACGCGCGCGCGAGCGGTGGCAAGGGGTGGGAGGGGGGTGTTCGTTGAACGGGAGGGGGTTGTGACCTTGTGACTTCGGGTTGGGTCTAGTGGCTTATATCCTTCTAATTATCAACACTTCTAACTGATATTGATATTAGTCAACTCAAAGGCTTTCCATTCTACTTCAGATCATTGATAATGCTAAAAGTTTACTGAACAAACAGTAAGGCACTGCCGAATACAAAACACAGCTCGGTTTACTTGCAAGTGCTAGCGGCTTCTATAATAATCACTGTAACTTGTAATTGAAATTGGGGTAATAGCAAATACAATGCAGAAGTAAAAGTGCTGCAAAACAGGGGCTAGGCTTGAATGGTTGGTTAACACCGTTTCATTAGGATTAGTGTGAAAAGGCATGTATTATAACAGCCTCAGGGTCTCAAATTCTAACGGGAGAATTGACATGTAACTCGATCAAATCATTCATTGATAACATGCAACTGAATAGAGCAGGGGCATACTTAGACCACGATATTAAGTTGCAGGATTGTCTCGCATAATTACGTTCTGCGGAGTATTTCTGTATACCAGAATTGCTATGCAACCCGCGTTACTCCGCGAAGGTATGACCAACACGAAGATTAGAACATACTCCAATATATTACTGTTTACATATGTTAACAGAATGTCAAGAGGCACACTTAGCAAATCAATTCAGCCCACTACCAATGAAGATAAACACAATTGTGCAAATGATACATGTATACATGAAACGCGTGGTTGCTAAGAGTCAACAACTCCAAAAATATGATTATGAGAAGCCAACTCCTAATAATCAGCCAATAGACACAAAAGGATTCATTTTATAATGCCCAACTGGTTTATAAAACTTATCAACTCCCTCCACGGACTCACGGGGTCAGGGATTCACCTATCCTTACCCGCTAGCATATCAGAAAACCAGCTTCCCATCAGTCAAGGATGCTGAGTTTAGCGGACACAGGTCACCTAGCAATGAATGCACATAGGAAAAAACATGGAATACCGAGACAGCGGATCAGACAGTTTCTGTCCTATGGCTCAGACTGACTGTGCCTTCGCCCTAAGGGTATCATAACTCACAGCAACACAATAAAACTAACATAACTCTTACACAATGACTGCTTTATCTGACACCTTGTAAAGTATGAGGGTTATGACTGGCTTTTGTATAACACTTTACAAGCTTTTGATCTCGCTTGATTTGATGACTGTATGACTTGATGCAACAGTTTTCAAGTTAAACAAACTGATCACAATAGAACACGATAGCACTAGTTGCCGAATCAAGTGGGTAGATGCAACAGCTGAACCGGAATTTTAGCAATTCCACCTGCTAACGTATAATGACTCGCTCAGTGAGCCAGTCGCTCACTCGGCAAAAGCATTGGTTACTTTGGAGCAGTATTACTAGTAATATCTCTGACATATTAGTTCATAACATCAGTGATTGCTTACAAACTGCGACAGACTTCTTGGATTGAACTAGAAAAAGGAGAACGTTCCGGGCATCATTATCGTATTGTACCATAGGAAGTACAGGAACTATTCTGCATTTGCGACCAATGATATCAATTCGGGACCCTTTACGGGTACGGAAACACAACTCCGCCACCTCTCCAATATGCCTATGACATGACTATCTGTCAGGTTAGGACTGTATCGAATAATCATACCAAATCAGAGCAGGGGAAGATAATTCTATTATTCCAACTCTAGGACTATCAACTACATCATCAGAAGCTAGGAGTGGGTGTCTATCAGATGGCTCTACAGATAGGTGTACAAAATGTTGACGAAAAGTGACTCTTGAACTAATGCCCACACATTTCACCAACATACTGTAACAGAGGCATGGGATATGATCACTCGTTTGGGTTGAAGACAGCTCGAGAAAAACACTTTATCATATGTAACTGTATGGGTGGTAGGCAACAAAATAAATTTTAAAGCCAGGACCTGCTAGTGATGGTCAACCCATAGATACGCGGACATCGCAACTGTTTACTACTTAGTCAATAAACTTCTACGGTTACTAGTTTCGATATAAAATCCCACTGCCGAGTCAACCCTTATCCTGAGGGGTGATTAAGCAGTGCGACTAAGAACAATTGATATGACTGAGGGCCAGTAAAACCATAATGAATACCTGGTTATCTGAGTGTAACATCTAAACTGGAATGAGAGAAAGGAGTGTAGGAATTATAGGCCATTCAACTGACTTTCGCGCTTATTCCGTCTTCACTCAAGACTATTCATAGTTGGCTAGACCTATCCACGCCACTATATGCGCCCCATAAACACAAGGTCTCAACTCTGACTCATGACAAGATGCTCATCAACTCAGTTAGAACCCTGTCATTACACAGTATTTGATTACTACCACTAGCAGCAGCGACTTTTCAGTGTACCCGAATTCATAGGTAACTTATCATTTCATAAATCACAGAACTTAAAGGGGCAATTTAATCAGACGAATCTAATCACACTGTAAAGAAACCACCATAAAACACCAAGATTAGTTATGAGTATAATTTGCCAATAATGATCACAGAACTCAGATTGTGTGATGCTATGATTATGATCACGGAACTGGCAAACTACCATGATGCACCCATCAAATGAAGCATTGATACATAGCTATACTGAAGAGTCACTAGCTACCGTAGGTGTGATAGTCGTCAAAAAAGTAGAAGGCCAATCATGGTAAAAACCATGTTTGAAACCAGTGCAGAGACCACCTTACAAGGTTATTGTCTCAAGATCAAAGCAATTAGACTCATTGAGGTTGACTTGGCAGGGTTTAGCCACTGTCCTAAGAGGAATTTCAATATAGAGTAGTTAACAATGGGCTAATTTGCAATCTCAACCCCAATTAAAGCAACAAGTGTGTGCTCATTCCATGTTTTTATCAGTGTATGTAAATGCTATTGAAATCTTGTCAAAAGGGTTTGAATACAGAGCATGAGTTTAAGCTGAGCAGATCTGGTTCCATATTGACATGAATCTGACTGACTGAAATCCCAGTTATACGCGCATATGTAGTTCAGCCATCGGATAATGTTGGAGCGGTTAGAAAAGGTCAGATCATAGTATGTAGACGTACTTTGGTTGCGCATAAACCTAATGAAGGATAAGTTACAAGTTAGATTATTCACTAGACTACATTTCTTTTCATCTGCTGAGAACTATTTATTTGACGCAAATTAGTATAACGAAAAACATACATCCTAAAATTCTATTCCGCCAACCATTGCAACTAAGCGTTGAGCAATGTTCATCTTGTGACAACGAAACCTTAGAATGAGCTATGAAAACAGCAATTCGCTCTCGCTCCCACACAGAGCTGACACAAGGCTAGTGAGCGAGTCCATATTCATTTAGATTAGAGGATGTTTATATATGATAGCAGAGGTAGAAGGGACACTTTCCGATTCCTCATTAAGACCCATCACACCTTGGCACTGATAATCCCTCATACCTCCTCGCCACTCTGTCACCAGTACTAGTATAAAGGTGTCATACAGAATGCCATTAATTGTGACAGGCCTTCAATAAGGCCCACATCATCATCACAACAGGTACCATAACTAACCAGTAAGAAGATACCTATTCCAAGATGGTTGGGTTCTTGGTGACATAACCTAACTGGCATAATGCTATCTTTAGACATGACAGTTTGGTGCTATGTACTTGAGTCAAACTTGGGACCAATTCTGTAGCATTCCATCGCTGATGTGATTTGATGGTGTCATATTCTCATCCAGTAATAAATAGGCTGGAGCAACGTCCGCGGGCAAAACACAATTTCACAGTCGCACAATAGTAGGTAGGCATGTACCGTTGGTCTGAGACTGTAAATCCAACAGCGACCAGTAATAGTCACAAAAAGTCATTGAACTAATCAATTGCCTTTTCATGCGTTTATGACTAGTCACAGTCTCATTTAATGACCATTCATCATCTCTTCTCTCACACCATGTATTCACAGTTCTGAGATATGAGATATGACAGAATGTTAGAATACACAAATTTTAAATGTATCCTTGAACATGAATCCATAGAAAGGGTGTTCTTATAGCACATAGGAAGTGGGTAGTTGACACCAAACCAAATTTTGTACCATCCTGTAGGTAATTGTTATCGATACCATTACCAAAATGCCAATGTACCTAGATGGTGTTTGCCCAAGGAGTGAAGCCTTTTAACAAAATGAATCACCAGCTAGGGATGTGTTATCTCAGTCATCAGCAACTTATAACTCTGTTAAGAATGTTCTACTAATACTGCCCATGTGGTATGCACATGCACCGAGGCTTGGTTTCTTAGCTTCCGCTTACTCGAATAACTGGTTACTGAAAGATGACAAGAATTATTTTTCATGATAGGTCTACGACTTCAGCAATATAACTGTGTGTGAATCCATCTCGCCAAGTGCACCTGTCCCCTTGTTGATCAGCGCTAAACCATGTGCACCCAGTAAAATCCTGGGTCCAACTAAGAAGATGAAACACTCTTTAGTAGTGCGGTACATACCAGTGTTGCTCCTTGAGGAAAAGCCTCCCCGAGAGTCGTTTCTGACCGTCGCTTACTCCGTTTCGATCTTCGTGTAAAGAATCCACGTAGCGAAGAACCGGCATTCATAAACAGCCGCTTGTCCTTTTTCTCAATCTTGTACATTGAGTTAGACATTTTGACTGTATGATTCACGTTAGCTCAGTCGCACTCACACTCGCACTCGCACTGCTTGCACTCACTATCGATAGAACTATACTGTCAAAATGCGGTTTATCCAGCGCACGCTGTGGTGTCCCTATAATCAGTTCACTATGAACACAATGGAGCTACCTATGGGTGCAGCCCTCCCATCGACGACTCACTATGTAATGCGTTACGCCTCAATGAACCACTCTATTGTGCTATCTCCCTCTATAGGCTACAAGCTATGCTATACCTAAATTACGTGTAATTGCTCACAATCAAAAGAAACATTCTGGATGAACACGTGATAATAGATTAAAAACTTGGGGTCTACAGAGTGCACGGCTTCACAACTCCCAGCGACAGTCAATAAGTTGGGGAGTACATATATATGCCTGCTCAATAGTTGATATTTAAAGATCGCTCCATACACAATAATAAATGGTCACCAGGGCAACTCGTATTAGGATGTAGAAATGTTAAATCATTAGCATGATGTGAAAATCCAAATGATTGCACTTGTGATGAATGGATTCAAAGACTTCCGTGCATTCTCATTTGTCTTTGAGCTCAAATTTAACCGGCTTATCATCAACACAGGTTCAATCGGTAAAAGGACTAGCTAGGTCATATGTGTGACTCAAAGGATCAGTCATAAGGAATGGTCGCAAGCTTTATGATGTTTGTATATCAGATTAGTCTCATTCATATTCTGGCTTGGCAAATGGCCCAATTTAATAGTATAGCTGCAGAATACGTTGAGACCACACTTCATCATACACAGACTATGGTTAAGACAAATAGCAAAGGCTTGCCCTTCACGCTACTGTATAAGCACCGGAGGCTGCAAATCATGTCTGCTATGAAATGTAAACTGTAATGCTATCCATTCCAAGGATGATACACACAAAGCGGAACAAACAGATGATAAAACATTTCAATCAACAAGCTGTATGACTGGCCGTTCTCAAGCTTAACAGTCAACATGGAAAGGTTGGGCTAAGCAAAACGATGGCTCTTTAGAATCAGTTCTGGCCACGCAAAAGTTGACCATTATCAAGTAGACTATTCAGTCAAGAGAACACAACTCTATATATTCCACTATAAAGTAAGTAAAATGCGATGGAAGCTTACTGTTAGAACTGAATGATAAAAAGAACCAACAAATACATTTAAGGCATATATCTGAGCTATACCTAGATAATATATCAACATAGGTCTTTCCTGACCAAGTTCAACATAGGGTACCAAAAGATGCTTCAAAACAAACGAATGGAAAAAATGGATGACAACATTCACTAGGTTTCTCTGCGATATAAGAGATTTGAATCTGGCTGAGCGTGCATGGCTACAGTTTACAGTGGCATCACGCAGCATTACCTGGCCAACCAATGAGATCTGCAATATGCTCTTGGTAATGGGGACCTTTTTCTAAATATATTCAGCAGTCTTTCATATTGTAATTAAAATCACACGTTTGTCAAATTTTCTTATCGACGGTATGTTTCAAGGTTTCAAAGGCGGGAATCTAACTGCCTCAGCGAGCTTTTGAAAATCTGGAACTGTTGACCTGTTGTAAAGGCACTCACCTGGAATTTGAGTATGATAGTCCAAATGAGACCAAGAGTGATTTTCGGATTGCCATCCGCCACGTCTTCAGGGTGGACGTTCACCAGTTTGACGTTCTGATAAGTGAGAAAATCCAGCGCCGCCTTAATGTTCTGCAATCTGTGGAAGCGGAGTCTTCCTCGTTCTCGGGGCTGTAAAATGAAGCATCAGAAGAATGTTACATAGTTTCCCATTTCAAAGCAGCAGAGCATCTTTATAGCGGTTTTCTTAGTTTCACATAACAGACGATATGAACCCTACAACCTACACATTAGAGAAAGTTAATTTGGAGTTGTCTACTTATTGCTTCTGTTATGACTTGGTACGCGTAGATTTTAAACTCCATCGGGATCTTGATGAACAGCATTGACAAGTTGGTCTGGAGATCTGTAGACATACAGTGATCACTCAATTCAAGGGATCCCATTTCAGAAGATATCAAATTGTCCTGTGAGTATAGTATTTTGTATTTAGCACCTATCAGGACAACAGCTTTCAATAAAAAGACACGATGCTCTATTGGTTAAGTTCAGGGCTCACTACATTCTCTGTTCTATCGAAATTACAAACCCATAGTTGGGGTTTTATGACATGGTTCTGTCAATACATTCAATACATACCAGAACTTGTTGGCATAGCACTTCTAATAGGGTAAGTAGCCTAGTCCCATCTCGAAAATCCTCAAAAAGGTCGAATATTTCTTGGCGCCTCTGTAACCATGAAACAGAGGAATTAAAAATCATCCTATAACTTCTCATCTCGTTCTGTAGATATATGTAGATTATAAAAGTATATGTTTCTTAGCTTTTTGACACACTCAAAACTATAAAAAAATGTTCATGGCAAGCAAAGCATGATACTACGGGTTCTATGATTTTTTATGTGTTTGCTTTTTTCCTTCGACTGTACTGGGGCGCGTAGCCGGCCTATCTAACGGATCTCCTAATCTCGAGGCTTGTTGCGGCAATAGGAGATTTGAACCCAAGGCCTTTCGATCTTGAGCCAAGCGCCTTAGTCATAGGGCTATAACACTGCCCCTTATGCAAGAAATATTTTGCACATGGTTGACTTTTGCGGGTATATTGAGTTCAAAGGAATACAATAGTATCTTAATTTTGATCTCTTTTGCATTGAAGGACTGTTGTGACTTGATGTTTTTGAATGCCAACATAGCTACGTATATAAGCCGCACAATATTTAGACCACCAGGTATAGATGACACGGCCTCCAACTATCAACTAATCATAACAAGAAGGGAAGAACCTTAAAAAATATGGACACCGGTCTCCTACATGACAGACTGCCTTCCTAGTTATACTACACAATTTACATATTGATAATTTTTTAACCATGAAGGTCCTCATAGACATATAATCACAACACTTATTTTAATATACAACATTTGGATTATCTTCATAAATGAACTGGAGGCGAAAATGAGAGTCAGCAGACTAATTTATGATGGACAAATCAAAGATCATCTCAGTTTAGTCTCCATTTGTAGTATTGTTATACACTCTACTAACTGAGATAGCCCCAATGTGTTAAATGGAGCTCTAGACTGGCCGCCAGCTGAGAAGTTACACCTGTAATTTGGCCCACAGTCACCGGTCACCATTACTGCTCAGAACGAGGTGGCTGGTGACTGTAATTTGAGTCGACCGGTCTTCACACATAGCTTTTCCAAAAGCTGTTACAGCCAGCTGCCGAGCACAATTAGCGTAGTAGGGTAAGTTATCGTCCCCCTGATCTGCTTGTATGGGCGGTATATCTCTCACTGAATGTCAATGATCCAAACACAATACAGTTATCAGGTACAAACGCTACTCAAGTTACTTGTTTTATCAGATACCACACCTTTCTTAGATGCTTGTTAATCCATTTTGTGAATGTCTTCTTTTGTATTGCATCTCTAACATCTACAAAATAATGTTTGGAAGGTCAGCAACCCAAGGCATACCTTGACACATCTAAACATCCCCAGGCCTATACACACGAGCTACAAATACTCTCTAAAGGGAGAGAAGGCAATCCTGTACTAATACTGTACTGTATGTATGCTGTATGCTGTACTGTATGAAGCAGCCGAGCCTCACAGTCCTCAACAAAAAGGAGGAAATTGAACTCGCTATACTTTTCCCGAATGTATGTATGTAAATGACAGAGCATCGGGTGAACGGGTTGTGTACATTTCAGACAAATTCGACACAGCAGTGATAAGGCTAAGGATGGTGGGGGGGGGGGGTTTAAGTTTTCTCACTACATTCAAAGGTCAGTAGACAAAATTAGATAATAATAAATGGGCAGTTTTTGTATAGCCACATAAAACCAGGAATGCAGTGATGCACCAGGTGGCTGAGCACTAGTCATTCATGTTTCTATTTGCAGACAGAGGATTCGGTTTACACATGACACCCAAACAACTAGAGTTTGGGATCAACCGATGAAAGCCATCAACCAGTCAACATTGGATCCATGCACTCACAATGATGTTCATGCATTTTATTGATATAACTTTATACGACAGAACGGGTGAACCCACACTTACAGTACTTTATATCCTGGGGTTGACTCTATGCCATGTATGTGCTTGTCAGCTGTTGACGTTGGCCAGGCAATTGTGGGGGTGATCATCAAATAAGAGGGCATTCGGGTGATACCTTGAGAGCCCAAAAATGCTAGTCATATACAGTGACACAAAGAGTATGCTAGACATATGTTCCCTCATGTCACTGTCACATGTAACGTAATGTAAACGCATCAGGAAATTTTATTCCTCCAATTCCATGTAGTGTGCCTCTGGTCTGCTCGTAGAGGCGTTATTGCCAAGTGGTCTTGCCATATACATGTATTAGGAACAGCAATTATGACATTAGAGATAACATGCGCAGGTAGTGTTGGTGGATGACACCGGCAGGTGGGGGCAATCAAAAATTAAGACTTCCTTTGCATTTGCTAAGGTTTCAATGTGGCCTTGTATAACATTCAAGTGGTTTTGTATTCATTCACCACACAGGAACAACCCCCAGAGCAAACATTAGTGGAATTTCAGGATAGTGTAAATTATGACACATCTAGAGCAAACTTCATACTGCATGAACAAGTTTTCCCTAATGGTTATATCATTTATGCCAGTCTGTCTTCCCACAAACATACAAGCATACAAACTGCATGACCATTCCCACACCCTGAACAAGAGGTGCATAAGTACAATGGACTGATACATCATCACAGGCGTTCTGAGGTGCCACCACCAGGAACAGCATTCAGCAAAACGCTGAAGGACATTGGAAAACAAAATTCATATCCAGCAATGTATAATCATGGGCACCTAATATATTCCTAGACGCTTGTGTATGCTTTCAAGCAACCTACACCATAATGTAAATTAACTAGCTGTAAACTTCATGTCCCCACTAATGAAGTGAAATAGCATACCCACAAATGTTATCATCTCACTAACAGTACCAGTCTACAGCAGTGTGACATTGGCACTGCATATACAGCAAACTAAATTGAGCCCAGTTCTGTTTGCCTGGTATTTCTTTGACCCTTCAAGGGGGCAGTTGGAAAGGGTGAAGATTGCATGAGAGGAGTGTAAGAACTAAACTCTGGGTAAAGGGATAAGCTGTAATAACTGGTGTTAGGTGCCCCCAAGCTGACCCAGATGCAGTACATCATACATGCTGGTTCTATCATCCACAATCACTTCCAAGGGTAGAACAGGGCACTCCTTTTGCGCTACATCCCAATCTTACACATGAGGTATCGTTGAGAAATGAAGGCCCGGTACAGGTGTAACTCACCAGTTCTATCCAATCTGTGTTGCTCATAATATTCCATAACGTCAGAATGACTGACTGGGCCAACTGGCAGTGAGTCAATCTACTAAACACGCTATGACGAGGCCTGTTGAGTCGCAGGTGCAGTCACCATAATCCAGTATAAACACCGCTGTGTAGATAAGGTGTATGTATGTCCACCACACTGGGCACGGCAACTGATGAATGCCTACTATCAGTCTAACAATCCATCAGATCCTTACTAATAGGGCTGATATCAACTGCCTGCTTGGATAATGACAGAGTTGTAGCACTATGGTTACGCCGAAGACCTGGTGCAGAGAGTGAGTGAGTCTTCTCAATGAATGAAATTCTGCCCGCTTGCGAGATAATGAAATACCCGCTCCAATTATCCACTGCAAATGCAATGATAGTGTCCAAATAGAGCTGAGTCGATTCTTGCAGTATAGCTTCTACACTAGAACATGACAATCGAAGATTCCTTTAGTAACTAAAGCAGATTGACTCTTTGATTGCTGAAATAACCTGTTATTTGAGTAAGCGATCCAATGACTCAGAAAATCACACAGCCCGAATGAATATATGTGGCAGGACCAGCTGATTCACAGTAACTGTAAGTCCTCTCATCTGTGCCCAGATCAACAGTTGGGGGTTTCCCATTGTCGCAGCAGTTAGGCTAGAATTCTCTCAATTGGTGATGAAGACACATTTTTACTGATACGGTCTGACCATACAGCTTTCACTCGTTCAGTACAGGTACCAAACGTAGAATGCTAAAAATCAATGATTTGGTGGCTGGTGCCACCGTATAGCCTTGATAGCACTCCAACGCATCTCATTACATTTTTGAACTCCTTGCCCGAATAAATTCGAGTAAGTTGTTTGATTAAAGATCATTTCCAAGCTAATTAAACTTGAACAGTTTCCTAGTATGAGAACACCCTCACACTACTAAGAACCAGTGATATGTACACTACATTTGGAAATGTCATTATTTCAATAGCCCATACGACAGCATATCATAGCAAGTTCTGATTGTTCATGGCACATTATAAATGAGATTGTATAGCAGCGAGTAATGGATAGATTTATAGAAGTTGTGTATTCACGGATGAAACGTTTTCACCGTGCACCCCTGCAGAGAAGTAGATGCAGTAACTAACTAGACAAAAAGATTTTTCAGCTTCAGAAGACAGGGTCAGGGAGCCATACTTGTTTACCAACTGTCAACGCTCAGCCTGCAGCAAGAGTGAGCAAGATATTCTATGCATAATAATATTATTTTAATTGCTTGTCAGTATTGTGCGAATGTTTGTCAGTTCGAAATATTCAGTTTGGTGCCGCAACTAAACAATGAATGGCGGCCATACCATTAAAACAGCCTGCAGCCAGTACAAACCAAAACAATATAGTATATAGCTTTATCACTATATGTCTATGGAGTAAGCCATGAAAGTGTTAATAAATAATCTATTCGGGGTAGGTGACCCGTCTGCGCGTGCCATGGAAGGACAACTACTAAAATGGGAGTGACACAAGAGAAGGCAAATCCAAACGTAGGTTCGATACGAACCGAGATAATCACAATAAATCAGGAAATTCCTCACATGGGCTAAATATTTGGGCAGACAGAATGATGAAGATATGGCGACTCAGTGGACTGGGTGGGTGTAGATATGGGGATAGATGTACCAAGTGTACATATGTCAAGACACAAGTTGCTCAAAAAGGCACTGATGGAGATAAAACTTCGCATGTATTGGCTTGGTGAAAGACCATGGTTGATTGGTGTTATGCATGGAAGTATGGTGTTATCAGTTATGTTAGGTGTTCAAGTCAGTTCTGAAGGAGATTAACGATTATTATCAGTCTTTGCCTTGATTATGTTTAAATCCTGGATAATAATGCGGGCCACAATCTCTAGTAATCTGTAACCTCTGGTGGTAACACATTGGTATAATCATCTTCCCAGAAATGTGAAGTCACACAAGTTAAGCTGGATTTTAACTAGGACCTTATGCCAGGCAGGGCCTTTCAGGAGGGCTCTGAGACCACTTGGGAAAGCACTGAACTATAAAATAAAGCACATATTCTTCATAATACTATTAAGACTATCAACAAGAAGAACTCAAGAATCCTTCAAATGAGAAGTGTATACTATAAGACCAGCATCCTGTCCCATCCTCTGACTATATCAAATATAAATTTCTATTGGTAGTTCAATTCGAGGAACTTCTTCTTGCCCTTCCTAGACCATTGTCTTCCCCACTGACCATTCAGTCTTATACTTGGTTGCTGGCATGGCTGATTCCAAATAGGCGGGAATCTCAAGACAACTTCAGCAGTGTTGATTAAATGTCGTAGTCAAAGCACCAAAGTACACAAGGCACCCATGATAACTCACCAATCACTGTGAGGTGAGCTAGCCAGTGTGCAGACCTAGTCCAGGTGTTCAGGAGAAAGCTTTCCATACCGTACTACCTTACCACAGATGTGTATATGAGGTACTAACCTGCTATCTGGATGACCTTCCTGTCTGCCTGATCAAGCTGCAGGATACTGATGGGAATGATTAACTCTTTGAGATCTCTGTGTCTAGGATTACGCAGTGTGGGATCTAGAGAGCCCCTGTGACTAGAGATTGTGTACTTCTTGAGACGACTGCCGCTAGGTGGAGAATAGCCATCAGCCATGATGCCACCTCATCCAATCTGATCTACCGGAATATGTCTACAGTAAATAAAGTGCGTTATATGGAATGGGCGCATATGGAATGAGTGCATGGCAACTGAGTTGAGTCTCCATGGCGATGCAACAGGACTCTTTATGAGGATTCGCTTGACTTTACGAGAAGATAATGATCACCTAAAAAACAGACCTCGGAGTGAGACCTGTACATCAGTGACAGAGTTGACCAACAGCTCACTGCCTGATTGCAAATGTAAATGAAGATGATTTTTTCACCACACAGCCCTGATGTAATCAACTGATAGCGTCTGACAATCTTATCAGTTGGCGCAGAGCACACTAGCTATGCTTTATTCCAAAAACCCAGTCACTGAAATAAAGCACAGCTATGCAAATGAACCTTGACTAATTCAATAGCCTAACAGAACAATACGGCCTATTCTCCTTCTCTAACTGCTAAAGAAAGGTGCCATCTTCATCAGTTTCCCTTTCACAGCTTATTGTAGCATTGTCATGTTACGTTACGTGTGATTTAATATTGCGGTCTGGCATCAACCCACACAATGTGCACCCACCTACCCACCAAATCTACGATAACAGATATGCGAAAGGAACCATGTGTGCTCTGCAGTAAGCAAGTACCTAACTAGCTTGCCCGTACAGTCCGGTGTCAAATTAGTGAATGAACACAGCTGGGCTAAGAATAAATTGTCAACACCCATATTGTGTAAATAAAAAAAAGACTGTAACAATGCACTATATATAGATATATATCCTTTTACTCGGATATAAAAGCTGTCAGACCCGAGCCTATGACCCTTATTGACTTCAAATTTCTATTCCGGAAGTTCTATTCCGAACTAGAAACTAAGTTGACTTTTATTTTCAGATGGTTCTTTCTTAGCGTGATGGAAATTATCATAGGGTGAAGGCAAATTGATCTTCTAGACATTTATGCCAGTAGCCTTTTGTATGGCTTTAGTCAGAGTAATGTTATTAGGCCATTTTTAACAATGAGAAAATCACGACCAAGTGCTGGCCTCATCTAACTTCTCTATTGATTCTTAGTTGATTGTGACTAACCATTGGCTAGGCAAGATAAACTGCTTACTATTGACAATGAGCTAAGACGCTGTCTATCTGGGGATAGTTTGAATTCACCTTTGGGAGTTGAGTCATAGTGTTGAGATTTGTTCACATCCAATTCAATCCATGTTTATAGTATAATGGATAATTATATAGGAACCTAAGTATTCCTGCGTGCTATAGTGAGTTACATGTACAAGATCCTGAAAAGTTCAGTGCTTGTGAATAGGTTTGAGCTTGCGCAGCTACATGCACCATCAAGGGCACTGATTGCTTGAACCAGTAGTTATACAAATTCAATCCAAGGCACCAAAAGGATGAACTAACACCTAAGACTCAAAAGACGGTCGCGTCTAGACAACGTGTCAGTACAATCGCGCCCAGGAAAATGGCCGGGTTATGTACACAAGAGATAAGGCGCGCAATCCATTAGCTGAGGAGATACAGAGATCCCTTCCTTCGCAAGAGCGATTACTAGCCAGAAAGAGTCAGAAAGTGGGTATAAGCCTGATTAAAGCCATGACCAAATAGCTTCTATGATCAAGTGAAGTTAAAACGCATCAAGCTTCTGAGGAGATAGTAAGCTGTGACGCTGTTGCGAGCAACAGCTAAATACACCGTAGTGTCCCATAGTCAACTGAGGAATTCTGCACAGTACTGACGGAGGTGTTGAGCCCAAACACCTTATTCGGAATGTCCGTGGAAGCAACTGAATTAAGTATAGATATTAGGTAAGACCTTGGTACCAGTACCATGAATATCTTGGATATCTTGATCCCTTGGGTCAACTGGACCTTGTTAAATAAACCTCAATAAAAACTAGATTCAATGGTCACAGTGTTTGACGCGTTGGCATAAACAGCAATACCCAAGTTCGGTACATTCAGCGCAGCAGAGGACAAAATCTAAGATCCAAATAGCCAGTCCCGGTAAGTCGTCAAAAGAGCACAGTTTAGCTTACGATGATTGGCATTGAGTGAATGTAATTTACCTAATTTTATAAAGAAAACTCTAGTAAGCTTATCGCCCCAACCAATGTAGGTGGTGCCAATTGAAAGACACCTTCAGGTTGTAGTGTATAGTCAAAGACAGTAAGGTTCAGCCAAAAGATAGCACTGCAACGATTACCATTATTATGTACATGTAATGTACCTTAGGCACTCAACATTAGTTTCATCTTAGTTATCTGACTGATAACGTAACAGCTAACAACAGTATAAGCCTTCTTGTCTACAAGGCACAAACCTTTATATTGATCCTCATAAGACATCTGGAGATGCTAGGCTGCGCTCCAGGACTTGTTAGTTGTCAGTTACTCTGAGGGTGGGTTCTAGTCAATTCAATGACTAACTATTCTAATCATCACTGGCTGATACAACGGAAGCGTGACATGCCTGAAGGTCAGCAGCTGATGGGCAATGTTTAGCTACTACAGTAAACCACTTTATAGATTTTTCTTTGCTATTATGTAAAGGCATCAACTGTAGCCGCTCACTCTGGCACATTGTGTACAAGCAGTACAGCCAAGATCCTGTATATTGGTTCATTGAGTTCACCCATCCACGACAGCCACAATCATCATGAAGTATGCACAGTATAATTCCCTCAGTAACACATTCGATTTCAGAGGATGTAACGGAGAGAGATATACAATGTCTCAGACTATAGGTATAACAAGGTGAAGTTTTCCCATAGCCGCTAAGGCTGTGGGGGGAGTGGCTGTTAGAGAGCTAACTTGTACCGGCAACGATGCAACTGAGGTGGGGCGCCGCTTCTCTTCCTCCTCACCACCTTCACCATCCCCAGCTCTAAAGAGAGTCGGGTACCCATTTACTGCTGGGTGGACAGAGCGAGGGGTATGGGTATCGGGTTTCCCAATCCCTGCCTCATAATAAAGGTGCTTCTATAGTCACATACGCTTAAAAGTTCAAACGCATGCCCGACCCCCCAAAATGTGACTATAAAAGCCTTGCTGTTCTGCATCGGAAGCTCCCTCGGACGTCCGAACAGTTGCCTCCCCATGCGTATGATCTGCCTCGAACGTCCGACTCATCAAGCAATCAAATTGCTTGCTCAGAAATTACTAGCAACGTTCGCGCATCTCCGAATTCGTACTAGGATCGGCTTACAAGTAATCCGGGATCGGACGACCGAGGGATCTTTTGGGAACTATAAAAGCACTTCGGACGCTCGGATCAATTGGGCATCCGGTCCAAGACGGACCGGACGCAGCGCTACTATAAAAGCACCTTAAGTCACTGTCACAGTCCAATACTGACTAAAACAATCAGTCACAATCACAGTGGCACTCACTCATAGTCATGATCGATAATGAGACTTTATAGTTTATTACTTAGGAGATTCAGCGATGAATGGTTCATTCAATACGACTACGACTAACTTGGTAGCTTACCAAACAGTTAATTATTAGCCACCTCCAACTATACTAACTAGTACTAGTACTAGTAGTAACTGAGTGAGTGGCTCATAGATTGTGACTGTGACTCACTGACTGACTGACACTGTCACTCACTGTCACTCATTCGCATTGGCATTGAGTGACTCAAGACTCATTCACTGTCACTGTCACTGTCACTGTCAGTGTCACCGCCAGTCACACTCGGCTCGCTCACAGTCACAGTCACTCTCACTGTCAGCCAGTGTCACGCCTCACGGTCAGTTACTTAGTGAGAGTGTTACTTAGAGTTACACTAACAGTTACAGTTAGACTTTGACTTGGGGTTGCTTTCACTTTTAGTTTTACTTACTACTACTGACTAAGCGAGTGACTCACCGATCACTGACTTGACTGGCTTACGAAATGAGTGAATCACCCAGTGATTCAGTGATTGGGACCCGGACAGCGCCTGTCGGATACAGTGTTACTGTTAGTCATTCCATCGCCGTGACTCTCCCACCCATCGGATGAACACCCATATCACCGAAAATATCACCTAATCACTGGTCATGATGGGGCAAGCTTCGTCTTTATTTCTGTTTTAGCTTCTGGATCAGTTCAGTTGGGAGATGTTCGCGCGTCTGCTACGATCTAAAGCCTCTCATAAATCGTACTTGTTAGAGCCCCAGATCAAGACCCAGAGACATAGACCTATAAAGTTTCCCGCTTAAATCTTCCAATGGGATGTGAAGCTCATCACATTTGTCCAATCGGATAACTTCACGAGCTCCCAACAAGTCGACCGAAAGTGGTAGTGTCACTCGCTCACTCACTCACTCACTCACTCACTCACTCACTCACTCACTCACTCACTCACTGTCACTGAGTGATTGCAAGGTGCTTTAATTTGGTTGCAATTACGCTCAATTATCGCAGTCTTTTAGGTTCACCCGACAGCCGACATGTGTGCCTAACACGGCCTCGTATATCATGTGTAGTATCTGTATTGTATAGTGTTGACTCTGTCGTCTGTGTACTTCGTTCAACTTCATCATGATCAAATTCAAACACCTGCACGAAGATCATTCAATCAATCCAATGATCAATCATCATCATCCATCATCATCATCATGACTTGGTCTGGTGTTGGTATTTCACTATTTGGTTGTACTTGTTGGCAATTGTTTGGTCGTGATGGGAGTTTGACTTTGAAAAATTAGTAATTTTGTAGTTGATTTTGGCTTGAATTTTGAATCTGGGTGAATGAATCATTGAATGCGACTGACAGTGAATAATGACACTGACAGTCACTAACTTCTCAGTAAGTAAGCCATGACCGTGACGTCAGTGACCGACGTGAGTGAGTGACCGACCCAGTCTGCTATTCAATCCATCAGTCAGTCCATGTGGTTGAAGGCTAACACTAACAGTGCCTGCAATACAAACTTGGCTTCCTACTCATATTTATGTGTCCCTCAATGTTGTTTACTGACTAAGTTAGTGTTATGTCTAATCTATCACTATGACTATGTGTTGTACAACTAGGAATTCCAAATAAGAAATCGAAATACATGTAACTATTTGTATACTATGTCAGTATGTGTGCTAGTAGTCTGGTACACTAAAGTCCACTAACTAGGTCTTTTTCTTGTTTCTACTACAAGTGCAACTGCAATGCTATTGCTAAATTAGCTAAAATACCTGCACTTCCAAAGGAACCAAAGAACCGGGATTCAATCGCTACATTGTGATGCAAGAGTGTAACACTCCCTTCATAAGTTACGTAACTCGCTACCTGTAGAACTAGAAAAGACCATGTGCAGATAACCGTGTTTGTGTTTCACCTGCCCGAGTGTGGTATAGCCCTACTCTGTAGTTGATGCTTTTGATTTGACGCTCGACCGGTTTCCCTAGGTAATTCTGTGAGGATGCCAGCTACTCGAAAACGCAAGTCGGGGCTCACTGGCGAGACCCCTGATAAGCCAGATTCAAATCCCCAACCAGTCAGCGAACCCTTGCCAACATTGCCAAAGAAGACCAAAGCCAAGCCGGCTGAATCATCCACCGAGGACCCCCTTCCGGTATATATTCTTATTGCACAATGTAGCCCGAGAATGTGCGAGAGTAATGCTAGTTTCAAACGACCGCGCTTTCAGCCTGAGCTTATGGGACAGCCGTGATTGCTCGAGGTACACTGCTCCCACGCCTGACCGCCTTTGATGTTAATGCGACCAGGCACTGCCATGCCGAAAGCCAATTGCGATACGTGGCAAAATCGTGTGATTATGAGCTTGACCTTCAACCGAAGTGATTTCCCTTTGTACGATTTTCATTTTTTGAAGATAACTCCTAACATCTTTAGGATCAGCCTATTGGCTCGGGCTGAAAGTACAGTCCTTTGAAACCAGCATTAGGCGTACCAAACATGAACTTATTCCTCAGTAATTACTTAGTTTGCAGAAGACCAGATTTTGAGCTAGAAAGTTATATCAGGCTAAGAGCGCGAGACAATGCTTTCAAAGAAATGACACATGTGGGTATATTAGAATGGAACACCATTCAAACAAATCAACCATTTTCTCAGGAAAGAGCTTTACTTCATGTTCAGTTAGTGGCTTGCGATACCATTTGTTAGGACGCTAGAAGTGTAAAACCCCAACTCGATACTCCCTGTTTTAGCGTTAACAAAAAGAGAGAAGATTACTCTTATGGCTCAGTCTTTTTATCCAAGACTTGTAGACGCTGATCGCCAGTGATATAATATGCAAGGTGTTTTACGATAAGATGAATACGTTCGAAGCTTCGCAACATGGTAATGGTGCACAATACCGGGTTTAAGTTTTTGCAAAATTTCTATCAAGTACAAAAAGCTTTCACAAATCATTGTGGCTCAGTGAATTGACCGTTGGCGTCTGGTATTTCGTTTGCAAGAATGGCCAAATTCAGGTATGTCTAAACAAGACCATCTTTCATCGTTCAGCTCATTGTTCACCTGTGGGTTTTTGGCAAATGACAAATGTTGTACAGGTATCTCGCCATAGGAAGCACTGTACATGTTCATCATTTGTTTGTTGTTTGTGAGCATGTACGCAATGATATAACCGAGTAATTGAGTGTATTGAAAAATAAGGTTTAACCAGTTGACCCGTGAAGATAAGACACATTGGGTCCATGACTAAATGCCTGATGACCATCCATATAGCTGTATATCATCCCCATACAGACAATAGATATCCCCTCTATATGCCATCTTTGCAGTTTCCAAATGATGACAGGCAGTCGAGTCTGTCTTCAAGTGATGTCGAAGATATCAACCTGCCCAAGATTGCAGTTTGCCAGCAATCTACCCCAAAAGGCTCAAAGGCCCAAATTAGCCGCCATGTTGACACCAAATTATTGTTTCATTTTTTATATGATCCAAAATTCACAAAAGATGGCTCATATAATGAATAAATCATACCTTGAGTGATTTTTAACAAATTGATGAAACTCCAAAAGTAAATTCAGTTTCTGCTTAGGTCATATAAGCCTATGTAGTTAGTTAGCAGTTTGACTACCATATCCATGTAGATCGGGTCCAAAGATTATGCAAAGATAACCAGCTCAACCTGTTTTTCGGAAACGCACCGCTGCATTTCCTTCCTCCGTTGGGTAGACTTGTCCGGCTCTAACTAAAGGGGTCATCACAAACACTCACCAATTAAAAGTGCCAAGAAATAAATGAAACGGGGCAGAGTTGTAGTTGCCTTTGTAGATAGGAAAGAATTGGGCTCGCTTTTTGCAAAGTATTGCAGTCTGCTGCTAAAGACAGTATACGATGCTCGAGTGTGGCCAAAATACAGTTTCGCTGAGTCCGGGGCTCTAAGTACATGTATAACCCAATTAGTCTACCCACTCGCTGAGTGCTATCCAACGATACTGTTTCTTTGGCAAACGAGTACAGCCACGGGCACTCCAGGCACCCGGTTTCATCGGTTTGAATCGGAGATCGTTATTCTGGTAAATAATCTTTGTCGGGACGAATCCGATGGAAAACGCGCACCACCGCATTATCCTATTCCTTGTCAGGGCTTTGTGGCAGCAGGTTTAGAGCAAGGTCTTCTACGAAATCAAATAATGGTTACATTGTGAAACCATGGTTTGCAGTTTACATACACTTTCATGCCCTGCACTATTTCTGAGTCGTAGTGAAACCTAGCCGAATCCTTTACTGGGCAACTCACTCCGTATTCTAACCATATTTTATTTCGAACAGATTGGTCATTTAAAATATGTATTGATTATGAACTATACACTGGTCCCCTTTTTTTCCTTTCTGGTTTCCAATATGATGTTTTATTGATTTCCGTACATATTCACGTCGCTCTATCTGTTTTTTCCGACTTTTAGACTAAAATATCCAAATGTTCATCATATCCAGGTTCATCCCGATGAGAAGTCAGCCCAGGACTTTGCCACGGATGATTACCCGGAGTTTACCATTCACTTTGAATATTGGTGAGTGCACACTGCTCATTTTTTCCTCTCAAGAACATATAGCGCAGCCAGAGTACCTGATCTTTTGACCGAAGAGACGGGTAATCTGCAGTTTCTTCGCCAAATTATCCAATCCCAAATGCCGTAAGTTTGAATTTAGTTCTTCTGAAAAATCATCCCGCTGTCAGTAATAAGTATCTGCAATCATTGAACTTGCTGGTACCCACCAATCGAACGGGCTGGAACACAATTTTGAACCATTCATCAGCTCAGGACACCCATTGTGCATAGGGTCATTTAGTTTTAAAAAGTGAGCAGGCAGCTTTTGTGGACTGAGAACCTGTGTAGCCTGCCCGTACCCATAAAATTATCCTCATAGAGTTATAACAGAGGGTTACTCTACGTCTATATCCCAGTCCGTGGTTGTCCTGATTTGTGTATACAGCCAAGAAATGAAAAGAGCGAGTTTAGCATAGTGATGGTTGTAGGCGGCTGTTTTCATCATGTGATGTGTTCCACTGTCATTTCTCTTGCCAGTACCTCCTGACAGGTATTCAGGAAGAGAGCTCGCGAAATCGCTGGAGCTCTCACTGAAGCCTTTGGCAATAAACTAACCGATGTCATCTACAATGGAAAGAAGCCCCGCAGCAAGAGCTTTGAGATCACACTCAAACAAGGAGCTAAAGGTAAACAATCCCCGTCCATGCTGCTAAGTTTGTGTTCAACAGATAACTGATAATTTTATCTTACATGGATAACAGAGCTTAGACCTTTCGGCTTTTTAAGATCCATGAAAGCAGTGATATTCCTTTATGTTATTGATGAAAGTCCGATATATTTCACAAGCCTGCACCAGAGTCAGTAGCCTGTCTAGGTCAGAGTCTAAAGTATAAAATGTTTCACTGGTTCGGGTTTCCTGCCTGAATTTCCACGCTCTCTGCTTGTAGAAACTGAAATATGGACTGGAATTAGAAAGGGTCCTCCTCGAAAACTGAAGTTCCCAGAACCATCCATCGTCGTAGATCAGATCAAATCTGAATTAAAGTAGACCGTATTTGGAGTTGTCATCTCATACATTAAGACCCTATAAAGCAGAAACTCTTGCTCCAACGTGCAGGACCCGGTGGCAGTATTATACCTATGTTTTTACTTTTAGATCGCTATATTCATACACTACAATGTGGGGATGGTTTAACATAGTAATAAGTGAATACGCACTGAATGAAATCATTTGGTTAAATTCTCTGGAATGCTAAGTGATGGAGAAATTGTGCGCTTTACTGTATTACTCGAGCATTATCATCACATTATTCTGTTATATTCAATACACATGTTCGTCTTGTATAGCTTTACTGTCTTTCTTGTATGTGTGGCATGCGTTCCTACGTTCTACGACTCCGACACTCTTACTTTGGCAAAACTTTTAGTGCTGTGCACCCCGATGTACATGGACTCCTTACGAAAACATAAGCCTAGATATACGGTTGACTTGTTCGTGCTACAATGTGATACATATTGTAACAGCCTGATCTGCCGCACAT